>Ga0208919_1001981_pt1 | contig 11128 bp, 21 predicted proteins | sample 4_EtaG_FD_184076 | JGI IMG/M metagenome (GOLD analysis project Ga0208919, IMG submission 184076) | Marine viral communities from the Subarctic Pacific Ocean - 4_ETSP_OMZ_AT15127 metaG (SPAdes) (version 3) | ecosystem: Environmental > Aquatic > Marine > Oceanic | place: Pacific Ocean | collected... | reverse complement strand
TGTTGAGAGCAGCACCGATGTCCCGCTCTGCATAATCTTTAAGGTCAACCAGATAAAGAATTGGATGGATGTCACTAAGACCATAAGCGTAATCATCGAACGGGTTGTTACGATAGCAAATAAGCTCATTTTCTTCAAATCTAATTGACTCCTCCTCGTCTCCTAAGTCTTGATAATAGTACATTACTTGTCCATTAGGGTCTCTTTGAATAAACATATTCTGAGAAGACCTTATAACAAGGTTGTCTCCAGTCCATTCTAAATAAGATGTACCAAATATCCTTCCATTACGTAGCCATGTATATAATAGTTGCTCCATATTGATTTCATCAAACAAATCAGCTATATTTTCTCTATCTTCGTCATTATCGGTTACAATATCAAATCCATCTTTAGCTGCATACATACAAGGCAGGTCTATTAAAGTTCTTACTATAGGGTCCGATAGATATATATTCATATAAGTTCTATTGTCGCCTATCTGGGGTTCTTTAACGTTTGCTCCTGCTTTTCCAAATAATGCTGGTTGGTTCGATAATTGTAGTCTTTTTATAACACCTGCACCAAAACTTCTAGGGTCATCCTTAGAGAATGGAGGGTTTGTCCCTTTTGTTGCAAAACTGCGCCTATTAAAAGGCCAATAATCACTTAGAGCCACGGCTATCAAAACTATATAGTAGATTATAGTATATAAAGCTTTCGCCGAAAAGCCTTTAAATACCGCTTAAACGGCCTTTATTAAGGTTTCCTGAACGTCTAGTTGTTGTAAAAACAGTTCTTTTATCAGTTCCACGTCTTCGTTGTCCAGTTTGTTGTATGTTTACACTAGCAAACGACGAACCAGTAGGTAACATCGCTAAAGATGCGTGTAAAGCTATAACAGAACTATCACAGTAATCATCATGCTTTCCATCTGGTGCTGCAATCTTTTCTGTTTTATTAGCAGCATCCATAACATATTCTAAATCTATGTGCTCTCTAAGCCATTTATTAACTAATTTGGCCTGAGGCGCTTCTAAACCATCTGGATGAGGGACTCTCACCAGACCTTGCTGTATATAAGACACATAATCTCTGTAAACTTGAGTTTTACTACCTCGTGGTCCACCAGTAAATATAAAAGGTATAAAGTGTATTTGAGGTTTATGTTCTATACAGGCTAATCTAATTTCTTGTTCGATAGCACCACCAATACCCGTAGCGTCAATAATAACACGGTCAGCACCATAATCACTTGCAATATCCATGATACGCTTACGCTGATATGGAATGTCATGTCCACCTGACTTTGGAGATATCTCCTCAAGGTAGATAAGATTTGCTCTGTTAGTATCCGAGTCTTTAGATGTACTCCATACGCTAATAACAGTACTATTAACAGATTTACCAATGTCAACACCGACAACACAATTAGGATTTGCTGTTCCAGCTTCGACAAAGGTAAGTCCTCGTGTGAGACATCCTTTGAGTAATTCGGGATTGAAGATGTTCGAGACCGATTCGACGAACTCGCACTCATATTCTGTTCTCCAATATATTGAATCTTCCCCCCATTCCCTCATCTTTTCAGCCATATCATCATCAGTATAAGGTGCAGAATATGCTCTCCCCGGCTTAACTGCATCTCTCCATGTAAATACCATTCGTTCAAAACTGTGTTCATATGCGTCATCATATAGATAGCGCCACATGTGGTTTTCTTTACTTTTCGGTGTACCTAAGTTAATAAAGGGAGCTCTATTAGATACAATAGCTGGTTCTACATTATCTACAAACAATCTATCATCAATCAAAGGACTTTCGTCTACAATACACATTGTTGGGTGTTGTCCTCGTATAGCTTGTCCTTGGTTAGAAGGAGCTAATGGGGCTCTACGTAGCACAGTCCCTCCCTTCATTGTGATATTAGGTTTGTTGTGAAACCTGTAATGGTCAATTAAGCCATCAAGAAAGGCATTGTCAGCAAAATGCCTATAACAATAATTAAATATAAGTGAAGCTTGGTCCTCAGATGGAGCCAAGATAAATATTAAATCTCTAAATCTATTAAAGAACATATAGATACATACAGCTACCGAGAGCGCAAATGATTTCCCACTGCCCCGTGGAGCCAATATAGCAAGTTTACGATGTTTATCTGCATCTCCATCAGGATGTGTTAACGTTTTTACTACTATTTGCTCTTGTAGTGGTCTTAATCTAAGTGGTCTTTGTTTATTGTCAATTAAATATGCTTCACAGAATGCTCTAATCAATAGAGTCATCTTTTTTTCGTCTGCGCGACAAATTTCAAAAATCTTTTCTAAACTTCGGGAATCATGAGCAGCGAAGCCGCTAATCGCGTTCTTCAGGTTCTTCTCGTTCTTTATCGCTGTCATCTATAATGTCCTCCAGTATCTTCGAGAAGTTTTCACTGTTCTTTTCTACAACAGTTGGTATTTCTATATTCAACGCTCTGAATTCTGTATGTATGTCTTTAACGATTGTATTTCTTTGTCGCAATAACTCTGTTCGAGCGTCAACATCCCGAATAGATACAAGAATTTCTTCCCACAGAACGTCTTCAAGAGCAAGATTGCGCGCCAGAAGACGGACAAGTTCTTTATGACGTGCATATTCACCTTCTCCGACTCGCTGGCGTAATCGCTCTTCGTATTCCTTGACTTCCATTACTTGGTTTCGTCAAGAGCAGCCTTAACTTTAGATTTAACTAAGCCTTTAAGTTCGTCATCCTTTTCGTCCCATGCTGTAATTAATACATTACGGACTAAAGAATCTTTGACGTGCTTTTGTGCTGTAGCATCTAATTTGTCAAAAGCTTTCATCTGGGCTTTAGTTAGATTCTTATCTAGTAAATCCATCAATTCAGCTTCATTATTTTTTAAGTATTTAAAAACTAATTCTTTAACTGCTGGAACAGTATAAGCGATATAAGCACCCATACCTAATACCATAGCAGCTAATGCCATAAGTAATGGTTCATCCATCAAAGTATCTAAAATACCAGATTCTTCTACAGTGTCAATGATTGCAGTAAGATTACCTTCCTCGGTAGTCTCATTAGTTGCAGTTTCATTTGCTGCTGTGTTGTTATTTGTTTCGTTCATAGGTTTTTTCACCTGTTTTTATATAATACAATAGCACTATATAAAGCTTTCGTTGTGTGGCCCCAAGAGACGCATTTGCGTAAATATCCTGTGGGTTCGTGGTCTGTTAGGAGCCACAATTATATTAGAACATAAGACTATATAAAGCTTATGTCTAATTGTCGTGTAAGCACCAGTATCCCCAATTACCTGAACCAATTTTTTCAATACCTACATAGGTATCAGCACCTAGTGTAAGTGCGTTGGTCGCGGCTTTTAGGGCATCGGCTGCTGCTGACATGTTAGCATAGCCTTCTGCTTTAATTATTGTAGTTGCCATTTATTCTCCTTATTTTTTTGCTACTTTCTTAACTGTAGTTATTTTGTGTTCGTGTGCTTGGTCATTAGCCTCAATTAATTGGGCTTGTGCCTGAGCTTTATCGTTATAATCAATAACTGCTTGTGCCTTTATTTTATAAAAGGCTGTCTTCTCTGCTTGTTCTTGTTTCCATACATCTAAAGCATCTTTAATAATTAGAAGAGCTGGCCCTCCTAATATAGCTATCAAAGTTGTATAAGCTTCTATGTTTTCAAGAACTGCTGAGTCGCCAAGTCCGCTATGTATAACGAAACCAGCGAAACCAACCCAAAGTAAAACTAAAGGTACGGCAATCATAAACATAAATACATCGTTAAATGTAGTTCCTTCACTTGTTGTGTCTTTACTCATCTTTTTCTCCTCCTTTTGCTTCTTCTTTTTCATCGCTATCTTCGGTAGTCTCAACCGTAATAGTAATTTTATAATCATCTTCGAGCACATAATAATGAACACAGTTGCCATCAATGCTAACATTGTAATTATTATCATTAATAACAGGTTTGTCGCCAACTCTATCATCGCTCATACATCCTCCTCAAGTCTTAATCCATCTTCTTCACTGTATTCATAATCGTCAGCCCATGAAGCTGGCCAGTTAGTGAAGTAACCAACATATTCATATTCACCTGTGTTATTCCAGTCTACTTGTATACTAACATAAAAGAAATACACTCCTTCATATTCATTACTAAATGTGTCGTCTGTTACATTAGCGTATAACCAGTGTTCATCTCCTTCCCAGCCATATACATCAAAATAAAATTCATCATAAGTATAGTTATCATACATATAATATTGGAATGTACCATTATCATCAAAAGAAGGGAACATATGTCCAATGTCGTAAAAAATCATCACTTTCAAAGGTTCTTCTGAGTCATTACAATTAGTATCCATATCAATAAATATATCTAAATTATCCATGGAATCTCTTTCGTAACTGACGTTTATAGCTCTAGAATTATTACCTTCGTTGAAATATCCTATAGCTTCCGTTTGTAGTCCATCCCATACTACTAGTTGGGTATGGTTACAGTGGTTTTCCTCGTTTTCGTAATCGCAAGAACCATCATCTTCTGTGGCTCTATCATTAAAGTTGTTTGCGTCTATATCCATACAACCATATACTGTTTCGTTTGTATTAGTTTCGTTACCTTCACCTGTTCCATTTTGGTTTGGTGGGTAACTACACTGATTATTACTATGAGTAGCTTGAGGGTTATAATTTAAAGCATTCTCATCCATACAGCCATATATTACAGGAGGAGGAAAAGCACAACTGCCGTTATCAAAATCTGCATCCGGTTTGTAGTTTATAGCGGTTGGGTCCATGCATCCACCCTTCAACATGGGTTCATCTTCCCCTCCAAAAAAGTCCTCTAACATACTTAAGTCGGCAGTACCACTACCGAACATGGCTAAAATTATTACTGTGAGAATAGAACCTACCTTCTGGCCTAACTTAGTTTCACCTAGTTTATCACCAGCTTTGCCTAACGTTTCAAAGAGTCCTTCTTCTTCATCTGGTTTTCTAGAACCTCCTCCTAAGCCTAAAGCTTCTCGTTCCTCGTCAGAAATTACAGAGATGGCCCCATAGTCATTGCGCGCCATGGATAATATATTTATACCACGTCCTACTATATAAAGCTTTTGCTCTAATTGGAGAAAAATGTGGGATTAATGCTTGTACCATCGTTCCTGACCAAGTTTTCAGTGAGCTCTATAGTCATATTTTCGGGAAATGTATCCAAATTAGTCTCATTCTTTATCATTTCTAACATATTATCTCTAACTTCTGTCTGTTGTCTCTTTCTTAACCATTTTTTCTCTATATCATGTATATTTAACAAACTATATTTAGAAAATGTTGTAGGTAAGTCCTCTGCGGATGTTACATTCTCATCATCTTTATCATAGTCAATACATGTATACTCTATATCTTTATAAAGCATATAGGCAGACGTAAGAACGTCGTCTACGTAAAAGGATTGTTCAAAGTAATTAAAAGCCCTATACCAGAATTTTGGGTAATCTTTTAAACATTCAGTTCTTGTTATCCAAGCATCAGCAGCTTGACAAATCATAAAACTTTCATCTACACCTTTAGATTGGTCATCAGGGTCAATCCACCACCACATACCATAAAAAGAAATGGAATCACATTTTATATCATTTATTGCTTTAATTAGTTTTGCAGAAGTATCATTATGGAAATATCTATCATCATCACATACTATTACATATTCTGTATCTGCATGTGTAGCGCACATCCACTTTGTAGCAGGTCCATAGTCATTACATCTAACTATTTCTACATTTGGTATAGCGGTTAGCCATTTTGGTATACTGTTATAGTATTTTTTCCATCTTATGTAATATTCTGGAATTGCTATTCTTATTTTCCTTGGTGGACTAGTTTGATTGTTTAATGATTCTAGAGTTTTCTCTAAAGATACTCTTTCTTCTAATCTCTCTGGGGTTGTGGTAAGATTAAATGAATAATCAATCATTTTTAATCTCCCTTAGTCTTCGTAAACATTGGTCTTTTATCACCTAAATCTATTACATCTATTGGAGTAGGTTTAGGAGCTTCTGAAAAGAAAAATGTCTGAAATAATCTACCATCATTTAAATCGGAGCCAAAATAACCTGTTGCACCATGCCAGTATTCACCTTTAAATATAACTGCTCTATTATACATATTTCCTATCATATCTATCGCTTCCCATTTAGAATAATCAGAACCATGTTCTTCTATTTTAGAATCATATCCTCTAAATATACCAGTTTCTTTATGTCTGTATAAAGTTGTGCCAGTATGTATTGGTGAAGGTGGATTAGGAGTTAAAAAAACTATACAAGACCAATCTGTTGCAGAGTCTACATGTACCCATGTCCCTGTTTCAGTATCTTGTTTATTATTATTATTTACAATTTGGAAGCACCCTTGGTATTCAGAGTCATTCCATCTCTTTGAATCAATCTTTATATCCATAATACCTTCTAAATACTCCATTATGTGGTCAAAATTCCATAAATGTGGCTGTGTTCTTATACCGGGATAGTTACCACTCTCATCAAATTTACTATTTAGTGCTATTTCCCTCATATCATCAGGGTCGCTGTAAAAATCATCAACGACTAAATAACTAGTCATCCCAAACCTCATTCTTTTCACCATCTTCATTAACATCTAGAGCAGTCTGAATAGTATCTTCATCAACTGTAGCGTTTTTAAACGTATCTTTTGCATACTTTTTCTTGGTTCCGAACTTAGGTTTCCATTTTGGTATCTCTGCGTCACATGTTCCACCGTTTGATTTGTGAAATGAACACCATTTACATAGGTTTTGAGGTTTTTGTTCGTACTTTTCCTCTACTTCCATACGTTCTTTTAGACAATCATGCACGTATTTGATGGTTTCTTTAGCTTCGTCCAACACTCCTTGGTTAATTTTAACATAAAATGTGTCATCAAAGCGTAAATAGTTAACTCCGACGAATTTTGGCATGTCTCCCATCTCTAAAGTGTATAAAAATGCGTAAATGATAAGCTGCCTGTAATAGTCTTCAGGTAGATATGGCCCATAACGTTTTGATGTCTTGTAATCTAGCAATGTAGTCCCGCCATCAAAATCATTACAGACAGCATCCACGATACCAATCACTGCGTAGTCGTTGGATTTTACCCATTTTTCGGCATATTTAGGGGCAACTGAGTTCCAAGCTTGGTATTTCGACTTATAAATCTTCCATTGTACCATCTCATTTAGCTTTTTGTTAACAGAACCTACAAAATTTTGTAACAATTCTTGTGTTTCTAACTTCATAGCGGCCATTTCTTCTTCAGTGTGTAGTTCAGATAGCCAAAACTTGGAGTCTATATCTTTAGCCCACCTATTTTGGAACTGTTCTTCCATCCATTCTGATGGGTCTCCTTTCTCCCACGCTGTAAAATTCTTAAATTTGTGTTTAAAGAGGTCTTCTAACACTGCATGGACCAATGTTCCACGAAATAAATGTATAGTTTTCTTCTCTGGTATCTTTGCGATGTACTTGTAGTAGAATTCTCTAGGACATTTGTAGTATGTATTGATTTTAGAAGGACTCAACCTCATAAATGAGGGTTCCCATTTCTTAGTTTCGCTCATTTTTGCTCCTTAGTTTCGTTAACAAACACTCTATATGACTTACCATGGAAGCCATCAGGGTCATGTTCATCTCCGGGGTCTCTTCCTGTTATGAACTTTGGGTCTTCATCCATGCCATACCCTTCATATCCAGTAAAATCTTGACCTATAAGCGCATTAGGCTCTACTTTGGCGCGGGCTGCAACTTTAAGCAAGACTAAATAGCCAATTAAATCACTTAAGGTGTCTTCATCTTGCTCCCCCCTAAAGCCTCGTGTAGCAATTCGGCTCAACTTATCATCTATCCTAACTAGGATTTGCTCTATGGAGCCTGATGAGCTAAATATGCGCTTCGGGGAAAGTGCACTGTCACCATACTTTGCGTTCTTTTCTAGAAGCAAAGCTTTAATATCGTCACAAACTTGTTCTATTGCTTGTTTTGTTTTCATTTTATCAACTTATACTTCAACGTCCCCTCCCTATATAAAGGTTTTGTTGTCCCTGTGGAGCCCTATTAGATTAATAGAGCTATATGGCTCTACTTATCTCTTATATATATATAGCTTAATAGCTCTACTGGTCAAACGTTAATAGATATACTAAGCAGCCCGACTTTCAAAATTTCCAGAATTCGTGTAAACCCCTACTCCTCAGAGAATGACTATCACTTTATATTTTTTTAGACGGGGGGTACCTATGAATAAAGAGAATACCCATGAATAGCGCGGGGTGACTGGCTACGGATTCACCTCCGCCACACGCCCCGCCGCAACCTATATATACCCCTTCGCTATGGGTAATATAGAGGTAAAATATGAACCAAAGAACACAAGAAGCAAAAGATATGCTTTCATTATTGAAAGCCATGCACAAAAGAAATATGGAGAGGGCTCAGGCATAAGCTTATATAGGGTATCCCTATTGGTAATACAGAGGAAAACAATGGAAAACGAACTAATACAAATCGGATTTGAAGAAGACACAATTATGTGTCAAGACTGCAAAGATGCAGTAGCATCACACAGAGGTAGACATTACGATACAGAACTATGTGCTGACTGCTTCTATGAGAGGTATGATTAAATGGGTAGCATGGTATGCCTATGTGGCAAGAGGTATAAGGACCCTATCAATGTGTATACACAAGAGAAGGACCCTTTCTGGCTATGCTTAGAGAAGTGTCAGAACCCAATCAATGACAGGCCCTCATATGAGGAAGTCCACGCACACAATAACAACCACGACTACAAGGTCGGTGGCATGGTATGGGGTAAGTAAGCATAAGCTTATATACCCCTACACTATAGGTAAAATAGGAGGAAATAAAATGAGTTATCAACAATGGTTAATCAGTCATATGGTAAGCGTATCTTACGCAACCCGTAAGCTGTAAGCACAAAGGAAGCCCCTATATAAGTCTTGCGGGGCGCACGGCGCCAGTACTATTGGCGCCGGTCTCCCCGCTGATTTTACTTCCCTCACACAATTTTCTAAAAAGTGCGTTCGGAACCTAAAAGGGGGTATATAAGCATCCCCGACCTTTATATACTAAAACGAACCAAACCTTTATATACTTTGAAACCGTAAGTAAATTATAAGAAAAGAGGTAAAAATATGTATAGAATAAAAATATTAACACACAGAATTCGCTTAGATGACGGTCACGTCATGCCAGATTGGGAAGATGTCCGAGACATGGACCCTGAATATATGGAATTGGAAGCTCAAAAAATCAAAGCTTCAATTCGAAGAGGTGAATACGACACCGATACTTACGCAATAAGAATGCGAAGATATCCAAAAGAAAACCATCTTCAAGATGTAATCACCGACACAGGGAGTGTGTGGTAAAATGACTTGGACAGAAACCCCAGCTGAAGCATTCAGAAAAAAGCTAATAGCTGACGCAAAGAAATCTGAAGAAATCAGTAAAAAAATAATAGCTGACTGCGAACGCAGACAGAAAGAACACGACGAATGGTTAATACAAAAAGGAATGGAGGAAAATCAATGAGCTACGAAATGATATTATGCGAAACATGCTTAGACAGTAGAAAACTACTTAGAGAAGCAACACACGAAGCACGAGGCTACGAATGCTGTGTAGACTGTTTTGAAGAAATGGGGATTTAAAAATGGACACCAAAAAAATATTAGCCCAACTAATAGAAGATTTGGATTTAGCAATTATAAAAGCTAAAGCACAATTAGAATATGTAGGAGGTGAAAATGAGAAGAAATGAATTAATAGCAAGACTTAACAGTCTACGCCGTGAGTTAGAAAAGTCTGACGATAATTATAATTTAGAAACAGTCGAAAGCTGTCTTTATTATTTTATCGACCACCAAGACGCTGACCCTTACGCAAGGTAAGGTATATATAGTGGCCTGACCAGCGCAGGGGGTATATATACTACCCCTTGCGGGGCGCACGGCGCCAGTACTATTGGCGCCACCCTCCCCGCTGATTTTAGTTCCCTCATAAAATTAACTAAAAAATGCGAGCGGAAACCAAATAGGGGTATATAAGCATCCCCGACCTTTATATACTAATTTGACCCATACCTTTATATACTTTGAAACTGTGTGTAATATAGAGGAAAAATATGAGTTCAAACAAAGAAACTGATACAATGGCCAGATGGCACACCTACCATGAAAATGGTGGCAGTGCAGACTTTGAGGTTTTCTATGCACACAGCGAGAAAAACCAAAAATTATTAGTAAGAGTGGCAAAAGGCAAAGCTTTATTAAGTCGCTCGGTATGAGTATAACAGAGGTAAAAACATGAAAAGAAGAAATGAAATCTTAAACGCGCTTGAACAAATGACTGATTCACTTTATGAATTAGGTCATGCAGATGCCCAATATTTCGAAGAAATAATTGGTGAAACTATGGATATAGTTATGGAGTATGACGAATGAGTTATTCAGCTGATTCAAATATTACCCTTTGCTACAATAACGATAAGGCATTTATTTATCGCCTTATCCGAATTGATGGTGAAGTAGATGATTGGCACGCTATCGATTTAGAAGTAGACGCTTGTTATCTTAATGATGACACAAAATATATAGGCTTAACTTCTAATCCTGTAAAGAGAGCACAATATCACCGAACCAAAAAAGGTAAAGATTTAGTTATGCAAATATTTAGAATAGCTAATTCACCAGCTCAAGCAAAATATTATGAAGCTGAAGCAATTTACAAATTCGAAGAAAAGTTTGGTAATGTCCCAGAATTTTCAAAAGGTGGAGATACTTTTGCAGGAGCCTAAAATGAGTCAACACAATCAATTAAATTGGTCTGACTTCTTACTATGTATTGGTATGGAATTAGCTTTTCACAAAAACGGTGAAAGGCCGATTCAGGAACAAATGATAGCAGAAAAAATGATGGATTTGGGAGTTTGGAATGAGTAAATTAGATATGTGGCATAAGCTTGGAGACGTCTATATAAACGACGCTATCCTTAAGCGGTTGCTGAAAAAATATAAAAAATAATCCACTCGCCCCGCCATTGTGGGGCGGA
>Ga0208919_1001980_pt1 | contig 11130 bp, 19 predicted proteins | sample 4_EtaG_FD_184076 | JGI IMG/M metagenome (GOLD analysis project Ga0208919, IMG submission 184076) | Marine viral communities from the Subarctic Pacific Ocean - 4_ETSP_OMZ_AT15127 metaG (SPAdes) (version 3) | ecosystem: Environmental > Aquatic > Marine > Oceanic | place: Pacific Ocean | collected... | reverse complement strand
GAAGGGGGGACTCGTCCTGAAGATGACCCTAATTTTGTAGACTTTATGAGACAATACGGCATCGACATCACAAGTCCTCCTCCTAAACCCGAGCCAATGGGCTTCCCAACTTACGTAAAAGAGCCAGTAGCGCCTATGGTCAGACCGATTATGCCTACAGATGAAAGAAGTGCACAGGCTCCTGTTGTAAATTACGCAGCAGACCAACCTCGAAGATTCAGTCTTGAAGATTCATTAAACAATTCAACAGACGAACATTTACTCGCTTTAAATAATCATATGGGTTTACGACATAATCCATTTATTGATAGAAAAGAGGATTATATAGAAAATATATTGAGAAATACTCAAGACCCCGTTATTACAAGAATGTTGTTAAATCAGATAAGAGGAAGAGATTTTTCTGATATAACAATGGGCTAAGTGTGGTGAAACTTACCTACTAATTTATTTCCTACACTGACATGCGACCTACATGTCAACACTATTTATAGCGGGAGCAATAGCAATAACTCTACTTTCAGTAGCGTGGTATGTACTCTATCAGGCAATTACGTTTGACCTTGATGATTTATCATTTACTGAAACAGAGATAGAACAACTGAATCAAGACTTCAAAGGAGGATTGAGAAACGTCAGGAGAAATAACTAAAACATTTTTAATGGATTGGTTATAGATGGACGTAAATAATTTTCCTCAGATTGATGGTCCTAGAATGGCAGATGCGTGTGAGCAAGTCAAGGGGTGTTTAAACGGGGATATTTTCAAATTTGGCCCCATAGTGGCTGGTGTTTTAATAGCCGCTGAAATTTTATTTTGGACAAGTCTAATTACATTAATTGTTAAAAGAGTTAAAAAGAAATCTACTTAAATATTTTAAACTAACACTTTTTAGCGTGACCATTGATATTAAAAGACGTTGCTCAACATTGTCCCGTGTGTGGGGAACCTATCGCTCATTTAGATAGGAGTCAAAAAGCCATGCACATGACTGCCCATCAACTGATGGAGGGAGAAGGAAGTCCTCAAATTCAAAGAAATTACGAGGAATTAGTAGCAAGTCCTAGTGAGACACCTATAAACCCCGTAGCCACTCCCATGCAAAGAGCCATGGAAACACTAAGAAGACCTAGTCCTAACTTACCTAAAGTACAAACAGCCGATTGGAATCCAATAAAAATCAACAAAGCCCCTAGAATACCTAGAAAAAAGGGACAGCCAGCGGGTTCAAAAAAACACTCCGACTTATACACAGATGAAAATCCCAAGGGAACCATACACGGATTAGGTTTCAAAAATCCAGCAAAAGCAAGGCAATCGGTATCTAAAATTAAAAACAGTAGCCGTTCTCATGCTCACAAAACCCAAGCGGCAATCGCTATGGAACAAAGAGCAAGGGAGATGGGAAAGACTGAAGAGGCCAGTATTTATCGTGATTTTATTGAGCAGCAAAAGAAAAAAACTCAAAGAATGAAATAAGAAAATACTATATGAATAAAAGAGATGGGGTGTACATGATGAGTGCGTTTGATTCCGCATGGAGTTTATTAAAATCACAACCTGTTAGCCCTAGTGGTAAAACATTTAGTCCAGCAGAGTTACAAGAATTAAGAAGATTTGTTAATATGCACGCAGAAAGTTCAGACCCTGATATGAAAGAAAGGGCTAATAACCTACTTGAAATGCTAACACAATCTATGTCTGGTGCATACGGAGCGAGACCTGAACCTGAAGTTAGAGCGCCACCAATGCCTTTCTATTCTTCAACAGACAGAGGATACGACCCTGAAACAGAAATGTCAATGGAAGAAACAATGGGAATGGCAAAACCTGTTAAAGTCAATCAACCAATGCCTCGTATGAAAAATCAAGATGATGATGAAGAAGACAAAGAGGGTGCGGGTATGGGTATAGCAGCATGATAGGTGAGTTGATGTGCCTGATTCTAATGTTTTAGTTCTCAAAGGAGAAACAGGAGAAAAAGTTGGTGAAATAGGCGGCACCGTAGGAGGTGCTGTACGAGGAGCACGGATGGGTTCAAAGTTTGGACCGATTGGAACAGTTGCTGGTGGTATATTAGGTAGTATATTAGGTCGAAAAACAGGTGGTAAAGTCGGAGATGCTATCACTGGTAATAAAGAAGAAAAAAATACTAAACTCCAAGGTGCTACTACGGCAGCACAAATGGCTCAACAACAACAAGCCATGGCTCAACAAAGAACTCAAAGTAGAGAAGATAGAGCAAGAAGTATGTTAAATGCTGGTATACGTGGAGACGCTCAAAAAAGTAAAGATGTGATAAATATGTACGATAACGATGCTATGAATAAAGCGTGGAATGAGTTAAAAGAGAAAAATAGAGAAATCCTAAGTAAAAAAGTAAACGCTGCTGGTAATTATACAAAACCGGGAATGCGTAAAAGATTATTCAACAGAATAAAAGCAGGTAGTAAAGGTGGTAAGCCGGGTCAATGGTCTGCTCGAAAAGCACAATTACTTGCTATGAGATACAAAAAGAAAGGTGGAGGGTATCGTGACTAAGGATAAAAACCAACAATCTTTAACAGAGTGGACTAAACAAAAATGGGAATTTGTTGGAGACGACAAAAAAGAAATGAAGAAACCTCGTTCACAAAGAGGTCGATACGCTCCTAAATCAGTCGCAGATAGTATGACTGCCTCACAAAAAGCGAGTGAAAATAAAAAGAAAAGACAAGGGCACAAAAAAGGAAAGCAACATGTACCAAGAGGAAAAGGTGTGAAACCAATGTATCAAAGAGTAGAAAAATCAGATGCATTCGAGGCGGCTTGGGAATTATTGAAAGCAAAAAAGAAATCAAAACCTTTTCACGGGTATAACCCAAGTAAACATCATCGTAAAGGTGGATTGAGTGCCAAAGGTAGAGCGAAAGCAAAAAGAGAAACTGGTGCTAACCTAAAACCACCAGTCACTACTAAACCTAGTAAACTCAAAGCAGGCTCAAAAAAAGCAAAACGTAGAAAATCATTTTGCGCTAGAATGACAGGTGTTAAGGGGCCTACTAGTAAAAAAGGTAAATTAACACCTAAAGGTGCGGCACTTAAGAGGTGGAATTGTTAATGGCATCATTCGGAGAAGTATGGTATCATTTAAGAGAGGAAATGTCGCCTCTTGACAGGGCTTTTTTGATTTTTAAACAAAAAGAAAGTTGTCCTATGGCGACAAGAGATTTAGAATTAAATACTAAAAACAGAAATGAAGCCATACATTCGAAGCATATTCAATATGGACCTCTTAACTTGAGTGATGAAAGTTACTGGGTTAGAGCGGCTAAACATTGGAATACTACTCCCGAAGTTGCTAAAAATTCTAATTGTAGTAATTGTATTGCATTCGATATCAGTCCTAGAATGAAAGATTGTATGCCGTTAGAAGGAGATTTAGGTTATTGTTGGATGCACGATTTTAAGTGTCATAAAGATAGAACTTGTTACACTTGGGCGGCAGGTGGCCCTATCACCGAAGATAAAACATCTATAAAAAATCAAGAAAAAAGAGGTTAGTTATATGACCTATGAGAGCGGGGCTTGGGTTTATAATGCAGAAGAGGATGAAACACTTGAAAAGGGTGACGCTATGAGTAAGGCTTGGTTTAGTTTGTTGAAATCAAGTTTATCTTTCCGAGGAGACATAATGGAACATTTACCTGTTGAATTAAATTATGATAATCTTCAACAATATGTACAAAATAATCCTAATGCCACAATGGGTGATTTAATGACACCTTATTTAACTGGTGAATTAACTAACCCCACTTCTGAAATTCAAACAAATCCTCCTTCATACCAAGGAGGGGAGTTACCTTTCCCTTTATCTCAAGAGGACACTACTAATTTTGTAAGTAATTTTCAAGAAGATGATGGTTATTCAGTACCCCTATCTTATTATACTCCTAGAAGAACCAATGAAGAAATGTATAATCAAAAATTATTATCTAATCTTATGAGAACATTACATGGTAGGATAAGACAAGTGCCCGATGCCTTCGAGATGAGTCCACCGAGAACAGGTCATAAAGGTCAAGTGGTTGATTTACCAAAGGGTAAAATGACTAGACATAATTTAAGACTTGAGCAATACATGAATACCCCTGTTAAAGTAAGACAGGCGCAAATGAATCCTGAACTTATTCAAGAAAGCAGACAAAGTGTACCTAATGTGATGGTTAAAATGATTAAAAAAGAAAGAGTTTCCCCTGAGGCTAAAAGACATAAACTAGAATACGATAAAAAATACGAGTCAACCCCTGAAAGAGTAAAGTATAGAGAAGAGTTGAATCGAGAAAGAAGAAGAAGGGGAATGTATGGAGACCACTCGGGTAAAGATATCAGTCACACTGAAGGTGGTAAACTAACAGTTGAGTCTGAACATGAAAATAGAGCGAGGCATTTCAAAGACAAAGGAACACTTAGACAGATAGCAAAAGGGATGAAAGAAGATATCGAATTACTTCAAAATTTACTAAGTGGTCCTATGGATGAACAAGATGAAAAAATAGTCAATGCACTAGAGAGAAAGATAAAAGAGGAAGATGAAGAGGAAGAAGAGCCATATATCGCTCATGAATTTTTCATATAGTTGTAAAGATTGTAAGTATAATAGTATGTACAATATACTATTTTGTATAATAATATAAATAATTAAAACTATACAATTAATTAACTTAACAATATAAATTTTATATTCTCATCCCTTTCCTCCTTGTCCATGCTGATACATGAAGTCGGACCTAGAGATGGATTACAAGGTCATTCTATCAAACTATCAGTAGAAGAAAGAGTTGATTTAATCAGACAATTAAACGATGCTGGTATAAATCACATAGAATTTGGTGCTTTTGTTCATCCCAAAAGAGTACCTAATATGGCTGATTCAGATAAAGTGTATCAACAATTAAACGAACTATCTTGTGAATTCTCTGTTTTAATACCCAATAAACACGGTTTTGAAAAAGCAAAAGAACTTGGTATAAAGAAGGTTAATATATTTTTCTCTTGCTCTAATGAATTCAATCAAAGAAACCTTGGTAAAAACATGGAAGAGATTATTGATGAATTCAAAGAAATGTTAAAAGACACTCCGAAAGAAAATGTTAGAGTTTATATTTCTACTATCTTCGGTTGTCCTTATTTAGGTATTCCTAGTAATGATATGGTGATTAATGCTGTAGAACAGGCTAGTCGATTAGGAGATACTATTGTTCTTTGTGATACCATCGGCTCTGCTGACATCAATACTTTAGCCAAAATTTTAGATTTAGTTAAAGATTATAATATCAGTTTACATTTACATGGTGAAGATTTATTGGATAAAGTCGAGATAGCCTACGAAAAAGGAGTGAGAGAGTTTGATTCTAGTATTCACGGGTTAGGTGGTTGTCCTTTTATGCCTAACACCAAAGGTAACTTGTCTACCGAAAATCTAGTAGATTGGGCACATAAACGTGGTATAGAAACCAATATTGATATAAATAAGTTGAAAAATATCTCTATACCTTTCTGAGCATAACCTTTATGTTGACCTCTCTAGTGGACACATCAGTGGTCCTAATGGAAGGTCAAGAACAACACGATGCAGAAATAAGATTAATGGGATTAATATTAGCACAAAGTGCTCTAGTGGGAGTAGCCATTGGAGTATTTGATGCCGATATATGGTTAATAAATGACACACCTTGGTTAAATGGTTTTACATACGCCATGGCTGCTTTTTTTGTACAAGGAATAGCATATTATGTGTTTAAAATGTTTTTCGAACAAGGAATGCAAGAAAGAGTTAGAACGACTAACTTGGATAGAAACCGCCAATATCAATACAGAATCATGCAAGAAAATTTTGATAAAAGGAGAGGTGAAATGGAATTAAGGATGAAAGAGGCTCAATTAGAACAAGAATTGAGATGGATGGAACAAAACCCCGGTCAAATGCCTCCTTCTTGGGGAGTATCAGGTGGCCCTCCTTCTTTAGTTTCTCAATATTATAACGAACCTCCCAACTTACCTTCTCATTCTGCTAATATAAGACAACCTCTATCTCTAGGCGTAGAAGAAAATACTCGTTTAAAAAAAGATGGAACTATAGATAAAAGATATAATAAAAAAACATCCTCTCCTGATAATACAGGGGAGTGAGTGTAATGGGTCGTATTTTTAAAACACCTTCTGATAATGCCACAGAAGGAACACTTAGAGCCATACATCTAGCCAACACTGTAGACACTACATATGAAAGAACTTGGGGTTGGTTTAAAGCAATTGTGTTTTCTATTATATCCACATTAATAATTAGTGGTTATGAGTTTCATAATCAAGATTTTAGTTTATATGAAAATACTGTAAACTGGGTAATTAAAAAGTTAGAGGGTTTAATTGATTGGTTAATTTGGTGGAATTAGAACATGGTAGAACCAGCAAGTACTGCTCTCGTTGGAGCAGCGATGTGGGGACAGCATTTATTCAATTCCTACAAGCCCCGTAAAGTAGGTGTTTATGGGGCACCCATGGTTGGTAAAACTACACTGGATAGATATATGACTACACCGGGTGAAATGGAAGATATACCCGAAGAAGATAGAACCACTCATTCTCGTATTCTAAAAATAGGTAAGTATAAAATGCCTAAACCCACTAGAAAGCGTGTTAGTTGGAGAGGGGAAAAAAGAGTTGTATATTCTGCTGATTTAGGCGGTCAAGAAAGATTTTGGAATCTTTGGATAGAAGATATGGTGACTAGAGGAGTTGAGGCGGTGGTTTACGTATTTGATGATAGAGCGTTTAAAGGTGGAGACTCAGGTGTACAACAACTTGCTGGATTTCGTTATTTAGTGGATTGCCTCATAAATAGAAATTATCGTTATCGTTCTATGTGGTCTAGGTTTAAAGGTAGAAAATACAGACCTAGAATTGTAATGTTGATTGCTAATAAGGCGGATAGATTCTTTGATGAAACCGCATCTAAATTATGGCATGATGGTAGAATAGGAGAGCATAAAATTTTCGACCCCTTCAGGGATGACCTCATAAGATTACAAAAAGCGGGCATTCCCACAAAACGCTCTTTTATGGCTACACGCATAGGATGGAACGTAGAACAATGCATGTTAGACCTCTTGACCACATGAATGACCTTAACAATAACCTTTTGAATAAAATATATGTGGGATAGACATGGGCACAAAGAATACATCCACTGTTTTAGTATCTACAGGTGGAGGTAGTCGTAGCCTTAGAACTACAATTCCTATGTGGATTGTAGACCATTATAATTTAGATGCAGGAGATAAAGTTTCTTGGAAATTTAAAGTGGAAAACGGTGATATGGTAGTAATGCTTAGACCCGTACAAGGAGATGAAAAGAAATGATGATGTTTCAACCTACTGCCTCACAACCGTTATACACGGTAAACGAGGCACACATAACCAATCTTGCATCACAAGGTAATCAACAACTTACCCATGCTGCGTTACAAGAAATGATGGCGGCACAACAAGGAATGCAGGATTTAGCCGCTACTCAAAATATAGATGTACCTAAAGTAAATTTTTACCCAAGCACCCATCCTGACCCAAGAAAAGCCCGTAAAAGAGATATTAAACAGGCATACAAACTTTTACAACCAGCGAAACGCTCAATATTTAATCCTTTAAGGTGGTTATTTGGTAGAAAATATCGTTATAATAAAGACACTGGAACTTGTGTTGTAGATGGTGCTAATGTTGCTGAACTTATTAAACATGATAATCTTTACATGAGAATCAGTGATGAAGAAACTGGCCGCTCTTTATGGGAAATGTATTGGGAAAACCCTGTTACTGGTCAACCCGAGGCTTTTATCGCTCGTGATAAAGTTACAAGTGGTAAAAAAATGAGAGGAACATATTGTCCTGAACATCTTCACTTGTATCATTTATTATGTAAATGGGAAGCAGAGGAAGACAAACAAAATGAAATGAATCCAAGTCGTCTTCGTGACAAAGTAAAACGTGGAGTTTCAATAGTCACTGTGCCAGTCGCATCTTTCAAGAAAAAAGACCCTACCCCTGAAATGCTAAAAAAGTATGAGCCTTTTTTCGCTGAGTTAGAAAGAGATGCTGGAAAAACAAAGGGTATCAATGTTTTACATTATGCTAACCCCTTAACTGGTCAAAATGATGTTACGATGGTTGTATTTGATTTGCGTATATTTCAACAAGAATTAATGCAAATGAATCAACCCACACAGGCTTTTGAAGATTTACTCGCACAAGAATCATTAAAAATACAACGTAACCAGCAAAACATTGATGGGGAGACCCATCGTCCGGGAGTATGATACGTATGTTCGGTTTTAATAAATCTCAACAAAATAATGGTGCATTGAATCTTTCAATGAGTGGTGCTCCTACAAATAATCAATATGGAAATAATTTAGGGGTAGGTTTAGCATCAGCGCAATTTATACCCCAACAACAACAACAACCTAATCCTTTTATGGGCGGCATGATGGGAGGAATGGGAATGAACCAACAACAGCAAATGATGATGCAGAACGGGCAAATAGCGCCTCCGTCTGAAATGGAAATCATGGCATCTCTTTTACAATCACAAAATCCTATACATCGTTTTATAGCAGAAGGTGGTCTTGGCTCAATTATAGATTTAGTCGCTACCGCTACTAGTTTAAGTTTAATTAATATTTTAAAGAATGCAACTTTTGTTATGAATGAAGATGAAGGTGCTATGAAACTAGACGCTACCTCTTTACCCACAGAATTACAAACTTTGAGTGCGGAAAACGTTAGTATGATATTAACTAATATGGTGGCGCAAAGTCAACAAAGTGTTCAACAAGCCGAAATGCAAAGACAGCAAATCATGGCTATGGCTCAACAATCAATGATGGGTGGTGCTTTGTCTGCTGCTTTACAAGACGAAGGGATGATGAATAAAGTGGGCGGAGGAATTGGTAGTGTCGCTCGTGGATTAATAGGACTACCGACTAATAAGTGAAAGTGATAATATGATGAGACAACCAACGGACCCTATGAACAATGCATTACGTGGATTTAGTGTAGCGAGCGTAAATATGTTTGCGCCAAAAAGGTCAGTAATCACTGACATGATTATGGTGCAATTTCTGAGCATTATAGTTACTTTATTTTTCATACTAGTTTTCAAAGGCTCTCAATTGAGTACAAACGAAGTAAGTATATTTTTAATCGGAATTTTCGCATCCATCGTCATGTTGGGTGGGATTTACACTCGAATCTCTAAGTGACCATTTACCAAGAGGACAAACAGAAGATGGTAAGGCTGCTTTTATTTTCATGAAACACCCACAAACTCTACACATATTAGTAGACCTCATTAGATAAATACAATCATTACATGTTTTCAATCTATTTTTGTATTGACTCTCCGTTACTCTACTTTTGTTAATTATGTCTTTAGTTGCTTTCTTAACCTCTTTTATTTTGGTAGATATATTTTGCCGTGGAACTCGCTTCATTCTACGGAACATATAATACGCAACAAGTTTATACAGTTAGAGTTATCTGTGATGTTGCTTTAAGCGTGCACAATGGGAGAAGATAATAGAGTCACCAAAAGGTCTTGTCCTTTCTGTCAGCACCCTAGTAGAGATGATTTAGAAGAGGCTTTATTAAACGGTACTATGTCTCCTAAAGAATTAGATAAAGAAATGGGTTGGAGGTTAAATACTTCTGACAGGCATTTTAGAAACCATATGGGTCAGTATCATATGGCTGCTAATCCACAGTGTAAAATTTGCACTCATCCGCAAAGAGCAGAGTTTGAAACTAGATATTTTCAAGATGGTAGTGAGTCCGAAAATATAGCAAAAGAGTTAGAACTCGCTGAGACCACTGTGTACCATCATATGAAAAACCATTTTCAACCCCTAGTGCAACGCAGTGCTATAGCGGAGACCAGTCTCGCCGTTGGAGGAGAATTAAATGTACTTCGAAATAATGTCGAAAAACTCAACGACAAGTTGTCCGAATTGCTCCATGATGGGAGTATACACGAAGACGGTTTCGTCAAAGATGCAGTGTCTTTGCACAAAGAAGTCAGAGAGTCAATAAAAGATTTAATTAAAATGCAAGAAAATTGGGGAGCAACGAGTGAAAATGGCGAAATTCATAACACAATCAACATTCTTAAAGTTGAGTTGGGTAAAGAAAGTCCTGATACATGGGCGAGAATTCGTAGCCAATTGATAGACCAAGCAGGTGATATGTAATGTTAGCAGTGCCAGTTCCTGACCTATTACAAGTAACCCATCCGGGTTATCGTTATGTAAATTTAGGTAGGATAATGACTGAGAGAGATGTTCCTACTTTCCTCGATTATTGTATTAAATTAACAGAAAGGTTCGAACACTACGGTGACATAAATGTCACGCCTATAGATTTGTTTCCTGCTATGATAAAATCTTTTGATACTGTGTACAATAATGATGAGCCTCAAGATTTCTTCCCTGCTGTTAAATTATTAAACGGTTTACTAGAAGAATATGATTTAGTGGTTGATAATATGCAGCGTGCGTTTTTAAATAACCCTAGAGTCAGCAATTTCTATAGAGACGTAGCATCAACGCTAAGATGTATATTCGAAAATATTATGGTGAGTGGTATAGATGACTGAGGGAATGATGGGGAGGGGTTCTGATACTAGAATCTATAATCCGAGGTCGGAGTCCTCTTACATGTTTCGTAATAATCACGAAGAAGATACATACGGACCTGAAGATGGTTATAATAAAGATAAAAGAATGGATAAAAAACAAGCCAAAAAAGAAAAAGAAGAAAAGGCTCACAAAAAAATCAAACATATCAAAATCAAACCTCATCATATAGCCCCTTCAACTACTACTGAAGAAGAAGAAATGAACGAAGATGATTCAGACAAAAGAGACGCTGAAAGAGAAATAACAGCGCAAACTGGTTCACCTGATGTTGGTGGTTTTCTCACAAGTCTTGCTAATCAAGCAAAAGGCCCCGGTGCTGCTGGTGGACAAATGATGCAGATGTCCGAGCCAATGGAAAATGCTTGGTCTGATTTATTAAAAAGACAAAAAAGAGCGTGGGAA
>Ga0208919_1001979_pt1 | contig 11135 bp, 5 predicted proteins | sample 4_EtaG_FD_184076 | JGI IMG/M metagenome (GOLD analysis project Ga0208919, IMG submission 184076) | Marine viral communities from the Subarctic Pacific Ocean - 4_ETSP_OMZ_AT15127 metaG (SPAdes) (version 3) | ecosystem: Environmental > Aquatic > Marine > Oceanic | place: Pacific Ocean | collected... | reverse complement strand
ATCTCCTTGTCTAGTATATAGTTTTTGTATACTACCGTATTCAGAGTTTAATTTTTTAGTTATATCTTCAGCTAATAAAAACTCATTATATCTTGATACATTAGATTCTTCATTATATATTTGAGAGAATATTATATCGTTTTGTTTGGTAACTTCAGCATAATCAGCATCAGCTAAAGAAGCTTTAAAACCACTTTGTTTACCAACTGATGAGTATGGATATAAAACACCAGCATTAAAATCATCTCTAATTCTATCAGATTCTACACCATTACCAAAAGCATAACAATTAAACCAAGGTAAACGTATATCTAAATCTGCAAGTGAAAGAGGTGAATATGTAACTGGATGAGTAAATGGATATATTTCTAACGTTGAAGTTCCAGCAACATGAGTTGATGTTACATAAGCACTTACATAAGAACTTCTAGTAGTAAAAATACCATCTCCAGTATAAAAATAAACTTTAAGTGGGTTATTGTTGCTAGCGGTAATATAACTTGGAAGAGGTTCGCTTAATGAGATTTTACAATAACCATCTTTAGATTCTGCTCCAAATACGTTTAAAACACTTGGCTTGTAATTTTGCCAATCTTCTTGAGCAGCATTAGAAATATTAGGAAATCCGTTTAACGTAAGATCAGCTATTTCTTGCCCAGGACCTTTTAAATTAAGTTTATTACCTTTTTTGATATACATCTTAGCATCCTTCTCGTTTAAGTATATAGGATAAGCTTGACTTATTTCGTAAAATAAATCTAAATCAATTCTTCTAGGTGTTTCTACTTCAAACACTGCACCATTACCAACCTTTTCTGTTGAGTTTAAACCTTGATCAGCATCTCCTGTTTCTTCCAAATACTGTGCTACCTCTGTGTCTGCCATTATTTTTACGAAGAACTTTCCATCAATTTCTTCTGCTGTTGCAGGTATTGTTAAAGCACCAAGAGAGAAAGCGGTTTCATCAATGTCTTCAGTTTCAGGATCGTCCTGTGTTTTTCTTGGAGTATCCACTATGTCTAAAATCCTCCAACTAGCGTTAGCATCGGTTACAGCATTGTTTGTGCCATGTTCCTTTTTAAGTACTAACGCATCTTCTAGTTTTACTTTATTTCTTTCATTTGAACTAAAAGCTAACCAAACAAACTGAGATAATGATTCGTTATCTTGATCTACTGGATATGCTTTATATAAAGGTATATTATAGTATTCTTTCGCAATTTCTTTTATAAATACCTTATAATACTTAGCCCAATAAGGAGCATTGTTTTTTATGCTTAATCTAACTCTATTAACTCTATCGCATTTATCTTTAGGTAAACCTTGTATTTGAGATTCATCTATTAAAACTGTAGATTCTCTACCATAATCATCTAAGTATACAATACCTGTTTGATAAGTTCTGCTAGACTTTACAGACTCGTAAGCTTGTTGGGCAACAACTTCTATTTCGGTAGATGGAGCAGATGTTATTTGAAGAGATGCATTTCTGGACTGAAAACCAAAGTTAGCATCACTTGGACACGATCCGTTAAAAAGATCATCAGTAATGTCTACACCACCTGACTGCTGAATGTTGTTCACTGGATCGAAAGAGTCTTGTGTGCTTACATATGAATAAGGATAAGGTATACAAAAACAAATTATTTCTCCAGCTGCAAGTTGTACCGTTGTTTCTGGTAAGTTTAAAGTAACCCCACCTACAAAACTAGCTCCACCAGTGTCTGATAACGTTAGAAGTTGTGGATCATTTTCATCAGCTATACTCGTTGTTGTATGAGAAAAAGCTCTACCACCATAATTAAGAGCTTTTGGTCTAGTTAACGTACCTCTAGCTAAAATAACATTTGAGTTAAGCTGATTTTTTACTTGATACCTAGGTCTGTATGTTGGACTAAGAATATCACTACCTCCCGTGACATCGTTTCCAGCCTGCTCAAAATCATTAGCAGTTAAGTTTGGTACTCCATTCGTGTCACACTTTGCGATACATAAAGCGATATTAAACAATTCACTTGTATAACTATAATCGCCTAACGTGCCTGATGACACAGTGCTTTCTGAATACATTATATCGTTATACCCTACTTCAATAGTACCTTTAAAAGTGTAACTACCAGCGTGTGGCGCTGTGTAAAAAGGTCCTTTTGGTTGATTTATATCATTATCTATAAAATGGCCTTGCGTATTATCATAGTTTGAACCTGGATCTCCAGAAGGTCCTTCAATATATGCGTTTATACCACAATTTACTATTGGCACTGATTTATCTGTTATAGATCCTCCATGAACGACATCTATATTATCATCTGTTGAAGCGAATGAGGAGTCAATTTTAGTTATTCTACCATGTTGTACTTGGTTACTAGGAGAAGGAAAAGTCCACTTGTAATCTGAGTTCCACTGTTCACCAAGTAAGAAACCAGGTGGAATTGGATAAGTTGTGTAAGGATATGTAAATTCAATGTTTGGAGCCCAACCAACATCTATTATATTAGCTGAAAAAATTGTAGTTTTAAAATCATCAGGATAAACTGTTGTATCAAAAAATTGTTTAATAGAAGGTGTTATCTCTTGTAAATTACCGTCTAATAAATTATACCCTTCTGTATAGTTGCCAAATAGTAATCTAGAAGAAGAAAACTCTTGAGATACAGCTTTTTTAGGTACTCCATCAAAAATCCTTGTTAATTGAGATGATGGTAGTGTTGATCCAAATATTTCAGAATCTATAACTATAAAGCCATCATATGTTGTTCCGTTAGCTTGGTAAAACGAAGATCCTCTTTTTATATTTTTAACAATGTAAACATTATCTGAATTACTTTCTTTAAATAATATTTCAACCTCTTTTACATCTCTTGGTATGTTTGTTGGAACAAAGTCAGATATTTCTACGCTTTTTAACTTGTTAACCATACCGTTGTTAAAACCAGAGACACTATTATAAGCATATATACCAGGTTGAAATACAGCTCTTGAATATGGTGATATACAAGAGTGTTCATTGTTAGCGTATTTGTATCTATACGCAAAGTATAAAAATCTTTCTGGATATATTGCGTCTTTTTCTCTCAAAGACGCTATCCAAGTTTCATCACCAAATGGAACTATCTGGTTAAAACTTCCAGTTCCAACTCCATCATCATCAAGCACTTCTTCGTCAACAAAATACGTTGAGGGCACGTCAAGTAGTTCTATTTTAAATACGCTAAAATCATCACTATTAGCACTTAATATTGTATTAAATGTTTCTATAATTTGGCAAGTTACTACAGCACCACTTTCAGCACCTGTAAGCTCTAACACATCACCTTCACGCCAATTAACCCTATGTACGCTAGATTCTATAAAAAAAGAAGTACCTGGCGACATTAATTGATTTAAAACACCTTCACTTTCATCAACAAAAGAAAAAGGAAGTCCCATCTCATCACCTACCGCTGCACTTGATCCTTCAAGATCATTTATTTTTAAAACAGGGGAGATTACACTATCAACATAAGTTATATACGATGGTATTTCAGCACCAAACATTGCTCCAAAACCTTGAGATATTGGTACTGGTTTACGTTTTGTAAAAATTGGATTTATTACTGGTGGCTCAAGAGGATTAGGTCTTATAACCGTTATATGTTTTTCTTCTAATAGACCAGCAACTTCAGTTCCGTCTTTTAACGTATATCTAATAAACGAGTGTCTATGTATAGAAGTTGTAGAAGGCAATTGAGATTGCTTATCTTTAAAGTGTTCAATTACTATTCTCTTTGGTTCTGTTCTACCGTCTGTAAAAAATAAAATATCATCTTCAAAGTTTATACCAGTAATAGTTGTATGAGAAGGTGTATTACTAGAAGGAGTTCCAGTTACGTTAGATTCTGATTCAGTGCTACCAAGTTTAAAATTTAATATTCTATCACTTGTAAATTTAAAAACAAAACCTGAGTCTTTTAATTCTTGATTGTAAAAAATATCCCCTGTTGGGATAGTGGTTGTAACTACCACATCAGCATTTGAATCAAGTGTAGAACTAACACCGTTTACTCTAATGTCTTGGCCTGCGTATATATCAAAACCATCTGGTCCAACTAATTGAACACGCATTCCTTTTCTAATGCCTTTTGGTACGTATAAATTAACACTATCATTATTAAACGCTGTTGCAGCTATTGTATCTTTATCTACGTTTGTAATAATGCCATCTTGACTATCTTGTATGTCCGCTTCACTACGAACTTCAAAAACATCAACAACTAGTGGATATGTATCTCCAGTTTCTGATACTTGAGAAGGTTTCCACTCTGATATAACATCTGATATTACACCGGTATATCTAACACCTGTAGCGTAGCTACCATCTACAGCTAAGTCACTAGCTTTATGTATAAAGTTGAAAATAGTTTTAGAAGCTTCATCTGCATGAGATCCTACTGTAATAGCATTATTGCTAATACTAGTACCCATGAAAGTAACTCCGGCTTGACCTGCATGAGCTTGGGTTACTTGAGCGTTACCCTTTATATTTTGAACAGTTCCAACCTCTTCGTTTTCAGACGTAGATACTTCAATGTTTAAAGCGTCTCGATACTCACCATTAGGTACCAGACGCTCATCGAAGTCCTTGTTCATTCGACCTCGTATAAAATTGTGCTTTAATTCTGGCATATTTAGTGCTTAATATGTTTAGACTTACCTCTTAAAATTTGAGTAATTTCTTCTAATTTAATATTTGATAACCTTAATTTAGCTTGTCGTTTAGCAGCAAAAGCCTCTCTACGTAATCGTAAAACTATACTCTGAGGCATATTAGCTCTAGTAGAAACAATCGCATAAGCAATATGTTTGTACATAGCTTCTTCAGCGAACTTATGAACTTGCATTTCTGCATCTGTTCCAAGGCTATCACTTATGTATTTAAGTATTACAGTTTTTCCAGAAATATTAGAACTAAAGTGAATGAATCCTCTTAGTTCATCAATATAAAAAGATCCGTTAACTTGAGCGTGTTGTGGATCTAATCCATATCTCTCTCCAACTAATAAATCATAATCATCATCATCATAACTGTCTTGATTTTCAGAAGGAGTAGCGCTTTCGTAGTTTGTTGATGTATCAGACTCTGTTGTTAACACTAACTCATTGTTAGTAAATGTATAATAAGGAGAAGCACCATCCGTTGTTTGTGCTAAATTAGATGGATTGCTAGTTTTAGATGTAGGATAAATAATGTGCTCAATACCAGAACTATCTGACCACGTTAATTTAACATAGTTAACATAATCTTGTGGTAAAGGCATAGCTAACGTGCTAGGAACTTCTATCTCATAAGCTTTAGTAGACTTAAATGTGTCAAAGCTTAATTCTTGCAAAGCTCTTTGCGCATGAAACGCTACGTCTGCTCTTTTTATTTTAGATATAATCTTATCTTCTCCTACGTAGGCTAGTACAAATTGATTTATAACGTGTTCTAAAGAAGTAAATTGATAACCTCCTAAATTGCTACCAGCGTAATACGCCGCCCCTGTTACGTTGTCTAATAATCCCATTTAGTTATATTTTTTCTTGTTGAATGTCATTCGCTTCTTCTCGTTGAATTGCTTGAGCTAAGGTAAAATCTTTCATCATGATTCCAGCTAATACCAATATTCTATTAACCAAGTTAACCTCTTCTGATTCGTGTAACTCAAAGTTTGTAGATGTTCCTGAGTTGTATATAGATACACCACTAGTTATAATATATCCCCAAGCCGCAAGTGCAGGTTTAGCTATATAGTGACAGTTTATTGTTGAGGTGGAATATGCTGGAGAACCAGAACTCGGATATAGTTGTATTTTAGAATCTTCTCTATTTACGTAAACCGGTCTAGAAGCGCTAGGAGCATAAAGCGCTGATTGAACCATAAGTTCAACCTCTTTGTTAGTTACTTTTTCTACTCTAATACTATTAGTTCCATTGTTATAAAAAACAGTACCCAATCTATATACATCTGTAGGTAGGGTAGCTGTCGCTCCTGATACCGCACTCATATCAGTATGGTCTTTTTCAAAGAATGAAATTTTTTCTTCTAATATATTTAGCATATCAGAATACTCAGTATCATTACCGTGTGATCTGCCAAATTGATTTATATCGTAGAAGTATTGCTCAAATATATCCATCTGAGCTTGATTGGCAAGTATATTAAACTCTTGCGGAGTAATATAACCTCTTTGTTCTTTATTAGCTATTGTTAATACTCTTTGGTAAACTGTGTTTATATTTACTGCCATTTATTTTATTTTTTATAGTTAAGCAACCACCCCAAAGAGTGGCTGCTCTACTATAGGTGATTAATTATTTAATCTTTTTTCAATATTGGAGTATATCTCCATCCCTTCATCAGTCTTAAACCAAGCGGCTAAAGCAGTATAAGGGTGCTCGTCAAACGGAACATTCATTAACTTTCTGTTGTTAGAACCCCAAGAAAAAGTTCTTTGATCAGAAGATAATTTAATGATACCAAGTTCGGTAGCTTTAATACCAAAGTTTCTAAGTTGAACATTGTCATCAGAAGCTAACTCTAAAAACAAAGCAGGATTATTTCTAGCAAACACTAGTAAATCTCTTTTAAGTTCTTTAGAGCTCATCTTAGATACCTCAGAACCTTTTTCTACACGTATAATAGCTTCAGCCATATCAATATCCATTTCTCTAGCAGCTAAAATAGCGTCAGCTTCCATTTCCAACGTTTCTATTTGTGTTTCAGCTACAGCTTCAGGTTTGTGTTCATAAAAAATATTTCCACTGTGAGGGTGATACAAAGATAAAAGTTTTTGTAAAACTGTTTTTTGTTTTTCTACAAACAACACTCCGTTTCTAAAAACAACATGCTCTAATCTTTGGTCTCCTTGCATTTCATCAACAAAAGGAGTTCTTTGATTTTGACAATACTTAAGTTCTCTTTCGTAACCTTTTTCTTCGTCAAAATAATATATGCCATTTGTTCTTAGCATATACGATAACGGTTTCTTATTTCCTTTCAAATAATAAACTCTATCTTTTATTTCCCAACTAGGTTTTTTAGGTTCAACTTTTTTAGATTCAACTTTTTTAGGTTCAACTTTTTTAGGTTTTGCTGTTTCAACAACTGGTGTTTCAACAACAGGTACATCTACCTCTTTTTTTGTTTCTTGTTTTTTAGCCATAATATAATATATAATAAAATTAATAAAATAAAAGGCCGAGGCCGAAGCCCCGGTCTTTTAAAAATAGTTTACTTCATCAACATAAAGTTGTTAGCACCTTGAGTGATCAAACATCTTTCAGTTAAGAAATGTAATTGCATCGCATCTAAAGCAGATGTAGAAGCACCAACAGAACCAGTAACCCAAGTTTTCATTCTTCGGTCATCAGTTTGTGAAGCGCGGTAACGAACGTGTAAGAACGGACGTTTTATGCTACTACCTACAGTTTGATCATAAACTGAAGAAGTACCAGCAGGAATCATAACTCCTCTGATAGCATTAGCGCTAGCAGCGTCATTAATACCACCTCTTGTTGCTTTGTCATTTAAGTATCTGAAGTCAGACTTGTAGAAGTCATAAGATCCACGACGGAATCCAGTAAAACCTAAATTTAAAGCCATATCTTCAGAGTTGTCAAATACACCGTAAGATGTACCACCAGCTCCGTAAGAATTCATAGAAGCTAACATGTCATCAATAGCCAAGCTTGTAGCACGGTTAACGAACATCATGTATTCTTCAATAGCACCTTGCTTGTCAAATTCAGCAAGTATTGCATCAAACTCAGCTAAGTCAGTAGCAGCATTAACACCAGTTACACCAGAAGTAACATTACCTCTTGAAGTAATAGCAGCAAATAAACCTTGAGTACCAGTTGAATCACCAGCAGTTCCCAAGAAATTATCAACAGCGTCAGTACCATGAACACCAAGCTCACCTTCTAACATTGCCATTTCAATATAATCAGTGAAACGAGCACGAGTATCAGCTTCAGCTTTCAAGTACCATAAGTAACCTGATTGTCCAGCTTCAGTAGATACTTCAACCCAACCAATTCTAGATGCATCAGAACCTGATACTTCGTAGTAATCTTTCATTATAATTGGCTTGTTAGTATAAGATTTAAAGCTTGGCTCGTTAGCGCCTCTAGTGTCAGCTTCAGCTGCAGCAGCACTAAGGTATTTTTTACCTTTTGCATATTCTGAACCATAAACCATAATAACACAATCAGTTTTTGCATCAGTAATTGCAGAACAATCAGCTACACCATAAGGCGCTAGTTCTACAACGTTACCATCAACCTCAGTAACTAAAGCTTTAATAACAGATTCTGGATTAGCAACGATAACAGTATCGTTAACTCTAATACCATGTGAACCTGAAGTATAATCAGCGTTAGTGTCAATATGATCAGTAATAGTAACTTTACCACCATTAAGTGATCCGTTAATATTACCATTGTTGTCAGTCATTGTACATGTATATGAAAGATGTAATCTTCCTTGTTCAGACCATACTACTTGATCAGCAGTCATAGCCTCTTCAGCACCTACTTGAGATAAGAAACCTGAAATAGTTCTCGGTCCGAAAACTTCAGCTTCTTTTTCCATTAGGTCTGGTACGTATTGTTGACCCCAACCTGCGTTTGAAGCAGATGAAAGGTCTAAATAGTTTGTAGATAGTGTTTGCTGTATTGAAGCAGGTGTACTATTCAACAAACCTCCTGCAGTAATTGCCATAATTTTGTAATTTTAAATGTTAAATTAATTATTTGTTTTTTCTAATTTTAAACTTGTAATCAGAAGAATCATTACCTACAACTCTAACTTTAACGCCGCTTGCCTCAAACGTTTTATGGTTTTGACGTGGTGACATATCTACGTTTTTAGATTTAGCAACACTTTGTTTTAAAGCATCAGCTTTACCTTGTTCGTAGAAGTGTTGAGCTATAATATCAGCATTCATAGCTGCGTGAAGTGCTTTATGATAACCTTTAGCATCTGACATTGTACCATCTTCATTCAAAAACTTTTTGACAAAGTTGTTAATGTCGCTTTGAGTATTTTTCACTTCTACAGCATTTTTAACATTAAATCTATACTTTTTTTCTCCGACTTTATATTCAAAACCTTTGAATTTGTCGTTAAAGACATTAGCTGTCTTTTTATCAAAAACAGATTTAGCTGTTTTTTGCTGAGCTTGAGTTTCCTCCGACTCCTTGTTGTAACGATTGAAAAAATCTACAGCTTTTTGTTGCTCAGTCGTGAGCTTCGATCCAGCTTTGATTTCTTCGTAATATTTAGACTTTTGCCCGTCTAAGTAGGCTTTAGCCTCGGCAACTTGCTCTTTTAAGGCTATTTTCTTTTTTCTAATATCTTTCTCATCATCTTCTTCTTCATTATATGAGAAGTTTTCTTCCATTAAGAAAGCTCTTTCTTCTGCATCTAGATGAGGTTTTGTTATTTTGTAATATTCTTGCAACGCTGTAAGATTATCCATTTTATTATAATCTTGGTTTAATCTTACGTAATCATTAATATCACCACCTGTTTCCTCCATAAAGTCTATTAACTTTTGGATATTTTCGGGTAGTGGTTCACCAGTCTCTTCAGCTTCTGCTATTGCTTTTTCTACAGTTTCAACTGCTTCTTCAACTTCTACTTTTTCTTCTTCGGTTATTTCTTCTACTACTGGTACCTCTTCTTGTACTTCTCCTTCCGATTGTATTTCTTCTTGTTTTTCTGCGGTGTCGGTACTTTCATCGACTCTAACCACTCCCGTGTCGTTAGCTGTATCGTCTGTAGTTTCTTTTGGTTCTTCTGGTTTTTCATCTTCTTCCGTTGCCGGTGGTTTACTTAGATCTACCTTGTATACGCTATCGTCTCCAGCAGATTCAAATTTACTTTCATCAACACTCTGTGTTGTTTCTTCTTGTTGAACTTCTTCAACGTTTTCCATTTCTTGTTCCATAATATAAAATATAAAAAATTAAGTGTTTGTTTACTTAGGTTCAAATGCACCTAAATTAAATCCGCCACCAAGTATATCATTACCTGCTGACTCGAACTTTTTAGGTGAACCACCTGTTTTTCTTTGTTCTATAAGCTCACTTTGTTGTGAAGCTTGTATTTTAGTTCTTTCATCTTTACGATCTTCTTTAGATTTATCTCTATCAGACAAACCTTTTGACTCCATATTTTTAATCTGCATGTTATAGTTAAACTCTAACTCCATTAGTTGTTTTTTCAACTCTGCTTCTTGATTTAACTTACCAGCATCCAACTGCGCTTTAAATTGTTCTAACTGCATTTTACTTTGAACTAAAGCTTGTTCTTTTTGCGCTTCAATCTGTGCAGCAGCTTGTGCAGCTTGAGTATTAGACTGAGTTTGCATTTGAATATTTTGCTGTTGAATAGCTCTATCGTTTTCTGCTTTTTGTTTTCTTCTAAGTTTTAAAAGTTGATTAGCTAGCTTTACGCTTCTTATCTCTCTAATATCAATAGCATCTTCTAAATTTATATTTTCTTTAGATAACGCCATTTGAATATTATTTTCAAGCATAGCTTTTTCTTCTTCGTCAGGTGTTAATTCTAAGAATATACCAAAGTCGTAAAGATATAATTCTGACATTTCATCTAAAGTAGCAGCGTTGTGAACACCGATAGCTTGAATAAAAGCATCTTTTGTTGGAGAATACTCTAGTATATCGGATATTCTAAGTGATAAACATTCTGCAACTTCAGTTGTTAAATATAATCCAGATTGTAAAATGTGTCTTGTAGCAGTATTTGAATTAGCCGCAGCTATTTTCTGAATTCCAACTAAAGCGTTTTTATCAGGAGTGCTACCGTCTCTAGCTTCATTTAACCCGGTCACATCTCTAATCATTTGCAAGTAATAATTGTATGTGCTAATTAAGCTTTGCATTTTATTACCGCCACTACCACTGGTAATTTCTTGAATAGGTACTCGACCAGGATTACCTTCACCAAGTTCGTTCATTGATCTACCGATAACTGAACCAGTTTGGAAGAACATATTTAAAGCTTCTTGCGGGTTATAGTTTGTTCCGTTACCAAGATCAACTTCTGCTAAACCATCAGCATCAAGATAAACTCCATCTGGAACCA
>Ga0208919_1001977_pt1 | contig 11141 bp, 31 predicted proteins | sample 4_EtaG_FD_184076 | JGI IMG/M metagenome (GOLD analysis project Ga0208919, IMG submission 184076) | Marine viral communities from the Subarctic Pacific Ocean - 4_ETSP_OMZ_AT15127 metaG (SPAdes) (version 3) | ecosystem: Environmental > Aquatic > Marine > Oceanic | place: Pacific Ocean | collected... | reverse complement strand
ATAAAAAACAAAAAGATAATTTAATATTTCTAAAAGAATCTGGTATGTTATTAGAGCAGACGATGATTGCCAATGTTTATAACGGAGTGCATCTAAGCATTAGTAATATTTCACTCATGTTGCATTGAAATAAGGAATCTTCTGGATGGTTTTTTTAGGTTTTATATTATTTGTTATTGGACATACTTTCATTTGGTTTGAGTTTAACTCCCAGTTAGTATATCCTTGGTGGAGGGATAAATTACTTCTTCCGGTTCTACTCTTTGGAATACCCTCGGACTTATTCTTTTGGTATGGGACAAGATATATTTATGACAATACAGGAGAGATATGGACTTCTCGAATGTTGGCCTTTGGAGCTTCTTATCTTGTATTTCCCATATTGACATGGGTCATAGCCAACGAGAGTCCGTTAACACTTAAAACAATTGTTTGTTCCATACTGGCTTTTATGATTGTTGTCATTCAGGTAAAGTATTAAATTTCTCTTGACTTATATAAAACCGTTATTATTATTCTCATAATCGCGTGTATCGCTGAAAAGGATATCGCGAGGTTACTTGCTTTATAAGGAGAAAACATTATGAGTAACGCACTTTCAATTCACCGAGCCGGCCTGCTTGGCCGCACCGTCTTTGACGACATCTTTGATTCCATGTTGGATATTCCGACACTTGTGAATCGCACGACGCAGGGATATCCTGTTGCTGACATTTATCAAAACGATGACGGCACAGTGCTAGAGTTTGCCCTGGCTGGTTTTTCCAGGGAAGATCTCAAGATCGAAGTCAAGCCTGAGAAAAACTCTATTACCGTTTCTGCCGAGGGTGATCAAGAAGAGGATCAAACTTCACGTCGTCGAATTGCCAAGCGCAATTTTACCAAGACGTATGTGAACTATGATAATAATCTGGATTTGTCTGCCATCTCTGCTGAGTTTGAGAACGGTTTGCTTCGGATTGTTATTCCAACCCGCCCGGAAGCCAGTGCAATTACTGTGAAAATTAAGTGAATTAGTAAAAACTTATAGCTTTTTGCTAAAGACTGGCATATTTATCGTTGAGGGGCAGTGCGTAAAAAGTTACGCACTGCCTTCCAATGACTCACCAACTCCGATAAATATGTCCAACACAACAAAAGTCTCTTACATATTTATAGTATTATGTCTGTATATGCTAGGCTATACGGTCACGCAGACAATTATAGAGGCCGGCGAGTATGATTTTTATACTAAAATTGACTCTCTAATACCGCTGATGCCGGAATTTATATGGGTATACCACTCCATCATCCCAGTTATTATCACCACTGCGGTTGGATTGGTAAAGGATAAGAATTTATTTTTTACCATGTTCTGGTCATGCTTAATTATTAGTATTGTTTTGAATATGTCTTATATGGCCTTGCCCTCTTTTTACCCTAGAGAGGATTTTGCGATCAACAATATACATGATTATTTTCTTCAACTGACAAGAGATTTGGATGGTTCCCACAATACATTCCCATCGGGCCATGTGGCGTTCTCTTGGTTAATGTTGTTGACTGCGCTGAAGACAAGTTTTATTTCTTCTAATAGAAGTATGCGGTTTCTTTATATATTATGGGTGGTTTCGGTGACCGTATCAACGCTCACGCTAAAGCAACATTTTATTGCTGATGTATTGGCCGGTATCGTGCTGTCTTATATCACGTTCAGTTTAGTAAATTACCTAATGTCTGCTAACTCATCACTATTTATTGGTGATGAGATTTCCAATGCCGAAAGATAAAGAAGGACATCCAGTCTTTTGGACGACTTGTCTGCTTCTGAGCGTCTTCTTAGCTATTTATATTATGGAGAGATGCTATTGATTATTAAAGACAAAAAACAACTAGAAAGACCGTGTAAGCCGTGTGAAAATTTAGCGACAGGCATTAACGTGGGTAACCGCTTGCTTGAAAAACTATCAGAAACAAATGATGGTGTCGGCCTTGCCGCGAATCAGATTGGGATTGATTTGAGCGTTTGTGTTGTGAATGTTGGAAAGCCAATTGTTTTTGTAAATCCTAGAATTTCTGGTAAGTTTGGTAAAAGTTTTTTTCAAGAGGGTTGTCTTTCTTTCCCCGGTGACTATGTTGTAACAGAACGGTGGACCAACATTGTTGTATCCGCAGACAATCACGAAGAGCAACTTATTTTTAGCTTTGATTCCGATCCTTTGGAATGTGTTTGTGTACAGCATGAAATAGACCACTTAAATGGAATAACGATGCACGATCGTCAAGTTGACATGGAGATTTTTGATGGCTCAAATTATTAATATTAATGGCTTTAATAAGCCTAAGAAAAAAACGGCTCAAGGAAATGGTACATTTTCCAAGGCTAGTCATTCGGGTGGCGAAACCTTTCACAACAACACCAGGGCAGGCTCGCCACCTAGTAAGCGCCGCCGGCGCAAGAAGTCCTACAGGGGTCAAGGCCGATGACTGAAGAGAGGCCTTTTTTGCAAGCCCCACTCCCATCGCCTAGAGACTGGCATACATATAAAGAATGGCTGAGAAGGGAAGAAGAGAAAGCACGAGATGATGACGATGACCAAGAAAAGGTTGTCATTGTCGAGGTTTAGTAAAGAGGAGAGATAAAAAATGAGGGTTTATGAACCCGATCCACGTAAGAAGAATATCCGCAATGTTCTCAGGGAGTTATATCTTCTGCGTCAGGCAATCGACTATGATAGTGTGACGACAGATGTTAAACTAGAGATGTTGGATAAAATTGTAGCTACATTAAGAAAAATGGAGGAATCATGATAGCTGATGTGGTTGTTGGACTACAACACGGAGATGAGGCCAAGGGTAAGGTTACTCATCATCTATGTAAAAAAGGTAAGAAATATTATACTCACGTTCTAAGATATAATGGAGGCGGCAACGCCGGCCATACCATTTATCACGAGGGCAACAAATTCGTTACTCACTATATTCCGGCTGGCGTTTTTCATGGCATCAAAAGTATTTTGGGCAGTGGTTGTGTAATCAATGTTCGGGATTTCTTTAAAGAGATGAGAGAACTGCAAGACGGCGGCGTTGACACATCGTTGGTGCGAATAGCCAAGAACTGCCATGTCATCACTGAAGATCATCTGTACGAGGACGCCAAAGACGAGAAAATTGGCACGACTAAGAGAGGCAACGGACCAGCGTATCGAGACAAATATGCTCGTCAAGGAGTCTTGGCCGAGAGCATACCAGAATTACAGCCATATCTTATTGATTTATATGATGAATTTCACAACAACGGAGCGGTTCATATTTTGTGTGAAGGCGCACAAGGATATGGCTTAGATGTTGACTGGGGGGACTATCCGTATGTGACATCAAGCCACTGTACATCAGCCAGTGCAGCCCTGAACGCTATTCCCCCGAATTGTATTCGTCATATTTGGGGTGTCGGCAAGGTCTACGAAACTTATGTTGGAAATAAGAAGTTTGAACCAAACGATAGTATTTTTAATTTAGTCAGGCACTACGGTCGCGAATACGGTGCGACCACGGGACGACCCAGGCAATGTAATTGGCTTAACTTGAATGAATTGATCAAGGCTATCAATATAAACGGCGCTACGCATGTTGTTTTGAACAAGACAGATGTCCTTAAAGAGTTAGAGCATTGGTCCTTATACCACAACGGTGAGCTTATTAGTTTTGAGAGCGAGAGCAGAATGCTTGCTTATATCCATGGCCACTTAACTATTCCTAACCTTCATACTTCTGTAGAAGTGGTTTTTTCCGGGGATAAAAACGGTATTTAGAAGTGTTAATGGCATTAAAAATTTTATTGTCAATTTTGGCAATTTTTGTCGGAGTTATCTATCTTAGGCAGATATATATGTCTTGGCTCAAGAGGTGGTAAATTGAAAATATTCTTTATAATTTTTATAGCTGTTACTACAATATGGGCGATATGGCGTGGCCACAAACATGCGATGTCTAAGAGTAGTATCGTAAAGGAAGATTGGGCATCGTGGAGGATGTGGTAATAGATTATGGCACTTGGTTATGCATGTATTAATATGTCGCTGTCGTATCCTCAACAGTGGGGCAATCAGCCTAGAGGTGTTGAGAGAATCACCACCAATCGTAGTATGATTAGGCGTACTTTCGATGAGAAAGGTTTATCTTATGCGTCACAACTAGCACTTCAGAATGTTCGCGATTTGGAGAAAATCATCCATTGGAATGAAGACAACGGTATCAAATTTTACCGCATGTCCTCTGATATATTTCCCTGGGCCAGCGAGTATGACCTAGAGGAATTGCCAGACTTCCCAGAAATACAGGCCATCTTGGAGAGGACAGGTGGCAAGGCAAAGAGTTTTGGTCAACGCTTAACGACACACCCTGGCCCATTCAACAAGCTGACCAGCCCCAAGGAGCGCGTCGTTCAGAATACCATTACTGACCTAGAGAATCATGGTAGGTTATTTGACTTGTTGGGCTTACCGCGCTCACCTTACGCCAAGATTAATATTCATGTCGGCGCACATTATAACAACAAACCAATGGCAGTTGATAATTTCTGTAAGAATTTTGAGAGGTTATCTGATTCCGTGCGCTCGCGCCTGACTGTTGAGAATGATGATAAGGCCAGTCTATATTCCACCAGGGAACTTTACGAAGATGTGTACAGGCGCATTGGTACGCCAATTGTGTTTGATTATCATCATCACAAGTTCTGCACCGGAGGTCAAGACGAAGAGGAGGCCCTGTTGACAGCGTGTATGACGTGGGGCGATGTAAAGCCCGTTGTACATTATTCACAGTCTCGTGCCATTGAACATAACGATCCAAAGATCAGAGAGAATGCTCACAGTGATTCATACTGGACGCCGATTAACCTTTACAATCTTGATTTGGATATTATGTTAGAGTGCAAGCACAAAGAGTTTGGTCTTTACAAGATGAGGAAACTTCTAAGTGAATCCCATCTTTCAAAGGCTGCATAATATTATTCTCGCGAGCACACAGGAGTATGTCACATGACACGTAAAGATTTTAAGTTGATTTCAGAAGTTATTGCCTCGGTTGATAATAAGGACCAGCGCAATTATCTTGGTATTGAATTTGCAAGACGCTTGAAAAGCGTGAATCCTCGCTTCGACCTTCGACGTTTCTTGGTCGCATGTAAGTGTGAGAGCTAATGAGATATATATTTACACTCGGTCTTATAATGGGTGCCTGTGCTTCACAGGTTCAAACTGTTGAGATTGCTGATTTTTGGGAGACAAATGAAATGTTTGACCGTTTGCAATATCAAGAGGTGGGGTGCGATTGTGATGAAGAGGTCGAGGATTTCACACCAGCAGTACTGAAGCATGAAGTATGTCCGACACATTATCGGGTAATGGTTGATGAAAGTCGGTGATTTGGTTTGTTTCGTACCACTGATGGAGAAACCAGACTTCGACGACAAAGGTATTATTATCGCTGTTCTTCATGAAGCCGCGCCGGTACAGGAGTACGTGGTCAGGTGGTTTGAACATGGCGATGACTGGGGCGTAAGGGCAACGAGACTATTGGAGGAACTTCATTTAATCTCCGAGTGTCCTTGATATTGTTTGTTTGGTGACTATGTTAATGACATGAAGATATTGTTTCTCCACGGGCTAGAATCTGGCCCCAATAGTAAGAAGGCCAAGCATCTTGCCAAAAACGGACATAATGTTTATGCCCCTAAATTGCCAAAAGAATCTTTTTCTGAGTCAGTACGCATCGCACAAGAGATTGTCGATGAAGTTAAGCCAGACTGTATCGTTGGCTCAAGCAGGGGAGGTGCCGTTGCCATGGCTTTGAATGCCCAGGATTCTAAACTTGTTTTAATTGCGCCAGCGTGGAGAAAATACAATGTTCCTCCTGAATTACGCAGCCGTGCCGTGATATTACATTCTGCTGACGACGATGTTATACCCCTCAGTGACAGCTTTGCCCTCAAGGCATCAACATATGTTTGTGGAGAGGGTCATCGTATGAGTGATAAGAACGCTCTTTACAACTTAGACTCTGTTCTTAGAATTTGAAGCGAGGTTAATAATGAAGAAGAATATTATTATGATGTTTGTTGTCGCTAGTGTCTTTTCTGGTGGTTGCATGATGCGTGTACTACACCCTGCGTCCTACACTGGGGTTAAGCCTGGCTATCATACGAAAACCGTTTGTAGGTGGGTAAAAGGCCACTATAATCAGAAGGTGCTCAAGTGCAAAAGGGTGAGAGTAGCGTGGTGAAAGTCGGTGACCTTGTTAGACTCACTGATCGCTACAAGCAAGAGTATCGTAATTTCCCGGCAATTGACCCCGGTCCAGGTCTTGTGGCTAAGGTGCGTAAAAAGATGAGCGAACCCGACAAACTACTACACATTAAAGTCATGTGGTCGAATTGGAATGGAGACGCGAAGTTAAAGACAATGCGCCCCCATTGGGTGGAGGTAATCAGTGAAAGTCGGTGACTTGGTTGTAGCCAGAAAAGACAAAGAAGCAATTGGAATTATTATTAAAGTTTCTGGTAATCTTGGTCGCCCACCAAGAAGTAGGATAGCTTGGTTTGGTGGGTGGACGACTGGCTGGTGGGGTAATTATGACTTGAGAGTTATCAGTGAAGATTGGTAGTTTACTTAGAGAAACCGACACGGGCGATTTAGGTCTTGTCACGAGCGAGATTCGTTCTTATAGTGGTAGCGAGGCCAAATATATCATGGTTTTGTGGGCCTCACAGGAAAAGACAATAGGATTAGATATAGCAGTTATTGAAAATGGCTGGGTAGAGGTTGTAAGATGAGAAAGTTTATTGGTGATATCTTTGATGACGTTGGGTGCTTCTTCGCTCAATATAGCCTTGACCGAGCAGCATTCTGTTTCTATAGTTTAGCTGAATGGGCAGACCCAGACCGAATGGAAGAATAGATGAAAGTCGGTGATTTGGTTAGATGTCGGACTGCAAATAGTCGAGTAGGACGAGTGGTTAAGAAATACTTTCGTCGAAGCGGCAAGAGCGGAGCCAGACCTTTGGTTTACGAAGTGTCTTTTTATGGTGAAAATTGTACTTTTCTCCCCTATCAATTGGAGGTAGTAAACAATGAAGATTAACGAAAGAATTGAGTGCGCTGATGGATTCTCTATGAGTGTCCAGGGTAATTCAGGTGCTTATTGTAGCCCCAGAATTGATAATGCCGAGAAGTATATTGAAGTTGAGGTGGGCTACGCCCGTCCCCACGAGGAGCTATTGGAAATGTTCCACGATGGTGACGGCATCTATCCCTACGTTCCACGTCAGGTGGTTGTGGATGTGATTGCCAAACATGGTGGTATCATTACTGGTGAATTGCCAAATGGAGTCCCTTATCTCAAGGCAGAATAAGTGGTTTCTCTATGTTTTACTCTGCGCTGACGGTTCTTATTATACTGGTGTGACCACCGACACAAGTCGCAGGTTGTATGAACATAACCATTCGCAGCGCGGAGCAAAATACACACGCCGCCGCCGACCAGTAAATCTAATATATTCAGTAAGTTACGCCAATCGTTCCGAGGCACAGAAGGCTGAATATAAATTCAAGAAGTTGAATAGAAAGCAGAAAGAGGCAGTCATCTATGAGAGTCGGTGATTTGATAAAGTTCAGGCGCACAGGCATTCTCGCCACCATACTAGAAAAGACCATTGTACCTACGAAGAAGTCTGGAGATTGGATGTGTACGATATATGTCCACGGTGAGGACAAAGGAATTAGATACAAGAACCCCACCAAGGTTACAATGGCGTGGCTCAAAACACAGGTGGAGCAGGTAAATTGATGAAAGCAGGCGATTTAGTAAGGTGTCTGACCGCACTCAGCCGACCCCTTGGGCTAATTAAGTATACCGAATGCGTCGCTCGCGAGCAGCGCATTTGGGTGACGATGTGTGACACCGGCAATACTTTCCCATATCGACCAAAGCAGCTAGAACTGGTCACTTGACTTTTGTTTTCTGGTCCCTATGTTTAGAACATGGATGAGAGCAGAAGACACTATGTTAATTATGACGGTAAAACCATGGTCAAGCCTATTGTTGGCGACCTTGTAAAGCTGACTGACGAGTATTCCTATAGAGAACCCGGCTCGACTTTTAGACTTGCTGGAACTGAAGACGTTGGTATCGTTGTCAGGGCGACTGGGACTCGTGTGAATATCAAATGGTCCAATGGCCAGCAATCAACGCCAGAGAGAACTTGTGTCGAGGTGTTAAGTGAAAGTCGGTGATCTTGTTAAACTTTTGAATGACCCAGAGGTCCACAGGAACCATCCATACCTTGACCCCAGCACATTGGGTCTTATAGTTGAGTGGACATGCCACGGAGACAACGGACCTTTGGCGTCTGCCTGGGTCCAGTGGCAGAGTATTTCTGATTGGGATTGCATGTTTGCGGAAGACCTGGAGCTTGTAAATGAATATCGGTGATTTGGTTAGGTCCACAGGCTTTGGCCCGGAAGGGACCACAGGTTCGATTGGCCTTATTGTAAAACCTTCTCCTAGATTTCCGAGGACGTGGATTGTGCGTTGGTCCAGTGGCCAAACGACGACTTACGCTCAAGATGGGCTGGTGGTGATTAGTAATGAAAGTCGGTGATTTAATCAAAGACAACGAGTATCCTGAAATGGGCTTGTTAGTAACAATTAAAGACGATACGTGTCGGACCCCATACGGTATATTGTGCCCCAACGGAAGCGTTTGGTGGTTCACTAAGGCATATGTTGAAGAACACTGCGAGATTGTTAATGAAAGTCGGTGACTTGGTAAAGTTTGATTACATAAATGGTCGCACTTCTTACCTTAACAACAAGTTGGCTATTTATCTTGGAGACAGGCCCATTCACAGAAGCGACGGGGTTGTGGTGAATAATTTTATGGTTCACATCGTAGGTGAAGATGTGCCGTCTGTATGCGATGGCTCGATGAAGCGATGGCTAAGGAAGTATGAAGAATGAAGGTCAGTGATTTAGTTAGGTATCAACAGGGTTCTCTGGACAAGGTTGGTGTCATCACCGGACAGAAAGATGATGGCGACTATTGGATTCAGTTTGTTGATGGCTCCATCTCACCCTGCCGTCGTCGTTGCTTGGAGGTAATCAGTGAAAGTCGGTGATTTGGTGAGACACCCGCACTGCCCAACACTAGGCACAGGCATTGTGACTACTATCTTTCCGGGGACGGCAACGCTCAAAGTGTTTTGGGCGGCCTACCCCGCGCCTACCGCTGAGATAAAAGATGCGCTGGAGATCGTCAGTGAAAGTCGGTGATTTAGTTAAAATTAGGGCAGATGTCGGCCTGTCAGCTAGTGACTGGGGAAAGACGGCAATCGTTTTGAAAACGTATGAATATGGTGGGCTTTCAAGGTCTGCACGAGGCACTCCGATATGTGATGTGCATTTTGTAGACAATGGAGAGCTTCGAATGGGTATGTCGCAGGCATTGTTCGAGATCCTCAATGAATCCCAGTAAAGCCGCGAAATCTCGCGGAAATTTTTTCTTATCAGGAGGCAGTATGAAGGTGGGTGACCTAGTAGTTCCATCAGCATTTTCAAAGTATAAAGAGTTTTATCCCCCAAAACTTATTATTGCAGTCAAAGAACGTGAAGGCAAAAGTAACCTCGTGTTGCTTGAAGGGGAAGAGGTGTCTCGCCCCGCGAGCGACTTAGTTGTTATTTCCTCTTGACCACCCAATTGATGTTGCTATGTTATTTGTGTTCAACATAAAAGGAGGTATTGAACAATGATTAAATCTTACATCGAAAACTCTTACATCGAATTTAGCACTGCGGTGCCATCCAGGTCAGCATCCCTGTTGCCGGAATCATTTGTTCGAGTGTGGCAATCGTCTCAATCGCTTGACGAGGTTCGCGAGGTAGTTGAGAGAGCATGGAGAGAAAACATCAAGCAAAGCATCAAGGAAAGTGGCGAAGAACCCCGGACTTTTTGGAAGACCCGCACCTCTGCCATGCGCCAGCTTCGAGGCCGCGCAACCAAATATCGCAGGAAGGGAGTTGAGCTAAATCGCCTTCGGGATGAAGGGTTGTATGCAACGAAATCAGGTAAATGTGACTGGAAGGCCCTGGCCAACCTGGCAAACACCTTGGGTAGTGAGAGCAGCAAATACTCTAGTTTTTAAGTTTACTCTATAGTTATTGTTACTATGTTTAATTTGTACCCGGACCACGGAGGCTAATCGTGGCTTATATAACGGACGAAAACGGTGAATACAAGCGAACAGTTCGCTGCGGTCACTGCTGGCAAAAGGGACACAACAAAGGCTCGTGCCCTGAACGCAAGAAAGATCTTGCTGACAGGATTAAGAAGGTTAAGGTCCAAATTAAGGCTGACTCTTACGAGAACGATTGGTCCCGTCGCAGCGACCAGCAACGCCTTGAAAGCTACACTGAGCAACTTGATAAGATGCTCAACAAGGGTAAGAACCGTAAGTGTTCCTACTGTCAGGAAGGTGGTCATAATCGCAAGACCTGCACCGTGCGTAAGGGAGCAATTGCCAACGCTGCGTCCGAGCTAACCACTTGGCGCGAGAAGCTGCATTCCAAGATGCAGGACGTGGGACTCGGAGTCGGTGCTATCGTTCGCACGGGAGTTCGAACACAGGACGACACGGTGTTTGCCCTGGGCTTCGTCGAGAGTATCTACTGGAACAATCTGGACAATGATAGCATCTTCTGCAAGGAGGACTGGCGTCCTTCCTGCCCGAATATTATCAAGATTCGCGTCCTGGGAGACTACACCAACCGTTGGAACGAAAAGGTTACTTCCCAAAACAACACTGTGCCCCTGCGGGTCGCGAACGTCGATGGAGAATTCTTGGACGAAGACAAGCTGAAACGCATCCAGAGTGGATATCCTGCTTTGGTGATGGTGTCTGGTGTTGACGAGGTTGTCACACCCAAGAATTTCCTTGACCCGGACGTGATCAACAAGCTGGCAACAGCACACGTTGACAACAGTTAGTAGTTTACTTTTAACGGTTAATTTAACTTACGATTATGGACGGAAATTTATGCAAAACATTACAAATATTTTGAATACGATGGATGTGCCGACCATGCGTCGGGATGTGTCGAGCGTTGTG
>Ga0208919_1001976_pt1 | contig 11141 bp, 14 predicted proteins | sample 4_EtaG_FD_184076 | JGI IMG/M metagenome (GOLD analysis project Ga0208919, IMG submission 184076) | Marine viral communities from the Subarctic Pacific Ocean - 4_ETSP_OMZ_AT15127 metaG (SPAdes) (version 3) | ecosystem: Environmental > Aquatic > Marine > Oceanic | place: Pacific Ocean | collected... | reverse complement strand
AATCTCCTTAGAGAGCGTCTCAGCTACAAGGTTTGCGAACCGGATAATCATCTTTGCGGCTTCTTTGTTCTGCATCACAGTTTTTGAAAGGATCTTTGTCCTGTCTGGATCGTGTTCCCCTGGCGGGGGTTTGATATTGATCTTCTCCCCTTCCACCTCGAAGGTAATTCCATATACTAGTGCGTTCTCGATGGCATGGATTGCCTTATCGAAATCTTTTATTCTATCGAATATGTTTCCTGCTCCTCTCTGGCTCGTATAGCCCACTTGTGGTTTCCTATCCTGATAAACGTAGGATTCTCGCTGAGTTCCTTTGCGATATGTCCTTCCCTATACTGCGTACCATCAGGCTTGTACAGTTGTTCTGCTATCTCTGCTACGGTTGATGGTGCTTTTCTTAGAATGTTGAAGATCCTATCCTTCACGGTCATGTGCTGTTCAAGGGCCGTATCCCTAACGTCTTGCCGGGAGAACGTAATCATCCCTTCCTCGAACACCAACTCAAATCCCAGAGGCTTCATCAGCTTGGAGTTGTTTGCCTTCTTATGGAACAGCCCCATGACCAGCTTGTTGTCATCTTCGGACTGGGACTTCTCGCAATGGAACACCTGCCTGGCACTAGTTCTTTTATAGACCGAGCCGAACAGATGGCCTTCCTTGTTTGTGTGGTCAATGATAAGGCTGCTGATACCAAGACCTCTGAGTGCCCCGAATGCCCTGAGAACCACCTCGGCTGACTCCGGTTCGCCATAACAAGCGGACCCCATTGAATCTATGATAATGAAGGTAATCTTGTGTTCAACACAAAGACTTCTTACTGACTCTATATCATTAGCCAGTCCCTGTGTCATGGCTTTGTACCAGATACGGGAATCACCATCCAGTCCAAGTCCCCTTCGGATCATAGTGACCCTTGATCCCAGCTCTCCTATATCTGTTTCCCAGTCAAGGTAGAGAACATTAGATTGTGTGATACCAAGGTTGAGCTGCTGTGATCCTTCATCTGCAAGGACCGCCAGGTATTGTGCAAACCAGCTCTTCCCCGCACTCCCCTGCCCGTAGATAAGTGTAGGGTTATTCAACTGTATGATAGGTTCAATAAGCCACTTCACCTGGGCATCTACATCCATGTTGCCGGATAACTGCACGGCAGGACTGCCGCCTCTCCACTCATCCACTACGAGTTGACTTAGCCTTACTACCACCCCGTGCCAGTCCACCTCGGAATCACGTTCTGTTAGTGACTTGGCAAAGCCGTTCCTTGAAGAAGTGCTTGTCATGTTTAACCTGGTAAATCCCACCAGCCCTTCACTAATAGGCCGCTTAGAATAAACCCATACCTCTGCCTTTACTTCATGATCTGATGTTTCTTTGATCCTTGCGATCTTGCTCCAGACATCCAGTTTATCCCATGTAATTTCATAGATACCGTTTTCCCCGGTAAACGTAATATCAGCTAGACTCTGGCTTGGTTGCTCTTCGTGGTTCACTGGGTATTCCCCCTTTTGATATCTGTGGTTTCGGTTTCTGAGACAGGGCTATGAACTCCCTCTTGATCTCGGTCTTGGGTTTCACAAAGTCCTCTGGCACATACTGCTGATCCCTGTGTGATCGGTTATGCTCTTCCATCTTTTCGTTCTGCTCTACCATTGCCCAGTACACCTTGCACTCAGTCTTGATACAATAGTCTGGGACTATATGCCTGTAGTCACAGTAGTCACAACTAGATATTCTCGGCATGTGTTATCTCCCATCCAGAGAACCGGCGTTTCTGCTGTTGATCTGTAATGGTTTTGTTAATTTGGTCATCATATATCCCCTGTGTTTGTATTTCGTAACGGAGATAGAATGTTCTTCTAAAACTGTATTGGTAGCAAGCTTGTACATCTCGTATGCAAATTTACGTGTTGTCATTATTGGTAACCCGTAGTCTGATGAAATGACAGACGCTAAATCTGCCGTTTTCCCAGTCCAGGTTGTTCTGTTCTCCATCAGACTGACAATAGCTTGGCCTACTGTATGTGCAGATGGAGATCCGTGGTCAGCGGAAATGAAATCCCCACGTAGTGCCCGTGCGTGTACATCTTGTGCCATTGAATAAAGACTACTCAGTACGTTCCTCTCCGATGATGATCCGCTCCAAGCAGATAACGGCTTGCCGTCAAGGAAACACTGCCATGCTTCTATTACCCAGAACGATACCTTCAGTTCATTCCATGTAGACCCCCGTGTTCTTCCCCCTTCGGAAAAGGCAATAGATCTGGCTTCCTGTTGTATTTTAGTTCGCAGCTTGGTTCTTGGGTCTGTAGGATCAGCAATGATATCGCCTTTACCCCAAATAACCCCATCAAAAAAAGCCTTTGCATTCTTAGGATCATAAGCCGTAAGCACATAATGAAGGGCACACATAAGCCCTTTAGGTGATTGTATCTGAATTTTCATATGGTTAGATTCAATAATCGATTGTCTCATACCGGGATGTTGATTTAACAAATCGTTTGCTTCTATGTTAGAACAGGTTATTCTGGTAGAAACACTGTGGATGAACCTCCAAAGGTGTTGAACTGCTGATGCCAGATCTCTTGAACTTGCCTCTCCTTTTACAGTAAATGTGTCTTTAGTTGAGCGAGGCCTGTTTTGATCCAGAGCGGTAAATACAAACTCTGGCAAACCATACATCACGAGAAACACCTGTGCTACGCCAGAGGCTTTAACTGCTTCAAGCCTGTGATGCCCGTCAATCAGCTTTCCTGTATCCGATATCTTGATTGGGCTGCATTCCAGATACCATTGATCTGCGGTCATGGCTCGTATATAGCGGTCTACTTGTGCTAACCCAATACCCCTATTGCCAATGGTTGTTCCTAGTAAGTCACCTGCTCTTTCCGGGGTTATCGTTTCAAACTGCAATCTAATTCTGTATTCTTTTCCCTTTATGGTTGTCGTTGTTTCCATTGTCATTTTCCTATATCCTCTTTCAAATTATTATTTCTCTCTTTATTTTCAAGTTTCAGCGTGTCGTATATCTGCCTGCTACTACTAAACAATGCCATCCCAGTGGTGATGTGTACTTCTTCTGTGAATACTCCTGATCCATCACGTAAGACATAAACTATTTCCCCCTTGACTGCTTTGTATCGGCTTCCCGATTGTCTCAGTGCCATGATATAGGCAGTCGTTTGTGTCTGGTCCTTTGCCCATCTGTATTGGCTGCCATGTTTAGCCCAGCTCTCAGGGTCAACGCTCTTTACATCCTGGACTACTATGTCATCCCCAACCAAGGCTATCTGGTCTATTGTTCCACCGTAATTCAGAGCCGGGTGATACGTGAAAATTTCGCTAGCGAGATAGATTGTGTCAGCCATAGCCCTATGCCATGCAAGGAAGGCAGGGTTCTCCTCTGCTATGTGACCACCGCTTGTCTTTATATATTTATCTATGTCGCTATGCAGCTTGTTGCCTTCATCCCTTGCCTTGTTGCTAAGTATGTCAGGGATATCAAAGTTTGGCCTTCCACCTTCCCCTTGCTCCAGATAATGTTTCCGTATTTCTCTGACGGCCCAACCTTTTCCCGCCCCGAATGCACCACCATCAACATACGCAATAAGAGAGGTAACGCTTGGGCGTTTAGTAGGGTCATTGTCAGTCCAGTATTGGTGATTCCCATTCCGGTAAATCCTCATAGTGCTTCCATTAGCCAATGGATGGTCTTGTTGTTCAGGTTGTTTAGTTGTCATAGCGTGGCTCCTCATCATTCGGTAGTGTTGCTCCCTCTATTTCCTCTGCGGAGAAAGTCCATCCCTTGTCCTGGCTGATGGCCGATAGTAAATTGTCCTTCAAAAAGAATACCTTTTTCCACAAGTCACCGCCTACGTCCTCGTAATCTTCGAGATCGATGTCCTGTAGATCCTTGAGTATAGACTTAGCAAGGTTGCTGACTCCAGTGCCGGAGTAGCCCCAGTTAAAATCTGCGTCTCCCTTCTCCCAGTTAGGTAGGGCGTAGCTGTCGTTGCCGTCAATGACTGACACGATGCGTTGCCCCATTGGTAGTATGATTCCTTTATAGTGTTTCACTCTGTTACTCCTCATAGTAATTGCAGTTGTTTGTCTGAGAGTATCCAGACGGTCTGATGCCGTCCTGTCTTATTGTAAAACCGTGTGCCGTTTCTCATGATGAGCTGCTTCTTTTCCAGTACGCTCATACGTTTCCATAGTCCATCGTATCCTGGGTTCGCATCGCCTACCTCTCCGGACGTAAGTCCGTGTGGAGAGGCAGCGATTGCGTTGAGTACCAGTGTCTCCAACTTCAGGACGTTATGCGGCCCTTGCTGTGAAGTCCAAGGGTCACTGTTCCTATACACCTGGGTCACTCCATTACATCCAGTACGCCGGAAGTACCTTCATAGTTGTCCTGCTCTGGAGACTTGGCAGGCTCAGTTCCTTTGTACCCACATGGGGCATAATGGTTTTCCAATATCCATGTTGCTCCCTCGCAAATGTCAGCAAGGTAGTCTTTGAATACTCCCCTTGTCTTGGGGTCCAGCTTAATCCAGGTATTGTATGCCGCAGCGGAATGCCCAGTGGCATTCTGCAACATGATCTGTGTCTGCCTCGTATCAACCGCAGGTGCGGCAGGGAACAAAGGCTTCTCATCTTGCGTTACATCTGGTTTTCGTGTACTTTGATTTGTGGGCTTCAATGGAGCGGGAGTTTCGGACCTTCCGCTCCCGGTTTCCCCATCCTCAACCACTTCAACAAGCTGTGCATTCCATTGTTGTCTATCACTATAGACCGTACCCTTGATGCACCGTGCTTTGATAGTTTGTCCAATGATTGCTTCTATCCCATTGGCTTGCAGTTTAACCCAGTAGTTAGGCATAGTTCCTGTTTCTCTGTTAGGCCATACTGCTATGTCTTGTTCGCCCAACTGGTTCTCGATCCGGATCTTTCCTGGCTTACGGTCATCCTCATCAAAGGCTGCCAGTACTACTCCTGTTATAATTTCTGTAGGTTTTTGATTAGTTGACATAATAAATCTTCTCCTCTGTTGCTCCTAATTTTGATACGCATTCGTCCAATGCCTGTTTCTCATAGAGATATGTTTGTCCTACTTGACCGCACGACTCAAGAATTTTTGTTTTCGATCTCATCTTGTGTACCGTTTGCTCAGAACATCCAAGGTACACGGATGCCCTGAACGTGTCGAAGTAAAAGTGCGGCTCCCCCTTCCAATATATCTTAATGAGCCTTATGCCTTTGACTGTTTCCATCGTCACCCCCTTTATAAAATTTGGTTAGCGTAGGCATAGTATCATATAACCTAAGAGAAATCTATAGACTCTTCGAGAAACTGTGCCACCATTGGCGGTACGACTCCGTTTCCAAGACTCTTAAGTTCACCCACCCTATGGGAACGCCCATCAACCAGGAGACGAAATTGGTGTTCAGCCTCTTTCGTGATTGCTGGGGCGAGGTCTGGTCGCTCTCTGATGATCCACTCCCACTCATCTCGTTGGTTAGGTCCTGGGGGCCATACTGGGAGAGTTCTGCCTTGAAATCCAGGTGATCCATTCTGCTCTTGCCGTCCTTCCGTATCTCGGAGTTCACTGTGCTTCCCTTGTAGTCTCTCGTTTGTGGAGTTGGCCAGTTCTCCTGAGCCATTATCGACTGGTCTGCTAACCCCAGGGAGTGACTGGTCTTGCCCTTCTTGGGCTTCCTTCTCCCGCTCTCCGTTAGGTTCTCCCTGAAATCCGGATGCTCTATCTCCTGAGTCGATGGTGTTGCCCAGTTCTCCTGAGTCTGATGGATTTGTTTCGAGAGCGTGAGCCGCCTTCTGTCCGATGGATTCACATTCGAGGAATCGTCCTCTAGTGGGGTCATCCAATGTTGACTCGCTGTTTCCAGTGTCATCCCGAAACTCGTTCCCGTTGTCTTGCTGAATGTCTGGTTGTTGTGGAACTCCCTTCCCGTGTGCGGTCCTCTCGGAGTTGCACTGGGTGTTGGCCAGTTGGTCGCTACTCCTCTGAGGTGACCCTTCTTCATATCGTGATCGTCCTTGTTGTTCGGTGGTAGCATATCGCTTACATTCGGACTCGGCCAGTTGGTCGCTACTCCATCCAGCTGTGCCCCGAACCGTTGCCCTGTCGTGTTGCTCTCCCTCACCCATGCTCCGCTCTCGGTCTTGTAGGTTGTTCCCGGCATCCCCTTCCAATCCCGTGTTGCAGGGGTAGGCCAGTTCTGCGATGAGCAGCCATCGCTTTCTTCTGTGGGGGGCTGGTATCGGTCGAACATCATCAGCACCAAGGATTCTCCATTTGACTTTGATGTCAGTTGCCCCCACTTGGTGCATTTCGGTGACCAGCTGGCTAATAACTGTTGTAGAGTAAGCGTCTGTTCCGTGTTGTTTACTTCCAGAGGTAATTCCGGCGACATTTTCGAGGAGTACCCACCTAGGGTGGACCTCTGATATTGTTCTGAGCGTGTCCGGCCAGAGGTTTCGTTCATCCTCAGTGTTGCCCTTTGCAATGGATCGGAGTCCCGCAAAACTGTGGGACTGACATGGGAATCCGGCGAGGACAATAAGGTTATCCATTCCTCTAAACTTTGTACAGTCCAGCTTTCGGATGTCCCCTGCCCATATTGGGGCATTATCCATCCACCCGTCTCTGATCCTTGCTTTGATGATTTCTTGTGCGTACTTTTCCCATTCGACATATAAGATACTCCTTGTAGAAATTTGGTGTTTGGCTGCCCATAACCGCAGCCCAAGTTCCATCCCGCCGTAACCAGTAAACAGCGAGATCACATTCAGTGATTGGTTGATTGGTTCGCTGGTTGGTTGGTGCATTGGTTCTCCTTTCATGATCGTAAAATTTTTCGGTCCATCTGGTCCTTCATCGTGTGGGGTTAACTTTCTTGGATGTTTGTTCCGCTGTAGTCAGGTCAACCGGAAGTTGTTGCATGGTTACTGCGTTGTGGTAGTGCCTGTTCATCCAGACCAGTTCTGTTCGGGATTTTTGTACACCATTGTTACCCCTGGTAGATGCTACTATCTGCTTCATGATCCATCCACGTTCTTCACTCAGCAAAGTACGGTAGAGGTCATGATCGTAGCCGCTGATAAAGATCATACACTTGGCATTATTGGAAGTCTCCAGTAATTCAGTATGGTAGGCAATGTCATTGAGATCATGCGTATACCCTTGTGATCGCAGACCCAGATATGGCGGGTCAATATACACTAGGGTAGCAGGTCTATCCATATAGTGTTGAAGTAGTTGTATGCCATCCATTTTTTCTATGCGTACTTGTTTCAATCGGTTTGTTAACAGGGCCAGTCTATCCGGCAGCATATTCCACCTGGATACTCTGGCTTCTACTCCCTGCCTGGAGTAGGAATGTGAGCAGGAAAACCCGCCCTTCTGATCTCCGAATGCACCGTTTATAGCAAACATGGATGCCACAAAAAACTTACGGGCTTTCTCCAAGTCGCTGTCTTCCGGTGTATCTATTCTTGCCAGCTCCAGTTCTTCCCTGGCATATGGCGTAGCATCAACCATGCGGATCAGGTCATCCGGATTATCTCTGAGCTGCTTGAACACGTTCACGATATTGCTATCCAAGTCATTGATAATTTCAATCGGTGCTATCGTAGTCTTGGCACAGGTTAGAGCGGCAGAGCCACAAAACAATTCTATCCAACAGTTATGTGGAGGCAGGTTATCTACAAGTTGTTTAGCTATCCTGGCTTTAGATCCGAAATAACTAAATGGCGGCTTTAGATACGTTGTCATTTCCACTCCTTTCATTAGTTCATTGTTCCCTATCTACCGGCAATGGCACAAACAGCTACTACACTTGTTATACAATCCCGTCACCGGCAGATAGGGAGCGTTAAACTCCCTTTCTTCACTCATCTTCACTCTCCTTTTCATCTTGATCGAGTAAGTTCTTCAGGCTGCCACGTACATGGATGCCTGCCACGGTGTAGAATGAATCATTCACCGCCCTGATAAATTCTATTGCGAATGATGCATCTAATCCATCACGCCTATCCTGTACCGCAAGTGGCTGCATAAACCTGTAGTAATCAGCTATTCTCAGCTCTTGTACTTCATCACTAGCCGGCTCCCAACCGGGTACTTTCGTAGCCAGAAATGTGTACACGCTATGAAAGTTACTACGATTGTATGTGTATCTGTACACGATACGCCTTGCGTCCTGCTCCCACTCAGGTAGGTCTGCTACCATGTCTTCCACTTCCTGTAGGTCTTCTCTATTCATTACACTCCCCTTTTATTTATTGGCTGGTTGGTTATCCAACAATAGGATTATATTACTATAACCATGTAGAGTCAACAGCCATAGGTTGATTGGTTGGTTCATTGGTTGGTTCATTCGTTCATTGGTTCATTGGTTGGTTGGTTCGTTGGTTCATTGGTTGGTGTTTCGGTTGGCAAATACAATGTGATGAAAAAATTTTCAACATTTTCAACCTGGCTCCGGGGTATCCTGGATCAGGTCCAGAATTTTGGACCTGATAGAATTTTCCAGGATATCCGAATTTTTATTTTATTATTGCCGTTACTATATTTTTTGCTCTCATTGATAAGCCATTGCATAGGCGGCACTTGTTGCAGGTTACGGTTCTAGTACCGTCAATATTTAACTTATTTGGATCACTCGGGCAAATGATTTCTTCCGCTGATACTGTCGTGATATTATCGGCCATTCTGTAGTATCTGACATTAGCAGGGTATAACTTCCTGAGCTTCTCGACTGTGTTAATGTGGTCAACCGATGCCATGCAGTAGTCAAAGATTCTAGGATCAAAGTTCGGGTGTTGCCATTGATGAGTATAGCCAGTATGACCAGTGTTAGCGGCCGTCAATAGTTCTTTGATTACCTGATAAGGAATTGCCGAGGGATCGCCAAAACTTCCAAGTCTTACAGGTAAATTATTAAAGTTGCAGATTTCGCCAACTCTGGTTGGTGTTATGTATGGCACGTTTCCACGTTGAAAACTTTTCCACTTCATGCCCTGGCTTTGGGCGGTTACAACGTAGCAACCGCCGCCGTTAATCGGCCGTTGTGGGCAATCACCGCATACCGCATAATCTTCGCCAGTTTTCTGGGATTGGCTAGGATGTACATTTTTGGGAATGATATCAACTTGCAGCATTGCCGCCGTTTTTACATTGTCGCTGTCTTTAGTCAATCCACTGGCTAAGGCTATCACTTCTGAACCGTCAAGCATTGAAGGGCCTTCATATATGCAAGCGGTATTAGGTCTGTTCATTGGTGTAATTCCTTCCTTATAAAATTAGATACCGTTGACGGTATCCACACAGCCAACAATTAATACCGTTGGCTGTAAGGATATAATCAATTCCGGTTGATTAGTTTTTCCAGGTAGATCAATAATCCTTGCATTGTTCCTTTGTATCTAATCATTTGGCGGCCTTATATGAGTAGCAAGCACAAGCGCAATTGATATTTTCGTTTGGTGTTTCTCGCTGATCGCAAATATGATCCGCCCAATCTAATCCCAAATGCATCATTAGTTCGGGAGCTTCGCTACTCGGTACGCCGTCATCAGTGGCACTATCTAAACATGAATCGCATAATTTAATCATTGGTTATTTTTCCCCTTTTTGTTTGGTGTTTTGTTTATTGTTTGGCTACGGTTTAGGATTGCCAATAATGCGGCCATAAACCATAGCCATAGGCGAAGCCTTGCTTCGCTAAAGTTTGTCTATAAATCACCCCATTGATCCGCCATAGCATCACCAAACCCTTGGCACAATTTACTTCTGACTTTCCAACGGTCGCCTATTTCGTTGGTGCTATTGGGTAGCTTGTTGATCCAATTGTAATAATCTGGATTTAATTCAACGATTCCAGATGGTACTAATGGCGGTAAATTTTGAAGCCAAAGGCCAGTTTTTTTACTCCACGGACAATTAAATTGAAAGGGTTGGATATATTGAGTAGCTTTTAATCCATAGCTGATTGTCTTACCGTTTGCTGTAATTGGTAAGCGTGTCCCAATCACGCCTTGCGGATTCTCAATGGCTATTCTTGGTATGTAATTCCGATAATCGAACATTAACTTCCGCACAAATTCCAAACCTTGAGCCATTGGGGAATTTGGAACTACTCCGCTTGGATAGCGTTTGGAAAATTTGCGGTATCCTTTTTTGTGGAATGTAGCCACTGAAATAGTTGATAACATGGTGCATGGTGGGAAACCTATCATGAGATCAATTGATTGATGCTGTATTGCCCAATCAAGGTATTCAAATATATCGTCTTGGATATGCTCAACATCTGAAGGATTATCCTTGGGCAAAATATCGACACTTGTTACGTTCCATCCTTTAGCGTGGAACGCTTTTGCTACTGTTTGGCTTGATTCACAAGCAACAATGATTCTAGGCATTTTCTACACTCCTTTTATATGTCAACGTAATAGAATTATCTCACGTTAACCAGATAATTGCAATACAATTAGCTATCAATTTTAGACTATTTTTGACTGAGCAAATTGAATTGATTTCTAATCAATACGATTTCTCAGTTGTTAGGGGTAGCGTGGGGTTATGTGCTTGTTTAGCAATCCACAAAAAGCATCAAGCAATAGGCCGCATGTATCGTATTCCTAGGACGCGCTGAGAAGACCAAGAACAAGGTCCTACCATAACCGGCTATACTAAACCATTGACCATACTATTAGATACCTTGATTTAATCAACAGAGATACAGCCGAACCTGGCTTGACATAACGTACATAATACGAAATTGACAAAGCCACGCCATAGCACTCCCTAACCTTAACAAAAAACATCAAAAAACACGCCAATAAAAGAGGGTGGTGGGTGGGTCAATATCGTTATCCGTCTACAGAGTCCAAAGGTCTGTAGTAGGAAGTAAGTGACTAGTATAATAAGCTATAAGGTTATTACAAGGTCTATAGGAAGAATGACATATAGATACTGGCACTTAGCATTAACGATAGCCACAAGTTAGTAGTATCGATAGAGGGTGGGAGCGCAGCGGGTGGGTTCGTTGTTTGTTAGTCATTAGTGTTGGTTAGATGTGTTGATGGGGTATGGCTTGTGGTTAGATGTTAATGGGTATAC
>Ga0208919_1001974_pt1 | contig 11147 bp, 9 predicted proteins | sample 4_EtaG_FD_184076 | JGI IMG/M metagenome (GOLD analysis project Ga0208919, IMG submission 184076) | Marine viral communities from the Subarctic Pacific Ocean - 4_ETSP_OMZ_AT15127 metaG (SPAdes) (version 3) | ecosystem: Environmental > Aquatic > Marine > Oceanic | place: Pacific Ocean | collected... | reverse complement strand
GTTCTGTAGGAGGCGAGGCGCTAGGCGTGGATGCGTTGAGACTGGATTGCTTGTATCTGCGTTCGTTGGAGTAAATCTGAAAGCGCTTCTCATCTCAGAATCATATAGGTTAGATGAGAAGCTTCGCCTGCTTATCGGAAATTCACGAATCTTTCCGTTTCGCCTTGATTGATTCTGCAAAATCACTTTTGAGGGTAGGGAAGTATGCAATTTGGCCTCCCATCCCGCCGGCAATGTCGATAGATGCACCGCTGATGAAGCTTGCATAGTCGCTTGCAAGAAACAGTGCCATGCCGGCAACATCTTCGGGTTTTCCAAACCGCCCGAGTGGAACAACTTTTAAAACCATTTCGTTGAACTCTTCACGGGTAACTCCGGGGCCCATTTCTTGGAAGTGTCTCTCCCATTGCCCGGTATCGATCCATCCCATATTCAACGAGTTGACGAGAATGTTGTCTTTTGGGAGTGACATGCCGAGTGATTTGGACAAGGCGACGCAAGAAGCTCGGTTGATAACCGATGGGATGCCAGAGGGTGTAGGGATTGTGCCCGCCAGGGCGTTGATCTCGATAATTCGCCCCCAGCGCTGTTTTCTCATGTGAGGCACGACAGCCTTTACAAACCTAAAATGCCCCATCTGGAGGACATTTGCGTGATCAAGAATGTCTTCCGGTGTTAGTGAATCCAGTGATCCGCCTTTGCCTTGTCCTGCGTTATTGACCAGGACATCTACGCCTCCCCAAGCTTCAGTGATCTCATCGACAAAACCATTAACAGCCTCGGTGTTTGTTACATCCACTGAGCGAGCCATGATACTAGCTGCCGAGGATCGCATCTTGTCAGCTGCTGCCTCTATAGCTTTTGCATCGCGAGCGCAAATGGCTACACGTGCGCCGTTCTCTGCGAATGCTGAGGCTATCGCGTAGCCGATACCCCGAGATGCGCCCGTGACGATTACTCTCCTTTTGCTGAGGTCAATGTTCATAAGGTTTGTCTCCGCTTTTGTTCTTCGGTTCGTGGCTTTCGCTGGCCAAGGCGAGCAGCGGCAGCGCTTGATTTGGCGGCCTGCTTGTCGACTTTGGCTTGGCGTCATTGCCGAAGTAAAACATAAGTTGGACACAGAGGGCCAATATGTTTAACTTTGTCGAGTGGCAAGTTGGCTAACGTGGCAGGCTGTTGAAAAATCGTAATTTTAAACATTTTCTTCCAAAATGTTTGATTTTTGTAAAATCTCAATAGAGAATGAGAATCTAGATTTGGAATTACGGAGAGTTCGACTAGGATGGTGGGAGGATAGAAATTTTCTGTCCTAGATTTTTGGGTCGGCTGTGGATAAGTAGCCTAAGGCAGTGAACGCAAGCCAGCCGTACGCTCTGAAAACAAAAACAAGGGAACAATATGAACACTATAAAAAAGCGTGATCACATTGACATGATTCAACGAAGTGCTCTGGCTGTTGCGATCACGGTCGCGGCCGGCAGTGCCTCCGCAATGGAGATTGATGTAGGGAATCCTGATATTCGTCTGCGCTGGGATAATACGGCTCGCTATAATCTTGGCGTGCGAGTAGAGGATCAGGACAGCGCCATCATGAACAACCCGAACTATGACGAGTCTAATGGCAAGTTCGAGCAAGGCGACATTGTAACCAATCGTCTGGATTGGTTGACAGAGGTCGATTTGTCTTACAAGTGGCATTTCGGTGCCCGAGTCAGTGCGGCAGGTTGGTACGACGATGCCTACAAGGATCGTACTGTGGAGTCCAATCTGCCTGGCTACTCGACAAGCTACTATGGAGACAGATACAGCTCCGAGACGGCTCGCTATGTGAACGGACCGTCCGGAGAAATTCTGGATGCGTTTGTTTGGACAAACTTCGATATTGCAGGTACACCCATCAACCTGAAAGTGGGGCAGCACACTCAGTATTGGGGTGAGGGCCTTCTGTTTGGTGCTCATGCAGTATCGTACTCGCAGGCGCCACTTGACGCTGTTAAAGCTGTAACCAGCCCGGGAATTGAAACAAAAGAAGTGTTCTTGCCGGTAGGGCAGGTGACTGCGCAGGCTCAGTTGACCGACAGTCTCACGGTTGCCGCTCAATATTACTATGAATGGGAATACACTCGGTTTCCATATGGCGGTACCTATTTTGGAGCGGCAGATCCATTCTTCGAGGGGCCAGATCGCTTACCAGCGGCGCCAGGCTTCAATTTAAACCGTGCGCAATCCAAGTTTGGGCGCGACGATGCCAATTGGGGTGTAATGGCGATGTACACATTCCAGAGTTCGGGATCGCGAGTGGGCGCCTTTTATCGCGAGTTTGATGACTATCAGGCCTGGTTGTCTCCCCAGATCAATATGGCAACGGGCGAATATCGCCTCGTCTATCCCCGCGACGTCAAGCTCTTTGGTTTGAGTTGGGGGGGCAGTGTTGGTACGGCTTCCGTAGGTGCAGAAGTTTCGTATCGTCAGGATGGTGCTCTCAACGCGACGGGCGTTAGTAACGTTGATGATGAGGGGCCGAGAGGTGATACCTTTCATGCCGTCATCAATACCGTGTATGGCGTGCCTCGGAACTGGTTGGCTGACAACTCGATCTTGGTTGCTGAATTGGCATACAGTCATTTGAACAAGGTTACTGCTCAGGAGGAACTGTACAAAGGTGAAGGTTATAACTGTACAGATCTCCGTACCGGTGGTCAGGGTAGCGAAGATGACGGGTGTTCAACACGCAACTACTATGCGGTTGCTGTGAACTTCACGCCAGAATATCTTGCTGTTCTTCCCTCTTGGGATCTGACGGTACCCCTGACTCTTAATTACGGTCTCAGCGGCAATGCCGCAACTGCAGGTGGTGGCTCAGAAGGCTCGCTGTCCTGGTCTGTAGGAGCTGAAATGACATACCAGAAAAATCATCAGTTTAAAGTGCGCTACGCAGATACAGCAGCGCAAGAGAAAAATACCCAAAATGTATTCGGCGACACGATGGTGAACGGCAACGGAGCTGTTGGTGGAACAGACCGTGGCTGGTTGTCCTTTACATACAAAACCTCCTTTTAACAAACATAAAAGCGGAGATTCCTTATGAAACTCAGAAAGCTCCTATGCAACCTTGCTATCAGTGTTTCAGTATTCGGTTTGGCGTCGAATGTGCCTGCTGCCGTTTCGCCAGAGGCTGCCCAAAAACTTGGAAATGAACTGACTCCTTTTGGAGCCATCAAGGCTGGTAATGATGAAGGAACCATTCCGCCATACGATGGTGGTTTGAGGACCGCACCAGAGGGATTTGAGCCGGGTAACGGCTACTGGATCAATCCATTCAAAGATGAGAAGCCGCGCCTTAGAATCGACGCGAGCAATTATCAGGAGCATGAAGATAAACTCAGCGCAGGTCAGATTAAGCTGCTGACCACATACCCGGATACTTATTACATTGATGTCTATCCAACACATCGAACTGCGGCCTATCCGCAAAACGTGCTTGATGCGACTGTTCGTAATGCGACAACTTGTGAAACTCTCAAGAATGGTTTAGCGCTGGATCTCTCCTGTCGTGGCGGGCTCCCATTCCCGATTCCACAAACGGGTAATGAGATGATGTGGAATCAGCAGGTTCGTTACAACGATGGGAAATATGGAACGACTACTGCTTCTTCCAATAGTTGGATTGTTGATTCAAACGGAAGTGTAACCGAGGCTTCTGAGCAGCGGACTTTCGTAGAGCGCCCGTTCTATCAGACGGACGTAGAGGGCCGTGATCCACAAATGTTTTACCGAGTGTACTCGGTAACACAAGAACCTGCCCGTCGTGCTGGTGAGTTAACTGGGTTTATGGACTTTCTTGATCCTACCGAAAGTCCCCGCCGGGCATGGAGTTATACTCCTGGCCAGCGTCGGATCAAGCGAGCTCCGGAATTTGCCTATGATACCCCGGTTGCAAGTATGGGCGGACTAGTGCTGTTTGATGAACTGTTCATGTTCTCGGGCATGCAAGACCGGTTCGATTTTAAGCTTGTCGGCCGAAAAGAAATGTACATTCCCTACAACATGTACGAGTTCTACTTCGATTGCGAGCAGGACAACCAGTTCATGAAGCATCACGTGAACCCTGAGTGCGAGCGCTGGGAGTTGCATCGAGTATGGGTGGTTGAAGCGACCCTTAAAGACCAATATCGCCACGTTTACAGCAAACGTACATACTACCTCGATGAAGATACGTATGGAGCTGGTATGTATGACGCTTGGGACCAAAGCGGCCAGCTTTATCGTTCAATGATGTTGGGTGGCGTGCAATTTTACAATCACGACATTCCTTATATCGTTAAGAATGCCATTTATGACTTCAATAAGGGCATGTACGGCATTATCAATGATGCACTCAACGGCGGTTATCGCGTGCTCGAAGAACCTCGTTCAGAGCGAGAGCTGAGTCCACAAGTTATCGTGAACAGAGAGAGTGCTCGTTAAAATTGGCCTGTAGGTATTCCCAGGGATGGGATGCTTACTCGACAGAATGTTGTTCTTCTCAATGAAGTTCGCAGCGGCAAAGCGGTAACCTGAATTACCAAGGACAAAAACAATGAAAACTCGCCTATTCCATTCGCCAATAAGATTTGCCAGATCCGCACTTCTCAACTGCGGTGTTGTGTTGCTTTTCTGCTTGGCGCTAGTTAATTCTCAGCAGCTTTTCGCCGCGTCACCTTCAGGTCCGGTTAATGCGAATGCGGCGGGCGATTTATTCAAGGAATCGCCAGACCAACCATATCCTTCTACACAGCCAGTTATCGGGCTTGCGGCGGCAGGGAGTGATTTAATCGGGGTAGGTTTACGCGGTCTGATAATTAGGTCTGAAGATAATGGTAAGACCTGGCAGCAAATCTCAAGCCCTGTCGACACTGACTTGGTTGATGTCTACTTCAGTGATTCCAAGACCGGTTGGGCAGTTGGTCACGATTCCGTTCTATTGCAAACGGAAGACGGTGGCAGTTCTTGGTCAGTAAATCTGGACGGAGAAAAACTAAAGACTCTGCTAGAAAATCACTATTCATCTGCGGCCTCGCTCGACGACTTTGAACGCGAGAATATGCTGGCTGAGATCGACTTCGCGACGAGTACTTCCGCAAATGCAGAAGTGATCCCAACTCCGTTTCTGAATGTCCATATTGACGAAAACGGTGAGGGCTTTGTTCTGGGGGCCTTCGGGATGTTGCTTTATACCGATGACAATGGCGAGAGCTGGGTGCCATGGATCGAGCGAACAGACAACGAGCGCAGAATGCACCTCTACGGTATCGCGTCAGCTGATGATGGTTCGATGTACATCAGTGGAGAGCAAGGTCTATTGATGAGATTGGATAGAGAGCTGAAAAGGTTTGTAGAGGTCAACATTCCTTACCCAGGAACCCTATTTGGCGTCAGTATTCATGGTGACGTTATCTTGGCCTACGGGCTCCGCGGGAACCTCTTTGCGAGCAAGGACCACGCCGGGAGTTGGAGTCATATTGAAAATGGTCAAAAGGGTGGCCTCATCGACGCCATTCGTATAGACGAGAATTATTCGTTAATTGTGAGTCAGCGGGGAGAGATGACCAGGCTCAATCACGAAACGCTGAGAGTCGATCCTGTGGATACAGCATTTAATGGGGCTGTTAATTCTATGGTGTTGGTCAGTTCAAAAAATACCCTGGTTGCCGCTCTGTTCAACGGTACGACAACTTTAGATTCAAAAAAGTTTCAGTAACTAAAGCGTTTGATGGGGGCATTAACTTAGGCGTCGGATCATTTCTAGTATCCGTAGGGCCTTCAGCTAGCGCCGACTGTCTGATCTTTTCAGGCCGTCCCAGCTCCGCTCCTTGGAGAGAATAATGGTAAATCAGAAAGCACACACTGGTATGCCTGTCGTACCTAACCTTGAGGATTTTGACAAGCGCTCTGGGGGGGCTTTCGAACGCCTGATATTTAGCCATCGAAAGCTGGTTCTCTTCAGTTGTTTGTTTATGACCCTTGTAATGGGATTCTTTGCGGCGAAACTGGATGTCAATGCCAGTTTTGAAAGAATGATTCCCGTTAATAATCCCTACATTCAAAACTATCTCCAGTATAAGAGTGAACTGCCAGGTCTTGGTAATACCATTCGGGTTGTAGTTAGCAATAAGCAGGGCGATATTTACGACCCCGAGTATTTGAAAACCCTAGAGGAAGTAAACGACACGCTGTATATGATTCCTGGTATTGATCGGTCATGGATGCGTTCCCTTTGGATGCCCATAGTTCGCTGGCGTGAGGTTACGGAAAACGGAATTACTGGTGGCGCGGTTATGCCATCGGATTACGACGGTACAGAATCATCCATTCAATCGCTTAAAAGGAATGTCGATCGTGCTGGTTTGAGAGGGAGCCTGGTAGCGAGCGATGAGTCCTCCAGCATGATTGTCGCACCACTCTTGGACCGAAACCCCAACACTGGAGAGCCATTGGATTATGGGGAATTTTCTCAAGAGCTTGAGAATAAAATCAGGTCTTATGAAAGTGAAAAGATAGGAATCCACATCGTAGGCTTTAGCAAACTGGTGGGAGATCTGATAGACGGACTCCAAGCCGTAATGCTGTTTTTTGCTGTGTCTGTAGTGATAGCGGCGTTGTTCGTTTACCTTTATACCCGATGCCTGCGCAGCACTATTCTGTTAGTCAGTATCGCCGTGATTGGTGTGGTTTGGCTTTTGGGGTTAATGCAGATCCTGGGCTATGCACTTGACCCCTACTCTATCCTGGTTCCATTCCTGATATTCGCCATTGGTTTGTCCCACGGCACTCAGAAGATGAATGGCGTGCTTCAGGATATTGGACGTGGTACGCATAAGTACGTTGCTGCACGGTATACCTTTCGCCGACTCTTTTTGACAGGGCTCACTGCCTTGCTCACCAATATCGTCGGGTTTGCAGTTCTAGCGATAATCGACATTCCAGTAATTCGTGATTTGGCGATCACTACCAGCATTGGGGTGTTTCTGCTGATTTTCACGAAACTCATTCTGATACCAGTATCTCTATCCTATATCGGTGTAAGTAAAAAAGCGGCAAGAATTGCTATTGAAAAGGAGCAATCCGACTCGCAGAGCGGCACTTGGCTTGGTCGGGTATGGGCAGGTTTGGACAAGTTTACTGACCGCAAGTTCGCAATTGGCGCTATTTTCGCGTCGGTACTAATTACCGCCATCAGCTCGGTCATTATGATGGACATGAAAATTGGTGACCTTGATCCAGGTGCGCCTGAGTTGCGCCCTGACTCCAGATATAACCTGGATAATGCCTATATCAATGAAAATTATGGCCTATCCAGCGATCAATTTGCGGTAATCATGAAAACTGATCCTGACGGCTGCCGGTTTTACGAGCCTTTAAAAGCCATGGATAAATTGGCCTGGCAGCTTCGGCAGACCTCTGGCGTGCAAGCGACTGATTCGCTCGCAGAACGCGTTCGCTTGATGACCTTCGGGATGGCTGAGGGTAGCACCAAGTGGTTTACGATCAGTCGAGATCAGGCGATAACAAATGCAGCAGTTGATGCAGCGATGATTTCCTCACCGGGAGTGACCAATCAAGATTGTTCGGTTACACCACTGATCGCCTATCTGACAGATCATAAAGCCGACACTTTGACCCGTGTTTTGAATGAAGTTCAAGACTTCGCGGCAGAAAACAATACTAGTCAAGATGCTGAGCGACCTGTCGAATTCTTGCTGGCAGCAGGAAATGCTGGCATCGAAGCCGCGACCAACATTGAAGTTCGGAAGGGTATTGTAATCATGTATTTCGCAGTATACGGAGCTACCGCCTTGCTCTGTTTGCTGACCTTCCGGAGCTTTGGACGTGCGATACGAGCAACTGTCGTGGCTATGGTTCCCCTCATAATGACGACGATTATTTGTAAGGCTCTGATGGTAGGTCTCGGTATTGGACTGAAGGTCGCCACTTTGCCTGTGATTGCCGTTGGCGTTGGGGTTGGGGTGGACTATGCGCTTTACCTTTTGGGCGTACAGGTGGCGGTACAAGCAAGAGGCGAATCGCTGACAGTGGCCTATCGAAGATCTTTGGACTTCACCGGCCGAGTGGTGGCTCTGATTGGGCTTACCATGGCCGCGGGCGTTGTGACATGGGCCTGGTCTCCAATCAAGTTCCAGGCGGATATGGGAATTCTTCTGACCTTTATGTTCCTGTGGAACATGATTGGGGCTTTGATCCTGATCCCGGCCCTGTCTCACTTCCTGCTTAACGACTCGGAGAACTTGAAACCTGAAAGTGGCTCTGCAGGCGCACCTGATTCGCCGGGAGCGGCAGACACGTCCTCTCAGAGTCACCAGCAAGCTGTGACTCAGACTTCAAGAATGGTCGTTGCTGATTGACCTTTTGTTGCGGCGGGAAGTCTTGATCCGAACGATGGCTTCCCAAATTACGGAGAATTGAAATGTTTGATCTATTAATGAGCGCCGACATGATGGTTCCGGATCCTGATGGTATGACGGAGCTGTTGGTAAGCAAATTGGGAATTCATAAACACGAACGGTGGCGCCAGGCATTCGACGACCATCCTTATATCGCTCACTTCTTGCGCGTCCATAAGTCTTTGGCGGTCTCTCCAACGCGAGTCGAACCCCAGTGGCATCTGGATCGCCCAAATCCCGGGGATCCGATGTTTCATGAGTTTCTGGAAAGTCTTAAAGATTTTCAGGGGCGCCACCGTCCGATGCTAACGCATTCGATCGTGTTGTCGTTGAAAGGTGACAAGTTCAACGAGCTCGTCAGCAAGCTGATGCGTCGTAAATTGCCTTTCCGGATGGCCCAGCGAACTCCTGATATGCCTTTCGACCGATTGTGGTTGGGGGCGACTCCAGAAAAACCCCATTATGATCCAATTGTCGATGGTGGTCTGTGCATTGAAATTATGCCAATGGAACCATTGCAGATGCCGCCTGAGACATTTGATGTTCCGCCGCAAGAGCCGAGAGATCCTAAGCCGGGTGACATGGTGCGGGTGTCTGCGCGGGGTTATTTGGTGAGGGATCTGGACGAAACCTTGCAGCGGCTGTCATCGAATCTCGACTGGGAGCCAACCAAGGCGGTAGAGGTATTGCCAGGGGAAGGGTATCGACGAGCTAGAATGGGGTTCAATCTGGCCAACAGCGCGACACTAGATGTCATTGAGGCAACACGGTGGGATAGCGATGCCGGCGTGTACCTGAATAGTTGGGGGCCGGGTCCTTACTATATCAGGATTGCGGTGAATGACCTTGCAGCGAAGGCAGAAGATCTCCGTTCTCGAGGAACCAAATTTAGCTGGATTGAGTCCAGCGATGCGGTTGAGGGTAGATCTCTGATCAGGATTGATCCTGAAGAGCTAGATGGCCAACTCTTTGAGTTTGAGGAGTGTTGATATGAGCTTGCCGGAGAAGGTTGTTGAATCGATCAATGACGCTGTCAATGTCTGCAGAGATGGCAACGTCGGCTGGGTGATTCTTAACCGGCCAAAGCAGATCAACGCTATTAATGATGAAATTCGAGAGGGCGTTCCTGAGGCGCTTGAACAATTCGAAAAGGATAAAGAGATCCGAGTAATTGTTATTCGGGGAGAGGGTGAGCGTGGTTTATGTGCCGGTGCTGATATTAAAGAACGCCGCGGTCCGGAGAACTCGCTCCAAGTAAGGAAACGAATGGAATGTGCCCGCTGGATTGAGTCGATTGATCAGACGACCAAGCCTGTCATAGTGGCCATTCACGGCTACTGCATGGGAGGCGGTCTTGAACTGGCCCTCGCCTGCGACATTCGCTACGCATCGCCGAACGCGGTTATGGCGCTTCCAGAAACTGGGCTTGGCCTCATCCCTGGAGGTGGAGGTACTCAGCGTTTGTCTCGCGTGGTCGCTCCTGGCCATGCCCTTGATATGTTATTGAGTGGTGACCGCCTTGACGCCGCAAGGGCCAGGAGTATTGGACTGGTGACTCGTGTCGCTGAAACCCAGGAAAGCCTTTTGCAAGAAGTTTCTGAGTTAGCGCAAAAAATAGCTATGAAGCCGCCATTAGCGACCACATACGTCAAAAGAGCTGCGAGAGCATCTTTGGAGTTAGAGCTGAAACGCGGACTAGATTTAGAGCTAGATCTGTTTGCCTTGCTGGCGCCAACCGAAGATGCGCGCGAAGCTGCTTCAGCTTTCAGTGAACGTCGTTCGCCAAATTTCATTGGCGAATAACCTACTCCGACTTTTTAAGGCTAACAATTCAGAGGGTATGTCATGACAACAAAAAAGCTGGAAAATTTGGTGGCGATTGTAACAGGATCTGGGGGAGGACTGGGGGCGGAATGCGCTCGGGTGTTGGCCTCCCATGGAGCTAAATTGGTTGTCGTCGACATCAACGGGGACGCAGCAAAAAGCGTAGTAGCCGAACTGGAGTCAGCTGGCCATGAGGCCATTGCCGTTCAAACCGATGTTTCCTCGGAAACTGATGTAAAGGCGATGATCGAGAAGACAGAGGCGCATTTTGGTCGTATCGATATCCTGCATAACAATGCTGCGGTTCTAAGTATTGAGCAACGACAGCGTGATCGTGATATCTGTAATTTGGACATGGACGCATGGGATCGGGCGATTGCAGTTAACCTCAGAGGCGCTGTGTTGTGCTCCAAGTATGCCATTCCTGTAATGCTCAAACATGGCAAGGGCTCTGTAATTTATGCAACCTCTGGGTTGGGTGCGCAGGGCGATCTGTCTCTGACGGGATACGCGTGCTCCAAAGCCGCATTGAACATGCTGCCGAAATCAGTTGCCGCACAGTATGGGAAGTCTGGGATTAGGGCAAATGCGGTGCAAATTGGGCTTGCGCCCTCAGAGAATGCCCATGGTTCGATGCCCTCTGAGTTGCTTGATATCCTGAGAGACAACCACCTCACGCCAGAACTTGGAACACCCCGTCAAATCGCTGATGTTGTGGCGTTTCTAGCCTCTGATGAATCTTCATTCGTGACAGGGACGACTATTGTCGCGGATGGAGGGTTTGGCAGCCATACTCCCTCCCTGGTAGCTATGCGTGAGTTCTTCGCCAAGTCCGGACGAGAAGGTATGTAGGCTGGGTATTGCGACAGAAAGGCATAGCCG
>Ga0208919_1001973_pt1 | contig 11154 bp, 4 predicted proteins | sample 4_EtaG_FD_184076 | JGI IMG/M metagenome (GOLD analysis project Ga0208919, IMG submission 184076) | Marine viral communities from the Subarctic Pacific Ocean - 4_ETSP_OMZ_AT15127 metaG (SPAdes) (version 3) | ecosystem: Environmental > Aquatic > Marine > Oceanic | place: Pacific Ocean | collected... | reverse complement strand
AAAGACCTAGACGAAAGATTAGTACCTAATGGAGAGTATAGAGATGCTTTAAATGTAGAAGTTTCTACGTCTGAGGCTTCCAACGTTGGTACCGTACAAACTTTAAAAGGTAACACTGTTTTAACTACTCATGTTGACGCTGGTAGTACTTGTGTTGGCGCTATAGCTGATGAGCAAAACGATAAGATATACTGGTTAGTAGCAGGTCCATCTTCTGGGCACGCAACTACAAGCGGTAGCGAGCTTCATATAATATACAGGGACTGGATACTAGAGCATAAAGTATCTTCTAATGCTACAAAATACGTAATGGTTGACATATACAACGTGGTTGCCACCGCGTCTGCTATTATGACTAGTTCTACTTCTTTACAGGTTTTTGATAGCAAAGGTATTAGAAGAGGCATGACAGTTAGCGGAGCTGGTGCGCCTACTGGAACAACAGTGTCTAGCGTTGATCACTCTACAAACACAGTGACATTAAGTGCTAATGGTAATATAAACGTTTTAAATACATTAGTATCTTTTGAAGCACCTACAAACCAACCAAATAATTTAAGCGCACCAAGAGGAAGAGCTTTAAACTTACAATCAAGTAGATTAGTAACGGGAGTAAATATAATAGATGGTTTAATATTTTGGACGGACAATCATACGGAGCCTAAAAAAATAAACATAGAAAGATCTATATTTGGAACTGGATATAATGATGCTACTACTACGGGTACTGGTAATACAGATGATTTTCAAACAAGATTAGTAACAACAGATAATTTTGGAGACTTTGAATTTACGGTGGATACGGGAACAATACCAATTTATATATCTGAAAAATATATCTCAGTAATTAAAACACCACCGTTAACACCTCCAGTTTTAAACATGTCTTCTACTATTGGTGGTAGAGGTAATATTCTTGGTACTACTGACGACATGAGATTTTATGATACTAATGTTTTACTAGTAGCGGGCGATAGTGCAGACCTTGTTATAAATCCATTTGTTGATTATCAAGTTGGAGATATATTAATACTAAATAATGACTCAACATTGTCTGATTTTGTAGACTACTTAGTTAGATTAAAGGTTACTGGTACACCAGCTACTAATGGTACGACTAATACCTGGAATACAGAAGTACTGTCGGTTAGTGAAGAAGCTGTTGATGCAGACGAGGTATGGGCAGTTTTATTAGAACAACCTAGACCTATGTTTGAAAGAAAATTTGTTAGGTTTGCTTATAGATATAAATTTGAAGATGGTGAGTATTCTACGTTTTCACCTTTTTCAAACGTTGCGTTTTTACCTGGTCAGTTTGATTACATACCTAAAAAAGGACATAACCTTGGTATGATTAATGATTTAAGAACTTTAAAAATACAAGACTTTAGGTTAGAAAAATCTTTAATACCTAGAGATGTTGTAGAAATAGATATACTATATAGAGAAGACGGATCACCAAATATTTACACGGTTAAAACAGTATCAAAAGACAGTGATGAATGGAACGCTAATGGTAGCAGTGGAGGTGGGCTAGTTGGTGGTGAAGTACTGATAGAATCAGATACTATACACGCTACAGTTCCTTCAAATCAAATATTAAGAGATTACGACGCTGTTCCTAGAAAAGCCTTAGCGCAAGATATGGTTGGTAATAGAGTTGTTTATGCTAACTACTTAGAAGGATACGATTTAATAAATTCTAACAAAGAAGACATTGACGTGTCGCTTCAAACAAGTTTAGATATTGACAACATAACAACTTATGAGTTTCCTGAAAAGTCGTTAAAGTCTATGCGTAACTATCAAATAGGTATTGTTTATAGAGATGTTTACGGAAGACAAACACCTGTTTTAATCACAGAAAACGACGCTACCAAACAAAATACTTTAAAAGTACCTAAAGCACAATCAGTAAGTTCTAGTAGGTTAGTTACTCAAATATTAAACGAACCTCCAGAGTGGGCAGATTCATTTAAGTTTTTTGTTAAAGAAACTTCTAACGAGTATTACAACCTTGTTATGGACCGTTGGTATAACGCTGCGGATGGTAATATATGGTTATCGTTTCCTTCGTCTGAAAGAAATAAGATTGATGAAGAAACTTTTTTAATACTTAAAAAGAAACACCAAGGTACAACACCAGTGCTTGAAGATGTTAAATATAAAATACTAGCTATAGAAAATGAAGCTCCAGACTTTATAAAAATAACTAATTCTTTTTTAGATACTATAGCTAACGGATCAGTAGGTTCAGCGACCAACGCTGTGTTTGGAGATACCGCTGGTTCTGCTGGATATCCTCTTTATCAAACTGACCATGTTATAGTTAATTATCAAGACTGGCAAGACAGCGCTTTAAGCGATGAGGTAACTTCTGGTGATTGCTTTTTAAGATTTAGGGCCACTAATGTTGGTACTTCTAACTTCTATAGAATCAATGCGATAAAGGTAGATGCTAATGATAATACGGTGAAATTAGTTATAGAAGGTAATTTTCAAACAGATATAAACTTTACTTCTACAGCTAATTCTTACGCTACTAGAATAAGCGGTTTAAGAATGGATGTCAAAAGACAAACACCTGAAAATAGACCTGAGTTTGATGGTAAGTTTTTTGTAAAAATACACAAAGATTTTAATATCATAGAAAATGTTACTGGAGGTACAGTTTCAAATAATGACGGCAGCTTACAGGTTTCGTCACAAATGAGGATAAGATACGTACAGTCTTCAACGCAAGATGGGCACGATGATACAACAACAACAGTAGATCCAGCTGGAAGAATAAAAATTGGAGCTCCAACTAGTAGACCTGGATATAACAACGGGGTAATGGATGCTACTAGCTGGGAGAATAACACGGACATAGGTACTTGGGCAACAACTTTATTTCCTAATGCTAATTTTCAAAGTTCTGTTAACGCAGAGCACGGAGGCTTTGCTGTTCCTTTTGATGACATACATCAAACGTCTGAAGGTTCAAAATATTGGAAGGCTTTTGCTGAAGCCGGCGTGGGTGTTACAGATGGATCAGAAGATAACAATCATTTATTTATTGATGAAACTTATTTCCACGAGTGGAATGATGACCCAGGCCAAAACAATTTTAACGGAAAAGAAGGTTATGGGCAAGGTTTAAGGCCAGACCCAAACAATAGTAATAGAGATTTACTTGATATATCTTTTGCAAACATACACCCAGGTGGTAAAGCAGGTGATTGGAAAGAAGTTTTTAGTAGTGGTGAGTACGGTTTAGCGGCTGATTTCATGGACAAGCTATATCAAGTTGGAACACAGTTTAGATGGAAAGAAGATCCAGACCAAATAATATACACGGTAGAAGAAACAGTATATAGACAAGATTATATAAAGAACTATGGGCAATTAACCTCTTTACCTGGTATAAAAAATGACGCTGAAAACAAGAGAGTTAAATGGACAGTATCTATCTCTCCTAAAACTGGACAAGGACCTAGCGGTTATGTTCCAACGGTAATGCTAACGCATGATGAGGTTGACGCTAGTACTTATACTGATGGGTTAGGACCACCGGCTATAAGTTACAACCATGGAAACGTTGGCGCTACATCTGGTTCTTCTAGTGGTACTAAAGGAGCTTCTCTAATGCAGCCACATGGTAACTCACCTGGACATACGTTACAGATATTAGAGCCTTTGTCTGGTATAAACACACCTCTACCAACAGCACCAGATAATCCAGGTATGTGGGAAACAGAACCTAAAGAAGATGTTGGGTTAGATATTTATTATGAAGTTGGAAACACATATCCTATAACACTAGACTCTAGAACTAATGAGCAGTTCATTCCTTTTGGTTCAACGTTTGTAGTAAGTGGAACTACTTATACTGTTAGTAACTGGAGTGATGAAACAGTTACTTGGACAGGTGGAGCTTTAAGTTTAGCTAGTGGAACAGAGATAACTTTTGTATACCCATCAGAACACGGTTCAACAACGAGCTTAACTGACAAACCTGGTAAAGTAACAGCTATTGTTGATGGAGCTACTTCTTCATCTTCTTCTGCTAAATTATTATCAAACATACATAGCACAAGTAAATTTACTTTACCTTGGTATAATTGTTTTAGCTTTGGTAACGGCGTAGAGTCAAATAGAATAAGAGACGATTTTAATGCTGCGATTATAGATAAAGGAGTTAAAGTATCTACAACAACTGACACGCCTTATGCTGAGCAAAGAAAAGGAAGTAGTTTAATATTTGGAGGTATATACAACTCTAGAAACGGAATAAACAATACAAATCAATTTATAAAAGCAGAGGGTATAACAAAAGATCTTAATCCTAAATATGGAACTATACAAAAGTTACACACAAGAGATGGAGATATTGTAGCTTTATGTGAAGATAAGATATTTAAAATAATAGCATATAAAGATGCACTGTTTAATGCTGATGGTAATCCACAGTTGATAGCTACAAATAGAGTTTTAGGAACCGCAACTCCAGTAAGAGGAGAATACGGTATATCTAAGAATCCAGAGTCTTTTGTGTTTCAAGGTTATCAAACTTATTTTACAGATAAAGCAAGAGGAGTTGTTTTAAGAATGTCTATGGACGGGCTAACTGCTATATCAAACGTAGGTATGAAAGATTATTTTTCTGATACGTTAAAAGCAACTACTGGTAATATAATAGGTACTTATGATGATAAAAAATCTGAATATAACGTTACGTTAAACAATACTACTTTAGCTTGGAACGAAGGTACTAAAGGTTGGGTTAGTTTTAAATCTTACTTACCAGAAGCTGGAGTTAGTTTTAACAACACATACTATACTTATAGTGATGGTGAATTATATCAACACCACGATAACTCTACAAGAAATAATTTTTACGGGACTCAATACGATTCTAGTATAACAGTGTTATTAAATGACGGGCCAGGATCTGTAAAAAACTATAAGACTTTAAATTACGAAGGCTCTCAAGCTAAAGTTACTCAATTTAGAACCTCAACGTTAAATAGTGTTGCAGATGATCTCGATGGAACTTATGGAGATGGACAATACTATAACTTAAACGCAAGTACAGGTTGGTACGTAGACACTATAACAACCGATTTACAAGAAGGTAAGGTTAGTGAGTTTAAAGAAAAAGAAGGTAAGTGGTTTAACTATATAAGAGGAGTTGAAACAACGCTTAGTAATTTAGATCAAAAAGAATTTTCAGTTCAAGGAATAGGAGAGGCTTCAGCTGTATCAAGATCTGACAGTGGTGATGAAAGAGACTTTAAATTAAATGTAACAGAAAACAACGATTAATATGGCTATAACAAATTGTTCAATAAAAGATTCTAATGGTAACGACACTGTAACATTTATTAATACAGGTAGCGTAGCTATTGGATCTGATGTCGCTGAGTTTTTTATAACGCCTGACTCTGGGTTTACAGTAAGAGCTAGTAGTTTTGCTAATAACACTGGAACTCAGTCTTGGTTAACTAGTATAACACTAGAAGATACAGACACAGCATTAACATCGTTACCAGGTTACCCAAACGCAGACGCTAATTATCCTTATGGAACAGCAAGTAACACTGTTAAAGTAACAGTAACTTTAAACCCAAGCTTTTCAATGCCAAATGCTGACACTAATCTTATTTTTGATATTGATGATTTTGGTGAGTACGGAGGTGGACAAGCTAATGTTATCTCTGTTTATGTAGATGATATACACGATGTTGTTAGTAATACAACTGTAACCACTGTTGAGGGAACAGGTATAACAGCCACGGCGGCTACAGCTAGTAGCGTTACTACTACTTCTCATAGTGGAACTGTTGTAGGTAATGTGCAGGCAACTTTGTTTACAAAAACTTTTGCTGCGGCCTCTAACTATTATTATTTAAATCCTCCAATACCTAATTTACAAGCTGGCGCTTTAGCTTCTAGATACGACATGACTTACGTAGACACTACTAATTCAAATGGACAGGTGACACAGAGAGTTTGGACTATAAAATACACTGGTGATACTAATATAACTTCAGCGGATCAACACAGCATAACTTGGTCTGGAGATGACCGTAAAAAACCTGCTGTAGGAGGTACTTATTCAGAAGATAATAAAATATGGTCATTTGCCGTACGAGGTGGAGAGACATCAATATCTGCCGCTGGAGAAGAAAGAGCAATAACTGTCACTGGTAAAGAAGGCGCTCAGTATAATTTGGTTGTAACTAAGTTCGGAGAAATAGGCGCTACCAGTGTAACTGACGTTACTTATAATTTTACATCAGAAACTTTTACAGCTAGCTCAACAAACTCTGGTACGTTAACAGTACCTAGTAGCGGATCAAAAAGCACTAATATACTTTTTCCAGCTGTTTCAGCTAATGATAGTTATGGTTTTGATATTGCAGCTGTTGGAAGCACATCCTTACATTCCGCTGTACCACAAGGTAATCCAGATATAACTATTAATCAATTCGCGGGTAATACTACTTACACTGTTATAATAGACTCTCCTATACATAAACCTAGTGGATCTGGCGAACAAAGATATGATACTTTTGTTTCTCAAGCAGTTGCATTAGATCAAAGAGAAAACAACAAAGGCGCTTCTGTTGATACTGCTATAACTTTAGTTCAAGTTTGTAAAAGTGGATTTGATTATCCAGCTACTGGAGCGCCTACAATAGAGGCTGCTTTTACTACAAGTGACATTACTGTATCAGAAGAAATTATTAATGGAGGTGGTGTTGTTGGTTTTTCTAGATTATCATCTGTAAGAACTGACGCTAACACTATGACTTACACCTTAACACTTAGTGTTGAAGAAGTAGGTACAGCAAGTGGAAACATCACAATCAACGTAGACGGAATAATAATACCAATAGCAGAATAACATGCCAACAATAACACTAACATTTGCAAACGAATTAAACACATCTGTACAAGTAGGAGACACAGCTTATTATGTTGAAACTACAGAAGTAGCCGGTGGAGCTTCTTTTAATAGCGGTAATTTTGATACCGCTGCTTCTAGTTCAATAGTAGAAATAGGTACAGTAACAGTAGTTGGAAATAAAAATATTACATGTGATATAGATCCAAGTACACCCACCACGCCTGTAGGTGCATTTATATTTTTTAGCAAAGATAATAGAGCTAACACCAGTGGATTATTAGGATATTATGCAGAGTGTAAACTTAAAAACAACTCCACGTCTGAGGCAGAATTATTTTCTTTAGCTTCTGAAATATTTGAGAGTAGTAAATAATTAATAAAAAGTGTAATAATAATATAACGAAAAACAATATAGAACCATGTATAAACAAAAAGGATCAACATTTTATAGTAATTTAAAATCACCATTTAAATCAAAAGGTGGTGTTAGCCCAGTAAAACAATTAGGTCAAGGTCTCGGGCAATTATTCGCGGCTGGAGGAGCTAATCGTAGAGCTAAAAAAGAACAAGGATTAGCAGACGCAGAATTTGCTGGAGCAAAACAAGATTATTTAGGTATGGATTTTTCTAATCCATACGCTAACATGGAGAACACGATGGAGGATTTAACCGTTAACCAACAAGCTGCTGATTTAGCTAAACAACAGTTTCAGCAATCTCAATCTAACATACTTGATCAAATGCAACAAGGAGGTAGTTTTAACGCTGGTAACATACAGGCTTTAGTTGGAGCAGGGCAACAAGCAGCTGCGGCAACATCAGCTGATATAGGTAGACAAGAATCAGCTAATCAAAGATCAGCAGCTAGTCAAGCAGCAAGTATACAGTCAAAAGAAAGAGCAGGACAAGCAGATATGGACGCGTTAAAGAGAGGTCAAACAGAAACTTTATTTGGTATGGCGCAACAAAGAAAAGGAGCTGCGGATCAAGCTAGAGCAGAAGCTCAAGCTATGAAAGCTCAAGGATGGGGTAACGTTGCAGGTGGTGTTGTAGATTTAGGTGTTAAAGCAGCTATGATGGGCTCAGATATTAGATTAAAAGAAAACATAGAGCACACTGGTTATTCTGAATCTGGTATACCTATGTATAACTTTAGTTACAAAGGAAGCAATAAAAAATGGTCTGGAACAATGGCTCAAGATTTAATTAATTTAGGAAGAAGCAACGCGGTAGACGTAATGGACAATGGTTACTATGGTGTTTATTATGATATGATCGATGTTGATATGGTTCCTTGTAAATAATATAATATGGCGGCAAACGAAGAATTAATAAACGCAGCGGCGGCGGCTTACGGAAAAAGAAAATCTACTTTAGACTTTAGTGCTCTTAATGAAGCTGATGACTCTATGAGTGAATATCTTGATCACAAAATAGATATGAAAAGAGATCAAGAAAAAAGAGACGCTGACGAAGATTATCAAGATTACTTAGAAGGCAAGGAAGAAAAAAAGACTGAAGAAGTTTTAGAAGAAGTTGTTGAAGAAAAATCTTCTAACCCAAGACAAAATAACGATAACTACGACGAGCATGGAAATTACAAACCAGATTTTCCAGGTATTTATCCTGACTTTGAAACTTCTCCTCTTACTTATAATGCTGGTTTAGTTGCTAACGCTAAACAGATGTATCAAGGTAGAAGATATGCTAACCAAGCTATGTACAACGCTCTTTCTAATGTTGGTAAAAGTATAGATGGTACTATTGATGATTACATTGCAGACAAAACTCTTGAAAACGAAACGTTAAAAGAAGAAGAGAGACTAAAGAAAGAAAAAGAACAACAAGAAAAAGAAAGACAAGAAAAAGTTTTAAATCAGTTTGTTTTAAAAAGTGGCGAGAATAATATAGATCAACTAGGATCTGATGTTTACAATCAAGTGCAAGATCAGTTATACGACTTAAAAGCCCAGTATATAGAAATATCCGAACAAGAAGATGGTCAAGAAAAACAAAGAAAATTAAACGATATAATGATGCAGATGACTTCTTTAGATAAGGAGTTAACAAGCTATTCTACTGAACTACAGAATTACCAAACTAATATAAATGAAAATTTGTATTCTGACGGTATGAGCAGCGACACTAAAAACTTACAAGCAGCCTTATACACTAACGGTAACGAGGTTAGTTATCAAGACCAAGACTGGTCTTTTGATAAAAAGTTTGTTAATGGTAAAATGCAAATGGTCCTAACAGATCCTAACGCTAACGAACAAATATCCAACATTGAAAATAGTATATCTTCTTTAGAAGAACAAAAAGATATGTTTACAGAACAGGAGTACAACGAAGCTATGCTTGGATATCAAGAGGAACTAAATCAATACAAGTTGGTTTTAGATCCTAACGAAACATTTACATCTAGCACAGTGTATGGAAAAACAGACGGCACAGGAATAAACAACCTTCTTGGACAGATAGATAAAATATCTAGTAATGGTCAAAGCGAGAGCATACAAACTATACAAGGTATAATAGAACAAACAGTAACTGATCCAAAGCAATTAGTTAGTTATGCTAACGACGCTATACCTGGTCAAGGTAAAAGTATGAGAAAACACTTTGAAGAAATGTTTCCAGAAGGAATACCAGTTGAAGATGAATTTGGTGAGGTTGTAGAGTACAGAACTATTGATCAGATATTTAACCCTCAAAACGCTTATTACAGAGAGAATAATGGACAAGAAGTTTTAGGTGAATTAGTCAAAGATTACTACACTAGAATAGGAATAAATAGATTTAACATGAATAAAACTGGCAACGCTCAGTTAATAGGAATAGAAGGATCAGATATATTAGGTGTTAGTAATTTTGGAGAAACTACATTTGGATTAAGCGAAGAAGAAGGTAATAAGTTTAGAGCTTGGGTTAATGATACTTACCCTGAATACGCTGCAGAAATAAACTTAGATAGAGAGTTTAGTTCTTTTACAAATTCTTATATAACTAAAGCTTGGCAAAAACTAGGAGAAGAATATAAAAAGTCCACGCAGTTCCAAGAGTACGATGATCTTATTAGTAAATATTATCTTAAATAAAATATAACATGAAACAAACGGAAGTAAAAGCTGTTGTTAAAAAAATGGTTGACGCTGGTGAATCAGCAACTACTATTGAGCGTTTTATCAAAGAAGCAGCAAAAAGAAACAGCCTGGGAAAGAAGAAAAACTCTACAAAAAGTGCGACTGTAGAGTCACCTCTAGCACAACGAATTTCGGATTTACCTTCGGAAAACACTTTATCGGATATACCAAAAAACATTAATTTCTCTAATCTTACACCTAACGTTTCACTGCAAGACATGCAAGAGTTTAATACTACTGATGTTGAAGTAATCGAAGATGAAAAGAAAAAGAAAGAAGTAAAAGAAAAAATAGAAAGAGAAAAATTCAATAAGCAAATTGAAATTGAAGACGAAGTAGAAAACGGTAATATAACAAAAGAAGAGGGTGAGGCTAAAATTAATAGTTTAAACAAAACTTATACGCCCGGAATAAACGATAGATCAATTCTTTACTTCAATCAAGATATTGAAAAAATAAACAGTTCTGATCTAAGCGAGGTAGACAAAGAAGCTAAACTAGAAATTGTTGTCCATAAAAAAGAAAAGTATACTACAAACAAAAATAAGATAAGCAAAAATAATGCTCTATTAAAAAAGTTAAACGACATACCTTATAATTTCAACACAAGTCTGTATGGTCTTGAAAGAGAAGAACTTGTAGATGACACAAAGTTTGTAACAGTAGAAGGTATAGTAGATCCTAATACCGGGGAGTTGGTTCGATTTTACAATATGGACCAAATTAATAAAAGAAAAAAACAACTGCAACTTCAAGTCGATATATTAGAAGGTGAAAACAAAAACGCATTTTTTGATGGCAAACTTGCTTTTAAATCAGACGTGGTAACATCAACGTTAGATATGGACCTTGATGGCACGATAGACGCTTTTGAGAATGATACATATAATACCGAATTAAATCACAAAGAAAAAAGCATTGAACTATTTAACGAAAGTATAATACCTGGTGAAGGCGATTATGATAGCGAGGATGATGGTGGACAAACAATAAATTTATTAGATAATAACATAAATTATTCGACTGACGAACAGGCACGACTAGCAACACTTGACATTTCAAAGGCCTTAGAAATAGATAAAGATAATAAGTTACTAAAAGATATACTTATAT
>Ga0208919_1001972_pt1 | contig 11155 bp, 12 predicted proteins | sample 4_EtaG_FD_184076 | JGI IMG/M metagenome (GOLD analysis project Ga0208919, IMG submission 184076) | Marine viral communities from the Subarctic Pacific Ocean - 4_ETSP_OMZ_AT15127 metaG (SPAdes) (version 3) | ecosystem: Environmental > Aquatic > Marine > Oceanic | place: Pacific Ocean | collected... | reverse complement strand
CCGCGTTTGTAGAAGAGTTCTGATCTACTTGGCCCGGAAAGTTCTTTGTTTCCAAGATAAAATTCATCGTAGATGTGTCAGTAGTTTCCCTGAAATTAACGTCAGGAATTACACGACTGATGAATGAAAACTGATTGCCTTGTGATATACGCATGTCACCAGACTCAATAAACGTGGACATAGCTGATCCATCGTCCTCAGTTCCTTTTTCATGATCAAGCAAAAAGTTATCTGTAGATGTAGCAATTGGAAACGCAGAAATACCGCGATCTAACCACGCAGTGCGCCCCAAAGTTCCTATAAACCAAAGCTTTTCCATGTAGTTATATACTACATAACGGTCATTCTCGGTATTTCCAGCATCGTTAGATGGGTAAAACCACCACACTTCCGAGAAGGAAACATTAGCCCCAGCTATAACCTTTTCTTTTTGGTCCCTGTTCATGCCGTCAAACACAAAGTCTCTGACTGTGCAAGGTATTCGCTGCACTGCACCTGAGTAGGCGTAAAACTCTGCGTCCCCCATCCAAAATACTTGGTCATCAACCGCGATTGCAGCTTTGGGACTAGCGATTGTAATGTTTTCAGAGATTAAGTTAATGCCAAAAGTAAACGGCGGTCCAATAAACTGCATTGCGTGAATAGATACATCCGTAAACACCAGTATTTGTTGCCGTGTTTCAACGGCTTGAACAATAGTGGAACCAGAACTTATACGCAAATCACCCGCTGTATTACTGGCTGTTGGATACCATTGAACAGGGTTTTCCTGACTACTAAATCGTATAAGCAAAGGGTCTTGAGTCCCACTACCATCAGTAGCCGTTGAAGATGCACCAAGGCCATCCGCACCAAACGCAATAACGTGACGATCCCTGTCGGAAAGCAATACCTGTAAAGCCACAGTGGGAACTGAGGTCCGCGTTCCGAGGCCCAAACCACTATCTGTTAGAGCCTTGGCCCTTGTTCCTACACCGTTTGTTTTATCCCAATAATAGATTGAGCCGTTACGGTCATTAAGAATTAAGTCCTCACCAAAGTTATCTTGAGTCCAAATACGCAGGGTGTTTGAGGCACTTATTGAATCTGTGTTTATTGCCTCACCCCAACCAACAAAATCGTTTGAACTTGCCGCGTTGCCAACGGCTAAAAGAACGACACTATTATCGGCGTGAGTAGCGGCAGTGGTGCCTAAGTGACCGCGAGTACAGCCAGTTAAATCGTTACTGCTAATTCCACCCACTTTTATTAACTCAGAGTCCACAAGTATAACGTCATTAGCCACAATACCCGTTGTGCTATCTAGGGTAATCGTAGTTTCACTAGCGTCTAAGGCTTCGTTAAGCTGACCAACCAACGCACCATCTGTTGTGCCGCCCCAAAGACCAGCCCCCCAACCAACACCGCCTTGCACAGAAGAGTTTAACCCTGATCCAATCTGATAAGCACCGACAACACTACTGCCCCCGTTGCCCGTATCACTGCTATTCGCATTGACCGCTGTGGCGCTTATACCACCAGACACCGTAATACTTTCTATTGTGCTAACGGTTCTAGCTGATACTTTGTACGAGTTTCCGTTTACAATTTCTGTAACTTGATACTCTTGATTCAAGACGTTTGCTGTAATCGTTCCGCCCAATGTTGCCGCACCAGAAAAAGTTACAAAGTCGTTTACTACACAGCCGTGATTTGTGTCTGTTACAGTGAGAACAGGCGATCCATCTGTTGCAGAAAATGTAACGTCTCCTGCGCTAGTAGTAAGGCGAATGGGGGTAACGTCTTTAAATGCTGTACCCTGTTTAATGTAAAACTTTTCTTCAGTTCCAACGCCCAAAAACTTTTCGCCGCTTAAAGCAACAAACTCATGCAACCCACGGCATAACCCCAAGAAAGCATTGTTGGTGTTTTTTTCCCAGCCGTTTAACTTTTCAGGATAACCAAACCGAAACCGCACCTTATCACAATCAACCCAACCGTTTTCTTCAGAATACGGCGTAATCTCTTTGTTTATTCCGGGTTTAAATTTAAGGTCTGTAAGCGGCATTATCAAACCACCGTTACGTTAGGAATAGGCTGAACAGCTTTTAATTCATCTGGTGTTGTTGCCGCTGCTATTCCAGAGTTAGTTGGAGCATCCCTTAACGCTTGCTTTTGTGCGACAATAGTGGCTTGATCTGATGTATTACCAGCCTCTAAAGCCCTCATGTACAGAGTATCAAGTTTTTCAAGCTCTAGTTTACGAGCCGCTCTTATCTTATCCTGCCAAATCTTTCTGGCAGCTACCATGTCAATCTGTATAACGGTGGTGTCTGCCGCAGGAGCAGACCAAGCGTTACGAAACGTGCGATCCGCTGGGACCGTATAATCTGCAGCTTTATAAGATTTAGCACCTATTTTTACAAATGTGGTCATGCCGCCATTCTCCAAGCATTTCTAAAGTTCCTGTCAGATGGTACTTGCTCCGTGCGAACAATCCAAAACATAGGGCGGTTGTGTTCCTTAGACCAAACGCGGCGTGGCAGGTCTTTCATACACAAATACTCCATTGCTTCTTCTTCCGTCAAAGGGTCAATGCGAGGAGCAGACCATTGTAGAGCATGTTTTTCTGAGTCATGTTTAAACGATTTATGCCGACCCTCATTTATGGCCTGTTGCTCGTCATCTTGTAACTGCCAGTAAACCCAAATCGGTGGCAGCTTTCCTGACATTGCTTCATCCAACCAGCTTTGAGACGGTATCAAGACCTTCACTGGGGCGTCCAGATCGTCTGGGTCTTCAAAGATCACACGATATTTAGTGTGTTTTATCATCTGATAAAGTTCCAGTATTGGTTATCCAAGTCAAAATGATTATTGCTATCTGTAACACTACTAACCCTTATTTCTGAGGTACTTTTTAAAGTTGGAGTTCCGTCACCTGTATCGGATGTGAAGACCATAAGATCAACACCCGCGCCGACATAAGAAGTGCCGCAAGTGCCAATATAGTCTGCATCTGAAAAGTTGGTACTAAAAGCCAAAGTATAATCTCCTTGACCGTTATCCGTAATTCCACTAATATTTGCGTTAGCACGAATGGCGACAGTACCCGTGCCATTAAAGTTTACCCAAGCCGTTTCACCATCCGAATATGTTTTTAACGAACTGACTGCGATCTGCTTCATCGTTCCGTTGTCGTTCAAAACGATCTGGTCCGCATCAACCACTGTAACGGTAGAAGCAGATGTGTCTCCGTCCATGATGTTAAGCTCTGCCGCCGTGCTAGTAACTGCGGTGCCGTTAAGGGACAGGGCATCAGTCTCAAGAGTGCCGTCAATGTCCGCGTTACCCGATATGTCTAATGTGGCGGCGTCTAGTTCTCCTGACAGGGTAATGTTAGTAGCCCCTGTAATCGCGCCGTTTAAAGCCACCGCACCGTTTATATCAATCGTGGTTGCTGCAATCTGCACCTCAGTGTCCGCAACAATATCTAACTGACCGTCCGCGCTGGATTGAACATATATAGCCGCATCACGAAACTGTATTTTATTATCGGTAGCTATCGTTGTAGCAGCCGCAATGCTTACTGCGCCATCTATGTCCACGGCACCACTAATGTCTAACGTTGCTGCGTCCAACTCACCCGTCATTGTGACGTTTCTAAAGCCTGTAATGTCCTTGTTACTGTCAACAACAACTGCTTTACTTGCACTAACAGTGCCTGCTGTTACATCCAAAGTGGAGATACCACCAATAACCGCTGTAAAATCTGTGACTGCGGCCCCAGAACCTGCTCCGTCAGCTAGAACAATAGCCGACTTTGTAGTGGCTATTGTGACATTGGCCCCAGACCCTTGTGTTATAGACAAGCTTTGATCTGTGCTGTTCAAGATCATGTAAAGTCGGGCTTTATCGTTTTGCTCTAAAGTAACCGTGCAAGTCCCACCCGGAGTTCCTGTAAAATTTATAGCTTTGTAATGACCGTCAGACAGGACCGCCGTAGTGGACAACGACAACGTGTAAGACGTGCCAGATAAAGCAATCGAAACAAAACCATTGGCTGCACGGTCTATGATATCAAAGTTGTTGTTGGTGCTGTCGCCCCATGTACCCGACTCATCACCAGTAGATATTTTTTTAATTGCGTTGGCGCTAGTGTATGTAGCCATGATGTGACCTCAGCTATAAATTTAAATAGACTATACTCCTGTTTCTGCTTCTAAGCAACTATGCAGCGATCTCCTCCCAACTTGGAGTTTGCGAAGGAGTTATGGCAGAGAAGGTTGAAGACTGAGAGGGTGTGATTACAGAATAACTTGGCGTCTGGTTGGGGATTATAGGCCCCCAAACGACTACAGAACCAACCGCGCTTGTAGCGGCTACACCCGTTACGGACACATTAGCTTTTGCATCAATAGTAACAGAACCAACCGCGCTTGTGGCGGCTACACCTGTAACAGATATATTGGAGAAACACGTTAATGTTACAGTTCCAACGGCACCAGTGCCAGAAACTCCTGTAACAGTAACATCACTTGGAGCGTTGCCAAAACCCGCTATGGAATTGTCTGCGAGTGGGGAAAAACCAAGCATTTAAATAATCTCCGTTGTCACTATTGATATCAACAACTTATCCTGTAAAGCTATCGGCTGCTGTAATAGCCGCGTCGATTGCAGTAAAGTCTTTGCTACCCCAATCACTGTATGTGTCTTTCTGGTGTTTTAGATAGCCTACACTACGTGTCACACGGGCTTTCTTTTCATCATGCGTTAGGTCATGCCCAAAGTCTTTATCTGTTGCACTATTGCCTTTGGCGTGAGTAGCAATAACACTATTGATTGTGCTTGCCCCGCCTAAACAAGCTGCATGTGCTTGTGTGATTTCATCTGCTGTACGTGTCATGTTTATTTATCCTCAATTGTTATATTGCCTGAGATGGATATACGTTCCCCATCGTTGTCGTAGAACGGGAAGACCTGATGAAGCATTGTTGACGGAAACATAACCATATATCCTTCTGCCTCTTTCTCCATGTTATATGCAAAAGTTGATACCCTGCCCAACGTATTTGTGTAGCTAAATGCAAAGTTAGATATGTGGTTATCTGCATTTGATTCAGCACAAATAGGTAATTTCTTTTGTTCTGCATAAGACGTAGGTATCTGCATCCAAATTACAAAGCTGTACACACCACTGTGGTCATGCGGTGGGTTAAACTCATGCTGCTTTTGAAAGTTTACCCATAGGCTTTCTAAACTAAACCCTTGGCCCTCTTTCATAACGGCTCTCCAAGGTGCGCCATAGTTTTGCATGTGGCTATCCATAAAGGACGGTATTGTTTTACTAACGAACTCTTCAAGCAACGGAGAGCTAGAGTCCAACCTGATAGAAGAACTAATGTTACCAGCCAACTCAGACTTCATGTCCTCTGGTTGTTCCCTTGCTTCATTGATCACTGTCCAAATGTTTGCAACAACGTCCTCTGGTAGCTGGGCCTCAACTACGCCTACATTTGGAAAGTGTCTTGGTATTAGTTCCATGATCACCCTTCTAGTGTGGCTACTCTTGCAGTGAGTGCTTCTATTAATGCGTTCTGTTCTTGGATTGCTTTAACTAGGATTGGTACAAACTTGCTGTACTGTAGACCCATTTGCTTGCCATCACCTGATGTAGATACGGTAAGGTTTTTCTTAGCGGCAGTTGTATATCCAGCAGCTTCTTCAAGAGCTTGAACTTCTTGTGCTTTAAAACCTATGTCTAGCCAATCTTCTTTGTGAGTGCCATCTGGTGTCTGTGCAGAAAGATCATAATCATCTGCTGTAATATCGCCATATTTAGCACGTTTATCCCACTTGTATGTTACAGGAGCTAGTGCCTTAACAAAGTCCAACCCAAGGTCTAATGCTGTAAAGTCTGTCTTATCACGTTGGTCTGATGCAACCGTCCAATCTGTTTGAATGTGACAAGCACTTACATTTCCATCTCCTAACACAATAGTATTACTAGCAGTAGTAATAGCACCACCCGGGCTACCTGAACGCCCCGAATCTGCCCCTAAAAAACTATTATTACTGCCAGAGCTAACATCTCTTCCTGCCGACTGACCAACTGCTGTGCAATTTGAACCTGTAACATCTTCTAAAGAAGCATATCCAACTGCTGTATTACTATCACCACAATTAGAAGTTAATGACCCGTAACCAACGGCTGTATTACTACCACCATCATCAGTACCATCTCCTGCTAGAGCACCCACAAAGGTGTTCCGTATACCTGTTGTGACTACTAATCCTGCATTATAACCTACCGCAGTGTTAAAAGTATCAGTAGCGGTAGTAAAGTTTTGATAGTGTAAAGTATTAGTTCCAATTGCTGTACTTTTGCTTCCTAAAGTGTCCGCAGACAAAGCCCCAGTGCCTAATCCAACATTGTAATCAGCATCAGTTAAAGCATCACCAGCAGCCCCTCCAATAAGGGTGTTCTGTACGCCTGTTGTGACTGCTGATCCTGCATCGTAACCCACAGCCGTATTATAAGTGTTTGTAGCAGTTGTGAAATTTTGGTTAGCTAAAGCATCTTGACCAATAGCTGTCGTAAAACTTCCTAAAGTATCTGCACTTAAAGCATCTTTACCTACAGCTACGTTGCTATCTCCTGTAGTCAAAGAAGTACCTGCCTCATCGCCCACGACTACGTTGTTGTTACCGCCAGATTGTATTGAGTTACCTGCGTTTACACCTGCACGAAAGTTGGATGTACCAGAAGTTGATGAAACTAAGTCGCCACTGTAGGTTATAGAACTGTTAAACGTAGCCGCACCTGCCGCTGACATATCTAACGACAGTGCAGTTATATTTGAGCCACCATCATTGCCTCTTATTAAAACATCACCATCTTGAATGACATTACCCAACAATAAATTATCGTTACTCTTAGCCATAAATCCATAAAGAACGCCACCATCTTGAAAATTTATATCTCCACCATCAGCATCAAGAATAATATCGCCAGCTACGTCAATCGTAAGATCACCACTGGACAGGTCTATTTCTGTGCCATCAATAGTTATGTTATCTATTACTATACCTGCGTTGGCTGTTACTACTCCAGCTACAGCAAGAGTGCTTGCCATATCTACTGCGCCATCAATGTCTACCACGTCTAGGTTAGTTGTACCATCTACATCTATGTCACCAGATATGTCTAGTGACCCAAATGAACCTACACCTGTAGTAGTAATATTGCTAGAGCCAGTATCAATAGTACCAAAACCACTGGTAATACTGCCGCTGTTTAATGCGCCCGTTGTGACAATGTTTGAACTGCCAGCCGCAGGTGCTGCCGCAATATCAGACAACACTTCTGAAGCTGACCTACCCTCAATAGCCGTGCCATCCACTCGCAAGAAATCGTTATCAGCAACGCCGCTAGTAAACTTGGGCACGTTGTTGTTTGAAATGCCCGTGTCTAAAGTGGCAGTGGCTGTTACTGCGGTGCCGTTTAATGTTATAGCGTCAGATTCTAATGTGCCATCAACATCAACGTCTCCACTAATATCCAAGGTAGCAAAGACACTAGTTCCTGTAGCCGTAACAGTACCGCCAACGCCCAAGTTACCTGCTACTGTAACATTCGTGGTTCCAGTGGGTATTTCAAGAACATCTGCGTCTGCATCATTCTTTATAGTTACATCGTTCGTGCTGCCTTGTCCTGTGAGAATTAAACCCTCTGCGCTGGTAAAGCCCATAGCGGCATTGTCACCCGCAGCCGTATCGCTGGTTGCCTCTACGGTGCCACCCGTAATAACGCCCGTGGTTGTCAAAGTTGACGCGCCATCGTTGATATACAAATCCGCAACTGTTGCTGTAATAAAAACCTCTGCGTTGCCAGTGAGCGTAATAGCACTGTCAGAGTTGGAGCTTTCTGTAACAGAGCGCGTAAGAGTAGTGCCACTAGACGTGTAAGTGCCGCTGCCTATTTCAAAAGCAGTTCCATCTTCTATGGCATAACGCACCGTTTGACCATTGGTTATATTAGCGGCATCAAAGGATTGGTATCCTGATACGGCACTGCCCAATGTTATCGTTCCAGTACCCGTGGTACTGGTGGTCATTTTTGCACGGTTTCCTAACGATATTGCCATGTTATGCTATCCGTATAATTGCGTTACTCGCGTCAGCAGTGGGAAAAATAATGGTAAAGTCACCAGAGCTTGCGGCTTTATCCGAACCAAAATCCAAAACACAAACAGACGGATCACCACTTGCAGCCTCATTATAAATCAAGGCCCCTCGTACAGAAGAGATTGTTACGTTAGAAAACACCTCGTCAGAAAAGTCTGTCAGAGCCGTTGTGCTGCTGGTAGTGGGCGTTACACTTGTTAAAAACTGACCCTTCGCCGTGTAGTTTGTGCCGGTAATCTCGTTACTAGAGGTGTACGCAGTTGTTGCGGCAGTGAAACTGGCGCTATTATCATACAAAGCAATCTTAAACTGGTCACTTGCTGCGGTAAAATTGTGTGTAGCCGTCATCAGTTCTTTCTTAAACGAGGTACACAAAAAGTTTCCTGAGAATGCCATTTACATTTTCCTTATATATTCAGCCAACGTAGGATGACCCGCTTCTTTGATTGCATTATATACCGTAGTGCGGTCACTTTGGATAGCCTGTTTCATATAGATAACCAGCAGCTTCTCTATGCTGTCACGATAAGTAATAGCCTGATCCCGTAGCGTAGGGTGCGCGTCTTCTGAGAAAGCAACAATCTTACCTACGCAACGGTGGGCCACCTCTTCAGGAGTTGCACCACGATTGTTTGTGGTTTGAACATCAACCTTAAACTCTCCAAAAGACATATTGTTCATTGTTTCTGCCTAATAACTTGACCAACACGGTAATCCTGTGTGGTTTCTTTAGCCTCACCCAACAACTTTAATCCGCTCAAAGACTCCTGAAACCTCTTGTCATACATCGCCATTATGTCTTGCTCACCCTTCATAAAGATATACGCCTCAATTAACGAACCATACAGCAAGCTCAAATCAGCGTTGTCACTCAACCAAGTTGTGCCACTATCAGCGCCTGCGGTCAGACTTGCAGGACGATACAGATAGTGAAGCTCTGCCGTATAATTAGCGTTTGGTGTGGGTGCCAAGATGAAATTGCTAACGTCAAACGTGGCATAATATTTTGGCACACCTGTAGTGGCGGGATCAGGCGTATAGCTTTGAATAAAGCTAACGTCTTTAAACTCTACAAAGTCATAATTACTGCCACTAGATACAGGGTCCGTAACGGTTCTTAAACTCAAAGAATATGGCGCTAAAAAATCACTTGGCATGGCAAGAAACTTGTTTCCGCTGGACGCTGCGCCTGATACGTTTTTACGAAATAAACTTAATTGAACAGACTTTAAAATTCGTTCTTCAGCAGTTCGTATAAACACTGGAAGATTAGTAACGAAAGACGTTTCTGTGTTTTCGGTATAGTCTTGTATTGCAGTTTTTAATTGTGCGTATGTAAAACTCATGTTGTAACCACCGTTACGCTGCCGACTGAACCTGTCGAAACCAAATTATTTGGCGTTAAATTGAAATCATTTCTCATGCCGACAGGGTTAAAGCCATACTGTATGTTTCGTTGCTCTTCTAAGTTCTGTTCGGGCCTTGGGTTTCGCAAAGCCTGTGGATCAGGTCTTACCCTAAGAGGTTCTAGTTGGGGCTGTTTTGGCTCAAACTCATCCTTGCCAACCAATAGCCCGTTCCATTCCTTGCGCATATCACGCAAACGATATCTAAACCCTGATCGGTCAGATATTCCATATGCCCACTTGCCTGTGGCGTACTTAGACATACCTATAGTTCCTTAAATCTGGCGCAACTCTAAATGAAGCTCTGTCCCTATCTTCATCCATAGCCCTAGTAATTTCTTCATCATATATTGGTTTAAGTATCTGCAACCTTTCTGGCGCTCTTTTCATAGCAATGTAATACGCCAATCCCGCAGCTAGGCAGGGGTAAAACCTAAATGGCATGTCAACCGTGTTTATGTAAGTGTCAGCATCATCCATGCGCGTCAAAGCATCATAAACAATTACATCTGTACTATTATCAGGCAGGGGCCATAATTTTAAATTAGGCGTTATTTGCCTATCTAAGAAAAACTGAGTTGGTCGGCCTGTAGTTGTTTTTGTTGGAATGCTTAGATATTCATCTCTGCTAATTCTACTTAATGAATAATCTGTACCGTCCCTGCGAACCACCAGTGACAATATGTCAATTACATCAGTGCCAAGGCTTGTCTCACCATCGCCGCTTGTCACGGTGAAAGTTCTTTGATTAATTGTCCATTGATTAAGACCGCGATTAGCCCAATCCGCAAACAAAAGATTTAACGATCTTTTAGCTGTTTTCAGGTCATATCCAGTTCGTGCCTCTAAGCCGCAACGCTCAAAAGCCTCTTCGATGTATTCAGCAACATCTAATTCAAAATCTGTTGAGCCTGATACTGCCATGTCATTCCTCGTTATAAAGGTTATCGAAAACCCTGTTAACATCTAAGGTGTAGTCTAAATCAGATTTAGAATAGTGTATATGCTGTGATGGTTTGAAGTCGGGCGCTCCCTCACCAGTTACAAACCATGCTGGATGTGTAACACGAACGCGGTTATTTGGCAAAGCTACTATATTGCCTGTCCATTCACCTGCATCTAACAACTGCAAAACGTGGCTTTGTTTATGTTGTGCGGGATCATCTGCAATCTCGCTGTTAGTGTAATCAACCGTAAACAAATATTTGGCTGGGTGCATTTCACCATCTATTTTTGCCATCCAAGGGCAAGGCGTTGCACGGTCCATGATAAATACAGAATGATGGTGGGATGCACAGTCCCAAGGCTGCGCGTCATATGTCTGCATTGGTTCAGGCCATTCTTCTAACGGTATGTCGCCTACAAGTGCAGTTATAGGCATTCTTGCCCACATAGCACCGCCATGAACTGTGTCTTCCTCTGCATCTTCAGCCTCGTTTCCAGTAAATATAACTTGAAAACTCAAACATCTGTTCGGGATTGTTGTTACACCTATGACCATAGCATGAAGGAATTCGCCGTGATAATCCTCATGGTTGTGAGTATATTCACGGCGAACCCATGCCTTAAAGTAAGGTATATTGC
>Ga0208919_1001971_pt1 | contig 11158 bp, 14 predicted proteins | sample 4_EtaG_FD_184076 | JGI IMG/M metagenome (GOLD analysis project Ga0208919, IMG submission 184076) | Marine viral communities from the Subarctic Pacific Ocean - 4_ETSP_OMZ_AT15127 metaG (SPAdes) (version 3) | ecosystem: Environmental > Aquatic > Marine > Oceanic | place: Pacific Ocean | collected... | reverse complement strand
TTCTTGCGAAGGTACCTGTCGAGATCGCGAAGCAACGTCAGGAATACATGACCAAGCGTCATGAGGAACGAAGCGAAGCAGTAGCAAACGATCTTTTAAAGGAGCAGGATAGTAGAATGCCTATCAATGTTGAGAGGCAATCTCGTGTAACCTTCGGTGGTACGAAAAAGTAATTTTAAATATCATCGATTAACAATCCGTACTGGAGGCCCTTCGGGGCAGGTACATAAGGAGAAACAACACTATGGCAAATAGAAACGAAAGTGGTTTCGGACTTAAAGCGGCTATGAGAACAGGTAATACACCTTCTATCCAAGGCCAATCTAAGTACGATATAGACGCTGGTGAATCTAACGCTATATTCAAAGGTGAGCCAGTGAAGATTGACTTAAATACTTCTACTGGTGGATACATTGTAACTGCGGCAGCAGGTACTGCAATGGTTGGTGTTTTAAATGGAGTGCTCTTCACAGATGCTACTACACTAAAACCAACTTTCAGTAACTTCTACCCAGCAGCTACAACTCCTGCGAATAGTGAAGACATCACTGCGTTTGTTAATGATGACCCTTTTCAAGAATACATCATTGGTACAGACGCTACTTTAGGCGGTGATCTTGCAACAAGAAAATCAAAAATTGGTTTAACTTATGCAACGACTGCTGCAGCAGGTAGTACAACAACAGGTGAATCTTCTATTCAATTAGGCATCTCAACAGCAGCAACAACTGCTAAACAATTGAGAATGGTTAGAATAGCAGAAGATCCGGAAAACGAAGATCAAACAGCAGCTAATTGTAAAGTTGTCGTAAAGGTGAATTTACACCAATACACAGTTGGATCTTTGGCTACAGGAATATAAGGAGTATAGACTATGGCAATATCACGATCACAACTAGTTAAAGAACTAGAGCCAGGTTTAAATGCTTTATTTGGCCTGGAATACAAAAGGTATGAAAATCAGCATGCTGAGATTTATACTAACGAGTCTTCTGACAGAGCTTTTGAAGAAGAAGTTATGTTATCAGGATTCGGTAACGCACAAGTAAAAGGTGAAGGTGCTGGAGTATCATTTGATGATGCACAGGAAACTTACACTGCTAGATACTCTCATGAGACAGTAGCTTTAGCATTTGCTATCACAGAGGAAGCTATCGAAGATAATCTTTACGATAGACTTTCTGCTAGATACACAAAAGCTTTAGCAAGATCTATGAGTAATGCTAAGCAGGTAAAAGCTGTTGAATTATTAATCAACGGTCTACCTTCAACTGCTACGTTCAAGTCTGGAGATGGAGTTGCACTATTCAGTACATCCCACCCAACGCTATCTGGACCTAATGTAAAAAACACATTAAGTACACAAGCGGATCTTAATGAGACATCTTTAGAGCAATCTATGATTGACATCTCTAAAATGACTGATGAGAGAGGACTTAGAATCGCAGCTAGAGGACTAAAAATGATAGTCCCATCGGAGAACCAGTTTACAGCTGAGAGATTATTAAAATCTCAAGGTAGAACTGGAACAGCTGACAACGATATCAACGCAATCGTATCTATGGGTATGGTTCCTCAAGGTTATAGAGTGAACAACTACCTAACAGATTCTGATTCGTTCTATATCTTGACAGACGTACCAAATGGTATGAAAATGTTCACAAGAGCTCCATTGACAACTGCAATGGAAGGCGACTTCGATACTGGAAACGTTAGATACAAAGCGAGAGAAAGATACAGCTTCGGCGTATCTGATTTCAGAGGTATCTTCGGCGTAGAAGGTGCGTAATCAATAATTTTTTGTGGCGGAACATTGTTTCGCCACAATCATAAAATAAACGGTGAGATTCATGAAAAAATTTATAGTAAATATTTGGGCGTACGATCATCATGCGAGATTTGATGTTTTGTCCCTAGATGACCCACAATCCTTAGAAAATGCAATCCTTGACAAACTTGGAGAAAATGTTATAAAGTGGGAAAACCTTGGAAATAGTTATAATGACAAGGTAAATAGAATAACCTATGAGGAGGTTATAGATGATACAAGACCTATACAAACAAAAAAGGTCCTTGGAGTTGAAGTGGGAACAGGAGCATCTGTCTAACGGTAGATATACTCTTGAGATGGTCAGAATTGATGACAAAGTTAAAGAGGTCATCACAAAGATCAAGCTGGAAGAAGCAGTTATTGCCCACAAGCAAAACACTATTGAAGGCGCAGCTCCACAAGTTTCAGTAGCTACTTAATAAAAAGCTACATCGTTGGAAAAAATCCACTCCACACTACAGGCTCTCTTGCACTCTATTAAAATCTAGTATATAGTTTTATTACTATACATTTAATTAGAATACAGACGCGTATAGTCGACGGCCTAGAGACTGTATTCGGAAAACTAGGAGGATATAAACATGGCACAAACTACATTTTCAGGACCAGTAAGATCTTTAAGAGGATTCGTTGCTGCGGGACCTGACGAGGTTGTAAACATCACAGCGGAAACTACTTTAACTTTTGCTGCTCACGCAGGTAAAGTTATCAAAGTAAATGATGCAGATGGTGCAATCACACTTCCAACAATCAAAGCAGATAGCAAAGGTGCTACAGCTGGACAAGACGACCCTAATGCAAACAATCATTTAGGTGCGGTCTACAAGTTCTTTGTAGGTACAGATTGTTCAGATTGCGATATCAAAACTGACGGAACTGATAAATTTGTTGGTCACGCAACAGTTGTTAACGTTGCAGACGGTACAAACAATACGTTTGCACCAGGTGCATCAAACGATGTTATCAGCATGAACGGTGGAACTACAGGTGGAGACAAGGGTAGTACAATTACTGTCACTGCACTTGAAGACAATGTATATTTAGTAGAAGCAGTGTTGATCGGTACAGGTACTGAGGCAACACCTTTTGCAGATAGTTAATAATTAATTGGTGTGGGGCTTCGGCCCCACATTTAATTTTAAGGAGAAAATATGAGTTCAGATCAAAAGTTTACTACGATAACAAGTACGGGACAGGTCAAAACTATTTCTGGTGGGTCTACCAACATGGGTCCATGTAGAGTTACTTACATTCAATGTGAAGGGGTGGCTAGTTCTAAACTTATTTTAAGAGATAGTAGTGACGGTAGTGGAAATAAAGTATTTGAAGCTGATTTTGGCACAGAAGGTTTAGATATTTACATGCCTGGAAATGGTATTAGATTCGAAACAACTTTACACGCTACAATAACAAATACTACATCTGTTACTATTGGCTACACTGGCTAGGAGATTAAATGGCTAACACTACTTCAGGAACAGCAACGTTCGATAAAACTTTTGCTATTGATGAAATAATAGAAGATGCTTTTGAACGTATTGGATTAAATTCTGTAGCAGGTTATCAATTAAAATCTGCAAGAAGATCTCTTAATATTTTGTTTCAAGAATGGGGTAATAGAGGTATTCACTATTGGGAAGTAGGCTCAACTAATCTAGATCTTGTAGAAGGTCAGGCAGACTATGATTTTTTTAGATCTAGTGATGATGGAACTTCTGCAACGACAACAGATCCAGCAAGTGTATTTGGTATATCTGATGTCCTTGAAGCACAGTTAAGATCTAATAGAACTCAGACGACACAATCAGATAGTCCAATGACAAAAGTAGATAGATCTACATATGCAGGATTCTCAAACAAATTATCAAAAGGTACACCTAATCAATATTGGGTAGAGAGATTTATAGATAAAGTTACTATACATGTCTATCCAACACCAGATTCAACAAATGCATCTAAAGATATGCATTTCTTTTTTATAAAAAGAATACAGGATGTTGGAGATTATACAAATGCAACAGATGTTCCATTTAGATTTGTACCTTGTATGGTTGCTGGTTTAGCATATTATATTTCACAAAAATACCAGCCACAACTTACACAACAAATGAAATTATATTACGAGGATGAATTAGCTAGAGCATTAGCAGAAGATGGTTCAGCTTCTAGTACATATATTACACCAAAAGCATACTATCCAGGAGCATAATGGCAAAATACGCAACAGGAAAATACGCAAAAGCAATTTCTGATAGATCAGGTATGGAGTTTCCATACAAAGAAATGGTACGAGAATGGAATGGATCCTTTGTGCATGTATCTGAGTTTGAACCAAAACAACCACAATTAGAACCAAAACCTATGAATGGTGATTCTATATCTTTACGTAATGTTAGACCAGATAGAACAGAAACAGCTGTACCTAATCTTTTACCTTTAAATGCTTTTACCATTACTAATGGATCTGCAACAGTATCGGTTAATGAGCCAGATCATGGAAGATCAACAAGTGATACCGTTAGATTTAGAGATGCCTCTAACGTTGCAAATTTACCAGCAGCAACAATAAATGCATCAGGGGGGTATACAATCACTAAAGTTGATGATAATAATTATACTTTTAGTTCTGGAGTTACGGCTTCAATAACATTAGAAGGAGGAGGTGACATAGCTTCAGCAGGGCCAGTCACAGTAAGCGCATGATAAATAAAATTTGGAATTGGATAAAAAATATGTTTGTACCGGAAAAACAAGATCCACATCTTGTTTTATACGAAGAGGTAGAAAAACCTAAACCAACACATTGTTCAGGACATTTAAGATTTAGAAAAACCTGTCCTAGATGTCAGGAGATTGTAGCGTAATGGCAGGATTAAGTGCATCAGGATTAAAAACACAAATAAGAAGTTATACTGAAACAGACTCTAATGTTTTGACAGACGCTGTTTTAGAAAATATTATTTTAAATGCACAATACAGAATTTTTAGAGATGTGCCTATTGATGCAGACAGAAAACAACAATTAGGTAATTTTGTTGCTGGGCAAGAATCTATAAACGCACCAGCAGGATGTTTATTTATTAGAGGTATACAAGTATATGATACTGCAGGATCTGAAATTACAGGAGCTAACAGATGGCTAGAAAAAAAAGATATGTCTTATCTTCAAGAGTATCAGGATATAACAGGAACATCAGCAGCTCAAGGTCAACCTAAATATTATGCTGCATTTGGTGGTGCAACTGGAGAGTCTGATACTACATCAGGTAGAATATTTGTAGCGCCTACTCCAAATACTACGTATAGATTTAGAGTACATTTTAATAAAATGCCTGATCTTTTAGAAAATAACGATACTAATTATATTAGTCTTAATTTTCCAAATGGTCTTTTATATTGCTGCCTGTCAGAGGCATATGGCTTTTTAAAAGGTCCGATAGACATGTTGACACTATATGAAAATAAGTATAAACAAGAAGTACAGAAGTTTGCTAATGAACAAGTTGGCAGAAGACGAAGAGATGACTACACAGATGGTGCTGTTCGTATTCCGGTAAACTCAGCAAACCCTTAGGAGATAAATTATGGCAATATCATCAGCAATATGTTCAAGCTTCAAACAAGAGCTTTTACAAGGTAAACACAGTTTTGAATCTTCAGGTGGTCACACTTTTAAAATTGCATTATATGACAGTGATGCTTCTTTAGGTGCTGCTACAACAGACTACTCAACATCAGAAGAAATTACAAATACATCAGGCTCTGCATATACTGCAGGTGGTGCAACTTTAACTAACACTGGAGTTGGATTAACAAGCACAACTGCATTCACAGATTTTAGTGATGTGACTTACAGCTCAGCTTCTTTTACTGCAAACGGAGCGTTAATATATAACACAACAACAAACGGTGGATCCTCAACAACTGATGCCGTTTGTGTAATTGCATTCGGCGGAGATAAAACTGCTAGTAATGGAACTTTTAAAATAGAATTTCCCGCAAATAATTCTTCAGCAGCAATAATCAGATTAGCGTAGGAGGTCGACCATGTCGACAACTTCAGGATGGGGCAGGTTCACCTGGGGCCAAGCTAATTGGAATGCAGACGCAACTCTTAAAACAGGTTGGGGTGCCCAACAATGGAGTGGTGATGGTGGCTGGGGAGATCTTTCTGATCAAACTGTTTCTGTTTCTTTAACAGGTATACAAATAACATCTAGTATTGGTTCAGTTGATATACCTGATCAAATAATTACACCAACTGGTTTAGAATCTACTTTTTCACAAGGTGAAGCTTTTGTTCCTGTTGTTATAGACGACACATTATCTATTACATCTTCTGTTGGTTCAGTGTCCGTGGTTGACATGCAAGTTGGATTGACTGGTGTATCAACAACATTAGCGATTGGATCTGTAACAGTCAATGACATGACTATTGGATTGACTGGTCAAGATATGACTTTAAGTCAAGGAGCGGCAAAAGCACCAAACGAAACAGCTATTCTTTCTGGAGTATCAGCAACATTTAGTCAAGGAACTGCACAAGGTATTTCTTCACAAGAAGCATTATTAACTGGAGTATCATTTAGTGCTAGTATTGGAACTGTAATTATACCAAATGACGTAGTTCAATTATCAGGATTAGAAGCAGAGTTTACTCAAGGTTCAATTATAGGATTAGGTGGTGCTGTAGTTCAACCTACTTCTCAAACCATAACAGGTAGTGTAGGAACTCTAGATCCTAATGACATGACTCTAGGATTAACTGGTCAGTCATTTAACGCTAATGTTGGTAGTATTTCACCTGTAGATATGCAGGTCGGATTAACAGGACAATCAGCATCATTTAGTATTGGCGCTGTAGATATTTTTGCTTATGGCGATGTTGACACTGGTTCAAATACATCATATAACAATGTTTCAACTGGATCGAATGATACATATTCGGATGTTGCAACTGGATCAAATACAAGTTATAGTGACGCTGCATAATAGGAGATAATTTATGGCATCAACATATACGCCTTTAGGTGTTGAACTTCAAGCAACTGGTGAAAACGCTGGTACATGGGGTACAAAAACTAATACAAATTTACAACTTATTGAACAAATAACTGGTGGATATATTCAAAAATCTATTGCTGGTGGTGCACAAACTACAGCTCTAGCTGTTAGTGATGGATCATTAAATGCAGAACTTGCACACAGGATGATTGAATTTACTGGTTCAATCACTGGAAATCAAATTGTTACAATACCTCTAGATGTTCAAACTTTTTATATTTTAAAAAATTCAACTTCAGGTGCATATACTGTTCAGTTTAAATATGCATCAGGATCTGGTTCTACATTTACTTTTTCAGCCACAAATAAAAAAACTGCTATTGTTCAAGCAACGGCAGACGATGGAACCAATCCAAATATAGTAGAAATTCAAACAGGTGGAGATGTTGTAGACGATACATCACCTCAATTAGGTGGAGATCTAGATACCAACAGCTTTAATATTTCATTTGATGACGCTCACGGTATTACAGATGAAAATGGAAACGAACAAATAATTTTTCAAACAACTTCATCTGCAGTAAACCAATTTGATATTACAAATGCTGCAACAGGTAATGCACCTAGCATATCTGCAACAGGTGGAGATTCTAATATAGATGTAGCTATTATTCCAAAAGGAACTGGTGAAACTAAAATTGGAACAGGAGCTGCAACAGCAACTCTTACTTCAAGTGGTGCATATGATTTAACTTTAGATACAAATAGCGGAACAAACTCAGGTACAATTACAATTACAGATGGTGCTAACGGTAATATTACAGCTACTCCAAATGGCACAGGTGAAGTAGTTGTTGGTGGTAATACAAATCCAGGTACTCTTGTTCTTAATTGTGAAGCCAACTCTCATGGTATTAAACTTCAAAGTCCCGCACACTCAGCTAATCAGAGCTACACACTTAAATTTCCAACAGGAAATGTTACAGCAGACAGATTTTTAAAAGTAGCATCCGTATCTGGTTCAGGTACAACAGGTGTCGGTCAATTATCTTTTGCAGAAGTATCTGGTGGTACATCATGGCAAGCTGTTAAAACTTCTGACTTCACTGCAGTTGCAGGTGAAGGATATTTTATAAATACAACTAGTGGTGCAGTTACAATGACATTACCTAGTTCACCAACAATTGGAGATGAAATTGCTTTTATAGATTATGCAGGAACATTTGATACAAATAATTTAACCGTTGGAAGAAACTCAGAAAAAATTAACGGAGCAACAGCAAACTTAACTGTTGCTACAGAAAGAGCAGCGAATACTCTCGTGTATACAGATGGAACACAAGGCTGGTTGCTAAGAAATAATTAAGGAGGTTGAATGACAACCTATAAAGAAATCAAAGGCCAGTTAGTAAGAAAGGTCAGTTCAGATCCAACTAATGCTTTGGAAGGTCAAATTTGGTATAATACTACCATTGGTACTTTAAAAGCAAGCGCATATGTAACAGGAACTTGGGCAGCAGGTGGAAATTTAAATCAAGATTATTATGGTAGAGCATCATCTGGAACTCAAACTGCAGGACTTGTTTTTGGAGGAAGAAATCCTGGTCCTGTATTTACAAGTGGAGACACTGAAGAGTATAATGGATCTTCTTGGTCAGAACAAAATAATATGGGGACTACTAGAAGATATCTTGCAGGTTTTGGAATACAAACAGCCTCTGTAGCTTGTAGTGGTGCACCAGCTGGAAATACTCCAGGAACTAAAACTGAAGAATATAATGGATCATCTTGGACAGCTGGAAATGATATGTCTATTGGTAATAATAATGGTGGAGGAACAGCAGGAATTTTAACAGCAGGTTTTTTTGTAGGAGCATCTCCTCCAACGGGATCAACAGAAGAATATGATGGAACTAACTGGTCAAGCGGAGGTTCTTTAAACACAGCAAGAAATCAATCTAGATCTTTTGGTACACTTACTGCAGGTGTTGCAGCTGGTGGAGAAGGAAATTCTTCAGCCGTAGAACACTACGATGGAACATCTTGGACAGCAGCTACAGCTTTACCTTCAGGTAGATTTAATAATGGAACTGGTGGAACTCAAACAGCTGGATTTGTAACTGGTGGAAAAACAGGTTCTCCAGGTTCAAATACTTTGATAACAAATGAATACGACGGCTCTGCTTGGAGAACGGGTGGAAATCTTTCAAATGAAAGAGATAATGCAAATAGAGGACCTCAAGGAACAGTGCCAGCAGGTTTACTTTCTGGTGGTAAATATCCATTTCAAGGCACTGAAGAATATACTGGTCCTAGTGAACCAAAAACAGTAAAGGTAACATTAAGCTAATATGTCAGAATATAAAAACATAATTGGAAAACCAGTAAAGTTCTTGGCAACTGATCCAGACAACGCAGAAGCTGAAGGACAGATCTGGTATAACAGTACCTCTGATACTTTTAAAAATATCGTTGCTCTTGAAGCGTGGTCGAGTAGTGCAAACACAAATATTACTAGAGGATCTGGATATGGGTTTGGCACATTGACAGCAGGAGTTACTGGTACAGGAGAAGCAGGACCTCCTGGTCTTGTACCTACAGCAACTGAAGAATATAATGGAAGTGGTTGGGCTACTTCAGGAAATTATCCAACACAAGTTTTTTTAATTAAAGGTACTGGAACTCAAACTGCAGGGTTAGCTGCAGGTGGTCGAACACCCACAATCATAACTAATGCTAATGTATATAATGGTTCTTCTTGGACTGCTGCTGGTGGAAATTTAAATGAAGCTAAATCAGATGGGGGTATGTTTGGAATTCAAACATCTGCTATTTATTGTGGTGGTGATAGTCCTACTCCTGGTTATATAGTTAATACAGAATTATATAATGGATCGTCTTGGTCAGAAGTAAATAATTTACCTGTAGCTAAAAGACAATTTGGAACAGCAGGCACATCAACAGCTGGATTAATTTCAGGTGGTAGAATTGCACCAGGTCCATCAGTAACTACAACTGAAAATTGGGATGGAACTAATTGGACATCTGGACCAAATATAAATACAGCTAGAAGATATTTACAAGGATGGGGAACTTCAACTTCAGCTTTAATTTGTGGTGGATCTACAAATGGCGCTGATGCTAGTGCTTTAACTGAAGTGTATGATGGAACTTCTTGGAGTGAAACAGCGGACTTAGCAACTGCAAGACATTTTTCAGGAACTTGTCAAAATCAAGGAAGTAATACAAGTGGTTGGGCGGCAAATGGAAATGCTGGACCGACTTATTATAATTCAACCGAAGAATACAACAAATCAGCAAACGTCATTACAGCTGCAGCATGGTCTAGTGGTGGAGCTATGCCTGAAGCTACATCTTCTGTAGCAGACGGTGGAACTCAAACAGCAGCAGTTAAAGGTGCTGGACAAAAGAACAACCCTGACTCTACTCCAACGTCTTCAGCAGAATATAATGGCACAAGTTGGACAGCAGGTAATGCCGTTCCTGCTCCTTATGGTTCTGTTACAGGTGCTACAGGAACACAAACAGCATTAATTACTGGAGGAAAAGGAAGCGGTAATACAACCACTTTTGAATATGATGGAACTAATTGGACAACCGGTGGGGCTCTTGGAACAGGTCGTTATCAAGGTAAACATTTCGGAACGCAAACAGCCTCTGCTTATTGTGGAGGAAGGGTTTCTCCTCCTACATTAAATAACGTAGAGGAATATGATGGTTCTTCTTGGACGTCGGTTACTGCCATGCCGATTGCAACTCGTAATGGTGGTGGTTATGGAATACAAACTGCAGGAACTGTTGTATCAGGATTTCAAGGACCTTCTTCTCCTCCTGTTTCTCCAGCAAGCTCTGCTTCTAGAGGAGTTTTAGGTTTTGATTATGATGGAACTAATTGGACGACAGGAACATCTTCTTTAATAGGAGGTCAAGGAGGTGGAGCTGCAGGCACACAAACTGTTGCTATATTTATGGCAGGTGAAAATCCTAGTCTTTCTCCAAGTTCGATTAATACATCTCAAAGATATGATGGTACGAGTTACATAACTGATGCAGCGTTGGCAAGATCAAGAGCTACTAATTTTGGTATTACTTCCTCAAGAACAGCTGCAGTTGGAAATGCAGCTGCAGTATTTGGAGGGACTGATCCAGCTGCTTCACCAAATGACACAGATGCTACTGAAGAATATAATGTAGCAACATCAGCATTAAATATTAAAACTATAACAACAAGTTGATAATGAATACAATTAAGTATATAAGGAAACAAAAGGAGGAGTAACTATGGCACTATTTATATATGGT
>Ga0208919_1001970_pt1 | contig 11164 bp, 17 predicted proteins | sample 4_EtaG_FD_184076 | JGI IMG/M metagenome (GOLD analysis project Ga0208919, IMG submission 184076) | Marine viral communities from the Subarctic Pacific Ocean - 4_ETSP_OMZ_AT15127 metaG (SPAdes) (version 3) | ecosystem: Environmental > Aquatic > Marine > Oceanic | place: Pacific Ocean | collected... | reverse complement strand
CCAATGGTCCTTTCAATCCACCGCGATACTCGCACATCTATGAACTTAAAACCGTGAAAGAAGAGAACTCCAAAGGGTCTTGGCACGGTTGGGAGATGTCCCGCGTGGGACCGATCACGGACAAGACCTTGTACGTTCGGGCCAAAGAGTTTCACGATTCGATCAGTGAAGGCGACGTTCTCGTCAAACATGAGCAGGAAGAGCAAAAGGCGACAAAAGAAGTATTTTGATTGCTGCGGGGCGGCGTGAGTCGCCCTTTTTGTTTTTTTGTTGGAGTGTTAGATGAGTGTTCAAAAGTTTATCCAGATTTTTGATGGACTCCAAGAAGCGTATGGCACTTTCAAGATTGAAAAAGAGAGTGCGACTGGCAAAATGCAGGGCAAAGCTGCCGTCATTCGTGAATCACGGACCACGGTGCTCTGGGAGAACCATCTCAAAGGCAAGACCGGGATTGGGATAATACCAATCAATAACGCTGATGAATGTCAGTGGGGGTGCATAGATGTTGATCAATACCCGCTCGATCACAAGGTTCTGGTGCAGAAGATCCGCAAAATGAAACTACCGTTGGTGGTGTGTCGCAGCAAGTCTGGTGGCGCCCACTGTTTTCTTTTTACCAAAGAGTTTATTGAAGCAAAAGACATGCAGAAGGCTTTGCAGTGTATGGCCTCTGCGCTTGGGTACGGAGAAAGCGAAATATTTCCAAAGCAGATCAAACTGCATTTAGATCGCGGCGATGTGGGTAACTTTCTTAATCTGCCGTACTTCAACGCAGAAGAGGGGTTGCGCTACGCGATTCAGGATGATGGCACTAGCGCCACGTTACAAGAGTTCTTTGAGCTTTACGAAGAGCATGTGCAGACCCTCGAACAAGTTATTGCGTTGCAGGTTGTCAAAGTCAAGGAAAAACAGTTATTGGCAGATGGACCGCCGTGCCTTCAAATCCTTTGTACGGACAGGATCAGCGAGGGTGGTCGCAATAATGGCCTGTTCAACATAGGGGTCTACCTGCGAAAAGCTTTCCCCGATAGTTGGGAGAGCGAGATTCTCAGCTACAACATGCAGTATTTAGATCCGCCGTTGCCGCTCAATGAAGTGAACATTGTAGCGAAGCAAGTACAGCGGAAAGACTACGCCTATAAGTGTGCCGACGCGCCGATCAACGCGCACTGCAATCGAGAGCTTTGTCACACCCGCAAATTCGGTGTGGGGTCAGCGGTGCAGGGGGCAAGCATTGGCAACCTGAGAAAATACAACAGCACCCCGCCAGTCTGGTTTATGGACGTGAATAGCGAACCGTTAGAACTGGATACAGAGGGTCTGATGAATCAGAGTACTTTCCAGAAAGCGTGTATGGAGCAACTTAACTTTATGCCGCGCTCTGTTAGTAAACAGGTGTGGGAGAGCAGGATCAGCACCTTGCTCACGGACATGAAAGAAAATGAGAGTGCGATAGTCGAGGTGAGTCAAGATGCCAGTATTGCCGGTCAGTTCTATGACTACCTTGAGGAATTTTGCCGCCACATGCAGCAAGCGCAAGATAAAGAAGAGATTTTGTTGCGGCGGCCTTGGACGGATGAAGAGATCAACCGGACGTATTTCAGGCTCAAAGATTTTGAAAACTACCTAAAGAAAAACAAATGGTTTGAATATAAGAGTCACCGGATCGCACAGCGGCTACGAGACATTCACGGCGAATCAACGGTATTGAAAATCAAAGGCAGAAGTGTGCGGGTTTGGGTAATCCCGTCCTTTGAGGCAATGAATATTGAAATTGACCCACCACAATTTGAAACGAAAGAGGCAGTGTTCTAATGGAAGAAAAGTCAGACAGAAATGCAGAAATTTACCGAATGCGACATGTTGAGGACATGACGTTCACCGCGATTGGTGAGCGTCTAGGTTTATCTCGTGAACGTGTTCGTCAGGTTTACGAGCGTATGAAAATCCAGAACGAGGATAGTTGGTTTGCGGAGGGCGACTACACTCGACGTAGCTGCCCCAACTGCGACGACTGATGTTCCGTATCTTCGGTCCACCCGGCACGGGCAAGACGACGACCTTGTTGGACATGGTTGACCAAGCTCTGGAGGAGGGCATACGGCCCACGGACATTGCGTTTCTGGCGTTTACGCGCAAGGCCGCAAACGAGGCCAAAGAACGTGCTGCTAAACGTTTCGATCTGTGTCCGAAAGAGGATCTGCCAAACTTCAGGACCCTGCACAGTCTGGCATTGACGCTGACCGACATTAAACGAGATCAGGTGATGCAGACAGAAAACTACCGGGAATTATCTCAGGTTTGTGGGGTCACGCTGCACGGCACCAAGTCCACAGCAGATGATGATCTGCCCTCTATCAACAGCACGGCGGATCCGATTCTTGGTGTCATCAATCTGGCACGGCTGCGAAAGGTACCGCTTAGAGAACAGTACAACATTAGCGAGATCGACGAGGAATGGAGTCTGGTGGACTACGTTGACAAGACGCTGCGCGAATATAAGCACAGGTTCAACCTGTACGACTTTACCGACATGCTTGCCGTGTTTGTGGAATCGGGGGCACGGTACTGCCCACATTTTAAATTAACTTTTTTGGACGAGGCGCAGGATCTCAGTCCGCTTCAGTGGGATATTGCCCATCTACTCGATGAAAAATCAGAGCGGATGTACTGCGCGGGGGATGATGACCAAGCCATCTATCGTTGGGCCGGGGCTGACGTTGATCATTTTATCAATTTGGAGGGCAGCGTAGAAACGCTGACCCAGAGCTACCGCATTCCAAGCACTGTACATAGTCTTGCAGAGCGGGTGGTGGGTCGCATACGCAATCGGTTCCCAAAGAAGTACCAACCTCGCGAAGAAACAGGCGTGGTTCGACGGATCAACAGCGTGGACGAACTGGACATGGCTCACGGCACATGGCTTATCTTGAGTCAGGCGGGATACCTGTTACAGCCGGTACAACAGGATTTGAAATCCAGTGGCTATCTATTTACCTACCGTAACTTCCGTAGCATCAGCGAAAAAATCAGCGCGTCGGTGATCGGGTGGGAAGATTTGCGAAAGGACCGTCCCATAACAGGGGCTACTGCACGGAAGATTTACAGCTTTATGTCCCTAAAAACAAGGGTTCTACGGGGTTTTAAAAAGTTGCCGTCCCTCGACGATGAGGATATGGTGACTTTACAGGAGTTACAGGAACATCACGGTTTGGTGGCAACTGAAGACATGCTCTGGCATGAAGCGATGGACAAGCTGCCCGAACAGGACCGGGCTTACATTATCGCCATGCTGCGACGGGGTGAGAAGTTTACTGCCACTCCGCGCATTACGGTGTCCACGATTCACGGGGCCAAGGGTGGGGAGGCGGAAAACGTGGTCGTGTTTACAGACTTGTCCCCCGCTGCTGATCAGCAGATGAGCCTGAATCCTGATGACATGCACAGGACTTTTTATGTCGCAGTGACGAGAAGTTTACAAAATTTATATATTGTAGAACCAGAGGATCACAACAGGAGCTACCAATTATGACTGACCAACTTTATTACTACGAAGGCACCGTGGTGCGCGTCGTGGACGGCGACACAATTGATGTCGATATCGATTTAGGTTTTGGCATCGTGCTGAAAAAGAAAAGGTTGAGATTTTTAGGGATTGATACCCCCGAAAAACGGACCCGCAATCTGGCAGAAAAGGCACTGGGTTTGAAGGCCACGGCCCGTGTCGAAGAACTGTGTGGCGAAAAAGTACGATTTGTTAGCCAAGAGTTAGACAAATACGGGCGGGTGTTAGCAACACCGTTTGCTATCGATGAAAACGGCATTGCCGGGGTCAACATCTGCGACACTTTAATAAAAGAAGGATTAGCGGTGCCATACTTTGGCGGTAAAAAAACCAAGGTCTGGGGCGCGTGAAAGTTACACTGTTTTTAGTGACCGTTGCCGTTTGGTTTCCGTTCGGAGAAAGGAGCAACGTAAACCAATGCTTGGTGGCTGCGGCGGATCTTGAGCAACGGTTCGGGGTGCAAACCGTGTGTCTTGCACAAACAAATAATCATGTAGAAATTTTTGAGGTGGCAAAAATGATGAAAATAGATGGTTTTGACGATGCAATACTGGGTGTGTGCCAGAGAAAAGGTCAGCCTGACTGTGTGCTGTATGACGAGGAAAAAATTTTAACTATGCTGATGCGTGACGGCGCGTCCTACGGAGATGCTCTTGACTATTATCGCTACAATATTCTTGATGCTTATGTGGGTGAAGGTACTCCGGCTTTTCTTGTAGAAGCGTCAGCGGAAGAAATTGATGAAATGGGGGAGTTAGAATGAAAAACGATAGGCTGTTTATGAAAGAGACTGATGGTAACGGCCCTCCGAATTGGCAAAAAGAACTTGCTGCGATGGATACTGATTTGAAAATAAATTTTGGTGATGAGTCCGATGGTAAAAGTGACGGGTCAACAGCCCGTTATTACGAGTTGCCCGTGGAGGCCACGGAACTGCAACACTTGATATCGCACAAGGATATGAATGCTCAGATCGGTGAGATATTCCGTAGCTGTTATCGCTACGGTCAGGCAAGTCACAGTGACCAGTTGCGGGACGCTAAAAAAATTAAATTTTACATCGAGGCGGAGATTGACCGCCTGAGTAAATTACAATGAGCTTACAAATGGCAATGTTCCCACCCAAAACGGAGTGGGTGCCGCCGCTTGAGCTACCCGATTTGTCAGGCGCAAAACGTATCGGCATTGATCTTGAAACGCGGGACCCGGATCTGAAAACAGCGGGACCGGGTTGGGCAACTAACAATGGCGAAATCTGTGGTTATGCAATTGCCACGGAGGATTGGCAAGGCTACGTCCCCATTGCACATCTTGGTGGCGGCAACATCGATAAACGCATCGTCAACAAATGGATGACCAAACTGTTGGCTCTGCCGTGCGAGAAAATCATGCACAATGCCCCGTATGATCTGGGTTGGCTCCGCGCCAGTGGCTTTCAAGTCAACGGGCGGATTATCGATACCATGCTGATCGCCAGTCTGTTGGACGAAAACCGCTTCAGCTATTCTCTGAATGCTTGCGCCTACGACTACCTTAACAAAACGAAAAGTGAAAAAGATTTAGTCGCTGCTGCGAAGGAATTTGGTGTCGATCCGAAGGCTGAGATGTGGAAGATGCCTAGTATGTATGTCGGACCCTACGCTGAAACTGATGCGGTTCTCGCGCTTGAACTGTGGAACTACTTCCGCGTTGAGCTTGGCAAGGAAGACCTTTGGGACATTGTTAATCTCGAACTTGATCTCCTCCCAATCTTGGTCGAAATGACTATGAAGGGTGTCCGCGTGGACACTGACCGCGTTGAGCGAACGCGAGATGAAATCCTCAAACGGGAACGTGCTGTCCTGAAGGAAATTAAGAAAATGGCCGGGATGGATGTAGAGATTTGGGCAGCGCAGTCGGTCGCGAAAGCTTTCGACAAGTGCGGGATCGCATTCCCACAAACCAAAAATGGCAGTCCGTCGTTCACGAAACTCTTTCTTCAAGAGCATCAGGCACCACTCGCGAAGCTCATCCTCGAAGCTAGGAATCTGAACAAGACTAGCGGGACTTTCATCAACACAATCATGCGTCACACGCACGTAGATGGCCGCATCCATAGTCACATTAACCAAATTCGTTCTGATGATGGGGGTACCGTATCAGGTCGCATATCCATGAACAACCCCAACCTACAGCAGATCCCCGCCAGAGATCCAGAGATCGGGCCGATGATTCGCAGTTTGTTTCTGCCGGAAGAAGGTGAGCAGTGGGCGGCGGTAGACTTCTCGCAACAGGAACCACGGATCTTGGTGCATTACGCACACATCTATGGACAGTCGCGGGGAATCCCGTTAGAGGGTGTACAAGAGTTTGTAGACGGCTATCGGAACGATGCCACCACTGACTTCCATACGATGGTCGCGGAGATGGCAAAGATTAACCGTAAGCAAGCCAAGACAATTAATCTGGGCATGATGTATGGCATGGGTGTGAACAAACTTAGTGAACAGCTAGATATCCCCGTGGATGAAGCCAAGGATCTGGTCAAGCAATACCACGACCGTGTGCCGTTCGTGAAGGGTTTGATGCAGGGAGTACAGAACCGGCTGAATGATCGTGCAGCGAGTGGATCAATTCGTAGCATACTGGGCAGAAAATGTAGATTCGATCTCTGGGAACCGGACACGTTCGGCATGAGTAAAGCGATGCCATATAAGGATGCAGTAAAAGAGTATGGCGAAACCACGCGCTTGAAACGCGCTTATACCTACAAGGCCCTGAACCGCTTGATCCAAGCCAGTGCTGCTGACATGACGAAGAAAGCGATGGTCGATATTCACAAGACGGGTCGTGTGCCGATGCTACAGGTCCACGATGAGATTGCGATGTCCGTAAAAGATAGAGCAGAGGCTGAAGAAATCGCTAAGATTATGACTGAGGCGGTGCCATTAGAGGTGCCCAGTCTGTGCGATGTCGAGATTGGTGCGTCATGGGGCGAAGCAAAATGATTGCATTGGCACGATTTTTGTGGTTTCCTAGTTAATCCATGATGACCTGCAAGAGCATTAACCCCGCAAAAGCGGGGTTTTTTTGACTTCTTCTATATGTTCCCATATAATCGCAGACATAACGGGAGAAATCACATGGATACGACTCGATGGAAATCGGTTCTAGTACCTAAACCGATCTACGAACAAATCAAGCGGGACGCAAAGCGCGAAGGCCGAACAATCAGCGGTCAATTGCGGAAAGTGCAAGAGCTTTACACGCAAACCAGAAAGGCGAATACAGAAAAGGTTGCGTAAGGATAACAACGACGGTATTATTTGCACACTTTCCATTGTCCCCAATTGAAAGAACGTTAGTTGAAAAACGTGCCCCTCTTCGGAGGGGCTTTTTTTTGCCTGTATGTTTGACATTCTCTTATAAACTCCTATAAAGTGAGCATATCTTGGAAATAGGAGTAACTAATGAATAATTTATGGTCAGAAAGATATACCAAACTTACGGTGCATTGTCTTAATTGTGATGGGATATTTAGAGAAGCCACTCCCACCATTCAAACATGTCCCCACTGTGGCAATGACGACACACAACGAACTGTTTACCTACAGGGGGAGTAACCAATGGATAAAAAATTCCAACAAGTCACCATCATTATTTCATCTGACGATCTTGGAGGAGATCGCTATATTATTCCACCGCTTGACATTCTTTGCGACTTGATAGCGGACTCAGCGGATGTTGATCTCATAGCATTCAAAGATGTGAAAGATATGCAGCTAACCATTAAGGATGACCAAGAATGAAAAGTAATGACTATGGGTTTGTCTACCAAATCCCGAAAACGCAGGAAGAAGCTAATGCTTATTACAAGATACTTGACAGTTGGATGTGTGATGAAGTGATTTGGCAAGATGGTGAAGCAACTTACAATCAAGCTGCCGATGAGTTTAATCTGCATTTGCAACTGGCAAAAAGAATCAAACAAGAATCAGGGTTTTCCCCTACGATTTCTAGTGATGTTTTCTTCTTCGGTATCCCAGAACCCATGCCCAAACAGGAGGACAGATGAAAGAAAAACTTTTGGTCGATTTCAAAAACGTTCTGGAGGAGGTTGTGCAACAACACCCTGACTTAGAACAAGCCATTGGGAACGATGGCTACACCTTGCGTAATTACGTGCGGCGCGGTCTGCGGCATTTTTGCATGTTAACGTATGCGTTTAGTCCCGACGAAGATTTCGCGGACCAAGACATTTACGAGGCCGCACAATGGGCACACGCCGAATATCTGCTTGAAAAACAAGAGAGGACGAACCATGAATGAAGACGTTTTGTTCAACGAAGTTACTGTGCGCGAGAACTTAACTTACGCTGATGCAGTGATGATCATTGATACCGTGGTGCGCTTTGCAAAGCACGTCAGTCAAGACCAGTCTGCCGCCACCCGATTACACTTTATGTTGCCGTTTGATGCTGACGAAATCGATCAGGCATGGCAACGCATTCAACGAGGATAAAATTATGGACTTACAGCATACCGCTTTGAAGGCCGCCGTGAACGGTCACTACAACCTGCAACATACCCGTATTCGCACGGGCAATGCGCTTGTTGCCAATTTCAAAATTGAAATCGGACAGGAGCCTAGCAAGTCAGAAGATACTCTCGATCCAGATGCCAAACTGTTACTGGCAAATCTACGGACGAGTTACAAAAAAATTACTGATGGCATTGCTGCCATGACCCCGCGTCGGTTCAAAGCGCATGGCTTGATTTCGGACTACACCAAATTTGCTCTGGTCGAGCAGTATGTCAATCTTTGTGAGGCGGAGGAGACCGCGTTCAAGCAAATGAGCTATCTGGTGAAAGAGTTTCCGATCTATCGCATGTTTCTTGAAGATGTGAAAGGAGTCGGGCCAACGATGGCAGCGGTCATCATTTCCAGTTTCGACATTCACAAAGCAGAGTATCCCAGTTCTTTATGGGCCTATGCCGGATTAGATGTCGTCAACGGTGCAGGGAGATCCCGAAAGAAAGAGCATCTGGTGGACCAGACTTACCTCGATGCAGAAGGTAAAGAGCAGACAAAGAAAGGTATCAGCTTCAATCCGTTTGTGAAAACCAAATTGATCGGGGTGCTTGGCCCGTCGTTCGTGAAAACCAAAGGGCCTTATCGGGATATCTACGATAACTACAAAACGCGGATCACGCACATGCCCTCGCATAAAGAGAAAAGTAAGGCGCATCTTAATAACATGGCAATACGGTACACGGTCAAACGATTCCTTGTGGATCTATATGCTGCGTGGCGCAAGCTTGAAGGACTCCCCGTGGCGGACGAGTACAGCAAAGCCAAGTTGGGTATCAATCACAAGGTTGCATGAGTCATTGGGTCCGAGAAAACCATCTATCGCAAACGAGTCAGAATCGGCAAGAAACCCAAATGGAAGAAACGAGTCACATAATGCAAGAAACCCAAATGGAAGAAACGAGTCAGGGAGCGAGAGAAAACCAAACTCTCTAAACGAGTCACACGAGTGGAGAAAACCAAGCTATATAAACGAGTCAAAAACAGCTAGAAAACCAGACTAACCGAACGAGTCAAAGCGGTTAAGAAAACCAAGGTGTATAAACGAGTCGAGGTGTAAGAGAAAACCAAATTCACCGAACGAGGATAACGGGATGAGAAAAAAATACGTGTGCAAATTTTGTCAGTGCGCGGATCGCGAGTCATTTACTACAGGTTGTTTCTACGAATGCCGCAAGTGCAGGGCACAACGGTCCAAGGATGTCCATTTTGAAATGCACTCTCAGGCGTTGAAAAAACAAACGTTGTCGAGAATCTACTGGAAACTGCCGTTATAGCTGATCGTGTAAGTTGTTGATTTTGTTAAAGAAAAAAAAGTTCTGGACTTTTCATCCTGAGTATGGGACAATAGCAATATTGACATAATTAAAAATGTCGATGGTGGGTCATGCCCATCCGCTCTTTAACAATGTGGATCAAACGTTTTTCAACTTACTTACAGGACGTGAGGGGGCAACCCTTCACGGTTTTCAATGATGAAAATTCAAAAAGTAAACCGGCCCAAAGGCCACAACCGATATTGCGGCCCCGCCGCTATCTCTGCTCTTACTGGTTGCGACACTAATATGGCGGCATTAGCCATCCGATTGGTCAGCGGTCAAAGAGCCGTTCGAGGAACTCACCCTTCAGTTTTGTTACAGGCTTTGAAAAAATACTGGAACATTGAAGCAACCGAAATTTTTTCTTCTGATCGCAAAAACCGGCCAACGCTTACGCAATGGCTGAAAAAATCAAAAGAAGATCGAACGGCAGGGCGAGTGTTTTTACTGGTTGCCGGTAATCACTATCAACTGGTATCAGGTAAACGTTACGTTTGCGGCATATCAAAAGACATAGTGAGTATTAAAGGAGAAGTGGTTAAGCGTCGTGCCAGAGTGTCAGACGTTTGGGAAATCACTTGTTCTGGCAGAGTGGGACTAACCGCTGAAGGCAAAACGAAGTTGGTCGAACAACCGAAGTTGGTCGCGGCATCAAAGCGAAAGCATAATGCTGAATTGTCGAAGATCAGACGGTTTGCCAAACAAAGTTGGTCGAATGTTTTTGTTACAAAGTGGGACATCACTTTTGAACATGAACCAGAGTTTGATCGATGGTACATCAACTGCCCAGAGTGGATCGATGAAGACGAAGACCCTGCTTACGACGCTCACTTTGCGTATAGCTTTGAGGGTCTTGCATACCTCGTCGAAGAGTACGCGAAACACCATCCACGGCACCCAGAACATCACTTGCGTAAATTTAATTTATGTGCCGAATTTTAACCTTAACCTAACCCCGCTTCGGCGGGGTTTTTTTGGAAAAGCTCTGGACTTCTCATTCTGGGTATGGGATTATTGCCACCTCAACTAACTTAGGACAGAAAGATGAACGAAGAACTTTTGAAACACGCCAAGGCAATCCGCTTTGAACTGATTAGCCTCGAAGCACGATTAGAGGAGCCTTTCGCATCCAACGTCAGAGCGGCCATTGAAAGTGCTCAAAAAATTGTGGACCATTTTGAGGGCGAGAACGATGAGCATTAACCTAGAAGAAAGTTATTATAGTATGACTAACTTCATCATTGTGGACGATTCCGATTACGGCGAAGGTGAGCAATTCCAGTTTGAACATGGAGGAAAAACTTGGGGTTTTACTTACTACGAAAACAACGGTAGTCAAGTTGTTTCTATCATGGAGGTAGATCAGCATGAATAAATATAAAGTACCGGCAACGATGTTCACCTATCTAACTCTTGAGGTATCAGCAGAGTCAGAAGAAGAAGCGTGGGCAATAGCTAGAGATACTGACGGTGGTGATTGGGTTGACGAAGGCTTTGGTGATTGGGAAGTAGGACAGCCCGCTTTACTTAAAGCTTGATTCAAGGACCACGGTGCTTGGACCACGGCCCCGCTTCGGCGGGGTTTTTTTGGAAAACACTGTTTCTACTTATATAGCCAAAGATTTATTTTTTTTATTTTTTTTATTTTATACCCGTAACCAGTGTAACTGATGTAACCACTATACAATAGGTAACAAAAACAATTACTTA
>Ga0208919_1001968_pt1 | contig 11170 bp, 27 predicted proteins | sample 4_EtaG_FD_184076 | JGI IMG/M metagenome (GOLD analysis project Ga0208919, IMG submission 184076) | Marine viral communities from the Subarctic Pacific Ocean - 4_ETSP_OMZ_AT15127 metaG (SPAdes) (version 3) | ecosystem: Environmental > Aquatic > Marine > Oceanic | place: Pacific Ocean | collected... | reverse complement strand
ACATTTAAATCTTTATCATACCTATATTCATTATGACCATCAGGACGAAAATATATTTTATCAAATACAAAGTCAGGTTTTACATAATGAAAGTTTCTAAATTTATATTTAATAAATATCTCGCCTTGTAATTCAGAATCTTTTTTTGGTCTACATATCAAGTATATAGACTCTAATTCATTCTTATATAATCTTATATAGCCAGTTTTATATTCTGTTACCTCAAAGTTGAATTCCTGATTAATATTATCAGGAACCAACTTCAATAGGTATTTTATAAAATTATCTTTGAATGTAGGATTTGTCATAATATATCAAAGTCCATTATATGTATAGTTCTTTCTGAATTTTTATCCAGATAATCATAACCTTCACCTGGCCAATAATCATTATCTATACAATATTTATAAATTTCTAATTCTCTATTATACATTTCTCTACCATAATCTAATAAATCGTTACCAATTTGTATTATATTAATACTAAATGGTGGATTTTTCTCTATAGCTACAATATAGAACTCCTCTGCTCTTACAGCGTCCATATAGAATGCAGCCTGCTTATAGTACTTAAACTTCCTTACAGAGCTTGAAAATGCGTTATATGAGCTATCTTGTGTAGTTTTAAGGTCTACTATTATATTATGCTTTGGTTTATATACATCAAGCATACCTCTACATTTAATGTCATATTCTTCATTATGCCAAGCTACAATATGCTCTTTTAAACCATTACTTAATAAAGATTTTGCATCGTTATCTTTCATAAGCTTTAAAGTTAACATTTCTATAAGATCATAGTCTTTTCCAGATAATACAGTTTTAAACATATTATTGTTAGCAAATTCAGAAGCGTCTATTTTACCCTGCTTAGTTCTTTTATCAAATTTAGGAGATATTGCATAATGATTGTTAAATTCTTCTGGCTGTAAAACATTCATATGTAATGCTGATCCAAATTTCATAGCTGGTGTTGCTGGTTGTGGATTATCCATCATATGCCTACAATACTCAGGAGAGTTGTTAGATAGATAGTTTAGTATACTGTTTGATACATAGTCTGTATCATTATAGTAATTAGCGTGTGTTAAATTGTGATTTTCTATTAATTTCATATTGTTTAAAGACATTAAGACCCTCCCGAAAGAGGGCCCCAATGCAATCAAAACAAAAACCATGAATAAACACGGTAAGAAAGTTCTACAAAAGTAGTGAATTATTCTTTCGCTCCCTTAACTTTCTCTTCTTTGTTTTGTTTTTTATTAATTTCTTTCTCTTCTTCTTTTTGTTTTTTTACATCTTCTTCATGCTTCTGATCTAATTCTTTCATTCTTTCAAGAATGTTCTTAGACTCTGGTATTCTCATACAATATTCATAAAAACTTTTATTAAATATTTTTTTATCATCTTTCTTTAAATTACAATGAAAAGTTTTATGTGCCCAAGTAAGTAATGCTACTTCATGAGCATGTAGTGCGTCTGATAATGCTTTAATTGTTTTAGCTACGGGTTCCTCTACTTTGTATTTTGTACCCATAATGTTAATCTTTTCTTTTTTCTTAACCATTTTGTTTTATTAAATTATTTATTTCTTCTGCTAATTCTTTATCATTTCCAACTAACATTTCTATTAACAAAGCTTTGACACTATCTTTGTTGCTCTTAATTTCTGATATATAATGCATATATTTAACAGAAAATTCTAAAGATGCTTCATATAGCTCTCTGTGATAGTCATATATATTTATTAATGTAGCGAAATCTGCTGTATGATGTAATACATTAGCATGATCTCTATTTACTAATAATCCAACTTTTTTACTTGTAAGTTGAAATACTCTTCTTAATATATATATTAACAATTTTCTTCTTATATTTATATCAGAAACTCTTGATTTACCTCTTATTTCCTTTAAGGTAATATTGAATTTCTCACAAAATTCATTTATAAAATCATTTATTATTGTATCTTTTGTCATAATACTTTTATTATTACTCCTGCATTTTCTTTGTCGTGTGAATATTTGCCAAAAGAAGGCAAAATGCAATCACAATTATCATCTTGAATATAATCATATTGAACCATTAAATCTTGAACTGTTTGACATGGATTTATATAATCAAACTTTCTTCTGCTATTTCTTATAAATGTAAATTCTATATTATATGGCATCTCTTTATCTTTTATTAAATCTAAGAATTTCTCTTTATTATTAAGCCAATCTTGTTTTGTTTTACTTATATAATTTCTAACAGTTTTAGAATGTACCAAATACTTTCCTGTCCATACTTTACTGTTCTTTGAAGAGGGAACATTTCCTGCTATAAAAATTGTATCCATTCCGCAAAGATAATAAAAATGTGAGAGTTGCACCCTTTAGGAATTTAGTAAGAGAACATTTGCATGTATGCCTACTTAATTCCTTAGGGATTTGTTATCTCTCTCATTTATATATCTTTAGAACGGCATGTCTTCATCATCAGAACTTGCAGAAACTGCTTCATTGGCTTTTGACCATTCAGAATGCTGCATACTAAATTCAGACATTTCTTCTTCACTTAATTCTTGATTCATATTAGCGTTATATGTACATTTTCCACCAGATTTTGCAGACCATCTATATTTAACAGATGTTCTGATTACTGGTTCTGATGTATCCCTATTTTTCCCTATATACTCTTCAGATATAAATGTAACCATTAATGAATTTCCTAAAGCATCATTCATTGCCTTACTGTCATCACTAAAATCTCTTACACCTGCATTAATTAAGAAGTCTTTTATTTGTTTTGTTTTCCATTCTTTTGTAGATGGTTTATCTGTTTCTTTTACAGCCCAGAATCTACATCTACCAACTTTACCATTACTTGTAACAGCATAATCTATAAAAGGTGATCCTTTATAGTCTTCTAGTTTTTCTGATGTAGACACTCCTGTTATTTTACATTCATAAGCTCCTGGAGTTATATATTCTACTTTCTCTCCTTGTGCTTTACCACTTGTGGTGGTATTTAAATTAAAGGGTAATGTACTCATTATTTATTGTTTTTGATTTTCCAGTTAATATACTTAGTTAATGTATCTCCATCAAAGATAATCTTATCTTTCTCAGGAGCATATGGATAGTCTTTACCTTTCCATTGCTTTGTAGTTAAAGTTTGTATTGGTAGTCTGTATAAGAATCTACCTATACCCCATGATACACATGCACGTTTAAATGCATCTGATACATGGCCTTTGTCTTTTTCTACTTTAGACTCCGATCCTGTGTCTGATTTCCAAATCCATCTTTCTCCTGGTCCCTTATCGTCAAAAGGATAGTCTATTCCTACTTTACAGAATAATAATCCATTCTCTTCGTAAAATATACTTTGCCAGTTTTCTGGACCACAGACTTCATCTAATATATCCATGCAATCTCTAGCGTCTATATAAGCTACGCAGGTTGTTTTTCCATACTTGGTGGACTGTACACGCCATTTATATGGTAATTCTTTCTTTAAATCTTCTAAATTCATTCTTTTTCTTTTTTGTTTTGTTTACTTGCTTTTCTAATTGCAGCTGCTGCTACAACAAATTTTACAAATCTTCTTATCATAACAGGCTTTCCTTTTAATACTAAAGTAACTGCAATTTCTTTAAATGTAAAAAGTAATACCTGCCTGACAAGTTTTTTATCAATACCTAAATCATATGCAATTTCTGCAACTATAGCCTTTAATTTAGACTTTTCTTTAGATTTTCCTTTAGATTTTTGTTTGATTTTTTGCTCCATATTAAGAGCAAATATACATAATTATTCTTTATCTCCAAATAATTGATCAGCTAAATATATTGGTACTACAATAACACATGCAATAATTAATGCTAAAAATATTGGACCTACTATAAAAATTAAAGCGGCAATAGATGTAACAGAAATTATTGGATATTTACCAATTATTTTATATAGCTTATTTTTTCTCATAATCTATAAATTTTGTTATTTCACTTTTAAAACTTAAGGTAACTTCGCCAACACCTATATTTCTACCTTTAGCAAATATTATATTGGCAGTTCCTTTAGCTTCATCTCCATTATCATTATATTCTATCCCATAATACTCAGGGCGATATATAAGCATAACTACATCTGCTGCTTGTTCTATCTCACCTGACTCTCTAAGATCTGATAATGTCGGCTTACTATTATTACGCATTCCTACGCCTCTATTAAGTTGACTTAATGCTATAACAGTAATATTCAATTCTTTAGCTAGATTTTTTAATGTTCTAGCTACTTTGCTTACTTCTTGTTCTCTATTTCCTGATTTAGATTTAGAAGTTACTAATTGCAAATAATCTACCATAATCATTTTAGCATTTTTATTTTTTACATATTCTTTTATTCTATGTACTAAATAGGCTAACGAAGTAATATTACCTTCGTCAATTAATAATGGTAAATTTTCAATTTCAGATATTGTATTATGTATTTCAGCAAGTTCTTTATCATTTAATGTACCATTTGTAATATATCTATTACTTATACCAGATTCCATAGATGCTAGCCTTCTAAGTAATTGTATAGCACTCATTTCATAAGAAAATATTACAGTAGGTGTCTTTGTATACTTTGCAGCATTATAAGCAAGAGCAAGAGCAAAACTTGTCTTACCCATAGATGATGCACCACCTACTATAATTAAATCAGTTTCTTGCCACCCGCCTGTAAATTTATCAATTGCTTGAAATCCAGAAGCAACACCTAATAAGCCTTCTGTATTCATTCTGGTTTCTACATCTTTAAGAAATTCTTTAATTTGGCTATGTATATCTCCAAGCTTTTCAGGCGTGCCTATTGTTAATTTAGAAACTTCACTTGTAAGTTTTCCTACAATAAGTTCTAATTCTTCTTGATTTGATAATTGATTATTAACATCTTGCACTATACCAAACAAAGTTCTTTTTTGAAATTTTTCTGTTAGAATAGCAATACACGTAGGTAATTCAGTAAAATTAAATGCTTTATCTGCCATTATAGATATATTGTAAGCTACATTCTCTCCTTTTATTAAATTACTTATAGTTACAATATCTATAATTCTATTTTTACTTTTAAGATCTTTTATAGCAATAAAAGTAGATTTATTAAATGGATCTTCAAATAAGTCTTCATGCAATAGATCATAATATTTATCTATTAATTCATTATTTACTATAAGTTTACCTAATAGTGTTTCTTCTATGTCATTTTCTGCATACATAATAATTTTGTTTGATTAGCAAATATATGATTATTCGCCATATTTACGTCTAGCGTCTGCTTTTTCTTCTAGATAATTTTCATATAATCTAGCTTCACGTTCTCTTGATTCTTCAGGATATTCAAACCAATTACCACATTCATTACAGATATAGCCAGAACATTCTGTATTTTCTTTACAAGAAGGACATTTACTTGATTCGCTATATATTTCTACACTGCAACAATCAGTTATCCAGCTATTTTCATAATTGCATCCGCAACAAGGACTAACTTCGCACATTTTCTTCTTCCATTTCTTTATATTTTTCTAATATATATTCTTCTATTTCGTAAAATATTTGGCTATCAGAATCAATTTCTATATTTAGGGCTCTTCCTATTCTTATATAAGATTTAGTTTCATTTAAAACATTACTTATTTTTTCTATTTCTGTATATTCCATAATTATTTTATTATTACTTCATTTTTAGTTAACATCCATTGACAATTACTAGCATCATGACCTAAATCATATAGAACTTGTTCTGTCTGACTATCATCCCATTTAACATCTAGTTTTGTATAAACATATGTTATGTCTTTTCTAAAATCTAACACTACTAATTTCATGATTGATTGTTTTTAAGCCATTTAAGAGCGTCTGAGATAGCTTGATCTTTTCCTTTAACGTCACCATGTTCTGCGCTAATATACAACATAAGGCTTAATATTACTTTTCTAGCGTCTTTTAATTCACTAGCATTTATTTGATTTATTTGAATTTGATGTAAATCTTCAAAAAATGTTTTGTTTATTTCTTCTTTATTCATGATATTACTGGTATTGTTCTTAATTCTTTAATTGTAGTACACATTGCTCCACCATCATTACCTTCATCGTCCATCATAGGTGTTATCCAATGTTCATCATCTAATAATATAGATATTGGTCTTTTATACCACATATTATCTGTCATTTCTACCTCTCCAATATATTCTACTTTTGTTATTGTTTTGCCAACTAAATGTTTAGCAATTAATTCTGTCCAGTATTGTTCTACTGGTTTTCCTTCAATTTTATATTCTTTCATATTATTTATTATTTATCAATTCTTTTTGTCTTTCCTGATCTTTAAATGGTAATATTATTAACAAGTGATATATTTCCATAATCAATTCTTCTTTAGTTAATTTTTCAACCATTAGTTTTGCTACATTTTTCATATTGTAATTTTTATTTATTAAGAATAGTAAAAGGGGCAGGATAACAGCAAAATTTAGTTATCATTCCGTGGCCACACGCTACTGCCCCTCTTATTGTTAATATGCTTTTATAAAGTTAAAAGCTTTTTCATTCATTTTATTACAAGATCCTGTTAATATAGATTCTTGTTTTCCATTTTTTCTTAATGGAGCTGATTTTTGATGTGTAGTATATTTAGTTACACCATTAAATACACCCCATTTAGTGTGAGATATTCTACTCATTTCAGCATCTATACATGTTGTTATATCATGTATCATATTATACTTTCTAGAAGAGATGTCTTCATCTTTTGCTAATTTATCTGTATTAAACAAATAATCAACTAAATCAATTATAAGACTTGGACTAGCAGATTGCTCAGCAAAATCTTTTAAATCAGCAATTTTATCATACTGATCTGTAAAGTTAATTATATTAGGCAATTCTTTTACTTTATTTTGTATAGATTTTGTATGTCTATAGCCAGAAAAAGCATTACCTGATAGCCATGCAAATTGATTTTGACAAAATATTACTTTATTCATAAAACCAAACTTTAATGATGTTGTACCATCATGTCCATTGATTGCATAAATATATTCTTCTGTAGTTTGTCCTCCGATAACATTTATATTATCAGGACGTTTCATTTGTACTACAACTTTTCTGCCTCCATTTAAAGGTATTGCTTTTACAATATCTAATTCATTGTCTTCTGCAATCTCTTGCATAGTTTCAATTATCATATGATTTTGTGTAGGCTCATAAGCTTCTGATACTGTAGTAAATATTTCACCTGTATCTTCCCTTACTATACCATAGTATGGAGTATGATGTAATCCATTGTTAGCTTCAGGCGTACATTCACCTGCATATATTAATGGTTTCTTAACTACATTCCAATTAAGTCCATTTTGTTCTAAGATTTGTTCTGTGTTTAACATAATATTTATTTTATTTATTAATTTCCAAAAATCATATCAATTGTAGATTTTTCTACTGCCTCTCCACTTTCAAGACATTCTATGATCCGTTCAAACTCTTCTCTAATTACATCTATATCATAATGTATTGTTCCATCATTCATTTCATACCAATATGTCTCAAGTGTTATTGTTTCAATCGGTTTTTGTTTTTTGTTTTTGTCCATTTTAATCCATTTCAAAGTTAGGTATTAGCTCTTCATAATCTTTAGGAGCTTTTTTTTCTACTGATATTCTATCTCTAGACCAATATCCTATACAGTCATTCCATAAACGATAATCTCCACCACCCCTACCATTTCCTTCACAAGTTAGTAATGGTAATGGGTGAACTTTCCAGCCTTCTTGATCTTCAGGTACTATGTCTTTATCCACATATTCTTTTTTGGTATGATTGACTATATATCTACCGCTTGATTCTTCTGGATAATCTTTTAATTGTATTTCTTTTGCCATCATAAAAAGATTCTTTTTAGAATTTTCTTCTTCATCTGCATAATCTCCAGCCCATACAAAGCTGTGTTTATGCCATTTACCTTTTGGTGATAAAAGATATTCTGCTATTTCTACAAAATCATTATTTATATAACTATGCTCCATTAACTTTGACATATTTCCATAGTCATGTGAGTATAATGATTCCATGTTGTTTACTGATGTTGGTTTATAATATTGTCCCATAATTAATTAATTTTATTTTTTATCGTATTTTGTATGCATTGTCCATTCAGATATAGGAGGACTATTTTTTGAAGTTATTTTGCTTTTAATATCTTCAGTTATTACAGATAATATTTTACAATAACCTTCCATTTTACCTGTTCGGTATTCTTTTGATTCATTATCTTTATTTACTTGTGTTTTAGCAAGCTCATCTCTGATAAGTTTTGTTAATTTATCTGCTAATTGATTCATATTTGTCTTGTAATTCGTTATAATTTCTCATTATAGTTATTATCTCTTGTCTTTCTAATCCAGACAATTCACTAACTGTTTTAACGTCCATCATGTTAGTTACTCCTGACATTTGCACATCTACATATGCTTCAAATTGATCTTTTGTTATATTTTCCATATTAATTAATTTCGTGGCCCTGTATCGTTAGATAAAGCACCTGTTCTTGTATTTTTTATTTCTGAAATTTCCCATTGTTCATTATTGACTTCCATTTGTTCTAATTCTTTTTCTGCTATTAGAGCCCATAGTCCTTCATCCCCTTGATGTATTTTATCATCAATAATTTCTGCATGATTTCTACCATCATCTGGAAATTTTAATATTATATGTGTAACATATTCTCTACACACAATTACTTGGTATTCTTTATAAGATTGAGATTCTTTCTTGTTCATAATAATATTCATTAATTGTTTCTATTATATGTCTTCCGCTAGCCGTATGATATCCATAACTATGTGTCATTAATGCTTTTATAGGCTTATTTTCTATTAACAATTGTAATAGTTCAAATGCATTGTGTTCAAATTTTGCACTTGCTTCGTTTACTGCTTCTGCTAAAGCGTTAACATCATGTCTAGGTTCGTGTCCTAAACTTTTTATATGATCTTCTACTTCTTCTCCTGTCATAACTCTAATTTTATTTGATTTTTACTAGGTTGCCATGGATAATAGTAAAGAGTATACGTTTTATCTCTACCAAACTTATCTGGAAATGTTTGTTTTCCAAGTAATGGAGTGTCCTGGTCTATTATCATTTTCTTATTACTATGCTTAACAAGTATTTTTTCGTTAGTATACTTATAAGGCAAGGCAACAAGATCAAGCCCAGAATGTTTAGGATTAATCTTGAAGCCTTTTATAAGTTTCTTTAAGAGATATGATTTCACTTGTTATAACTCTTAGCTTTAAGTACTGTTGTATTCTTTTGAGAATCAACGTGCTGTACAGCTTTTAAACCTTGCCATACTTTTGTTTCTCTTCCAACTACTTTATAGCAGTTGTCTATCATTTCTTTTCTTTGCTCTTCAACATCTCTTGTTGGATCTACAGCAACACTTTCTCCATAGTTAATCTTAACTGCTTCAAAATTACCTATATTGATTGTCTTACTGACGTTGAATGATATTGATTGTAACATTAAATCTGTCATATTAATATTTTTTTATGTTTATAAATCTTTTAGTTCTTTCATATGCATCTTCTGTTTTAGTTTTAATAAACTTAACATCAAGATAATGATTACATTTTCCTAAGAACTCTGTGTTTAACTCACTTAATATTTTCTTAGTATTGTTTATAGATTTTGGTAGTTCTTTTTTAAGTTTTGTATATTGCACACTATCACTTATATACTCTCTCCATTCACTATATGATTTTATAAGGCGTTTGCCTATTTTATTTACTTTCAATTTTTTCATCTATTTTAATTTTAGCTGGCTTAATATCAGCCACATTCATACTTATTGTTTCTGTTTCTTCTCCACATATTAGACATTGTTGTTGAAGTTCTTTATGTTCCCAGTTTATAGGACCTTCACAGCATTCTGAAGCCTGATCTATATCCCAAGTAAAATCGTCCCATATCTTATCATGTTGTGCTGTTAGTCTACCGCCATAACCCATACCTGATTCTTCATATTCTAATGTAAATTGTAAATCAGGAAAGTCTTGCATAATATTTTTTATCCAATTTACAGGAGGAGACCAAGCTGTTTCAAATGATACTGCAAAGTAATTTATATCATTATGATCTATATGTGCTTCACAAGCATCCCATTTAGTTCCCCATTCTTCACAACGCCAATCATACCAATCAGTATGTCCATATCTGGCTTTGTTAAGCATAGCTTGTTCCTTTTCGTCTTGTGTTTGTGTGCCTTTAGTTATATTTAAATCTTCAGGCATAGGATATGTTCCATTAAATGAAAACTCTGTTCTATCATGTATCTCATTTTCTTTTGGAGATACTAATGATTTTTCTACGAACTCTCGTAGTTGTATTTCGTCACCTGTTACTTCTAGGTGGTTCCAGCACCAATTTGGCATAATTATTTGTTTTTAAGTTAATAAAAAAGGAAAAAGGTGTAAACTGAGCAACGCATATGTTTTTATGTTTACATTAAGTGAGTATAGTGGACTCTAGAATTATTACGGCAACAACCACCAGCTCTCACACACCTTTAACCTATTTAAGTACAGCAATCATCTACCATATATGTGGTTTGTGATTTACATCTATACTATATTTGTGATGCTAATAACTTAATTTGTTCAGGACTAAGTGTATTAGATTTAACATTCTTTCTTCTCTTTTCTGCTCTATGCTTTGTAAAAGCATTGATTATCTTAAAATATCTATTAATATGTGACTTCCTATTTTTAGGATATAAGTCATTAAGATTTTTAGTCATCTTCATTAATTCATTATAAGTGGGAAACTTTTGTATAGTTCCGTTAAGATATTTAATAGTTAAATCTATTTTATTTATTTTCTTAATAATTAGATCTGCATTGCTTTTTTCATACGATGCGTGAGCTATTTTATATCTTGTCACTCCCTTCACACCCTGTTTAAGGCATTTTTGTAAATCTTTTAAATATTCTTTAGATATTTTGTAGTTTTCTTCTTTCATAGCAAAAAAGTATTGATTAGTATTATTATTAATAGTAAAAAAAAGGGGAAATTATCTCCCCTTATTTTTATATTTATTTATTACTTCTTGGTCTATTTGTTCAGCTGTAGGCGTGGGTGT
>Ga0208919_1001966_pt1 | contig 11171 bp, 13 predicted proteins | sample 4_EtaG_FD_184076 | JGI IMG/M metagenome (GOLD analysis project Ga0208919, IMG submission 184076) | Marine viral communities from the Subarctic Pacific Ocean - 4_ETSP_OMZ_AT15127 metaG (SPAdes) (version 3) | ecosystem: Environmental > Aquatic > Marine > Oceanic | place: Pacific Ocean | collected... | reverse complement strand
CTACAATAGCATCTAAATCTCTAACTTGAGATTCTGCTACTTGCAGATTATATTCTTGTTCAGGTCTAGTAATTACTTGTACAATTTTTGCCATTATCTTCTTCCATCGGGTTGTGTGTCTAATCTAAAAGTACCTAGTCTCCAACTTTGAGCTGTAGATGTGTTTTCTACTTTTAAAGAAATAGCTCTAGCTCTTGCACGTGTATCTATTTTAGTTGTGGATGATGTAATATCAAATGGGCCAAGAGGTGAACTAGCTTGTGAACTATTAGAATAATTTTTTAATTGTAATGTAACTCTTGTTGTTCCTGTTTGTGAAATAAAGTCAGGTACAAATCTTCTTATCTTCATTATAAATTCACCATCTCCTCTAAAGGTTGCAACACCTGTTGACTGTCCTGTAGTAGATGCTCTTTGTTGTGTAATATCAAAATCTCCTGATTCTACATTAGAAGTTATCGCAGTGATAGTACCGTTTCTATTTTGATCTGTCCCTGTTTCGTGTTCATAGTAACTTGTTCTACCTTCTGTATTACCTACAACATCAAAAGAGGTATCCGTATCTGGATCGTATTCAGTTGCATGAGGTAAACCAAATATAGCAGAATCTCTCCACATTGTTCTAGCTAAAGAACCAACTGTCCAAACAGGTCTTTGAGGTGATGAATCAAAATAATTATATGCAACCATTCTATTAACTATAGAAGAACCTGTTTCTGGATAAAACCATATAACCTCACCATAAAGATTATTTAATCCAGCAGACACCATTTGATTACCAGAAGATAAATTTATATTATTATAAACAAAATCTTCAACCAAACATGGTAATGATTCTAATCTACCAGCAAATCTAAAAAAACCATTTTCTGACATCCAATAAGCAGCACCATCAACTTCAACACATGCATTCTGTCCGACAAGACCACAGTTAGTTCCTACTTGTGCAAAAGCAAAAGTAAAAGGTTGACCAACAAAACGTTGTGTAAATAATGCAGTGTCTGTCCAAACATAAATTGCATCACGACCTCTAATTGCTCCCATGATCTGTGATCCGTCAGCCAGTCTTTGTGTACCAGCAGTATTGGTTGCTGTTGGTGTATAAGTATTTATATCTTCTTGGTCCGAGAATCTAATAAACATATCGTCTTGTGTGCTTGGTGTTCCAATGGTTGTTTCAGTTCCAAAAAACACTAAGTGTCTATCTGGTGTTGATACTAACATGTGACGTGATGCTGTTGGTGCACCAGATATAACTGTTGCACGTGTCGATGTAGCATTTGATAGAGATGAGTCCCATTGAAATACAGGGCCATCATGAATTAAACAAATCGCTTTGTCACCAAAATTATCTAATGACCACATACCAGGTTCAAGAACTAAATCTCCTGAAGCAGCTTCACCCCATGCAACAAAGTCAGATGTATCTGTAACAGTAGCTCCGTCACTGTGAGCTGCTCTTGTTGTTCCTCTAACTGCTCTTGTAATACCTGTTAAATCATTTCCTGATACACCTGTATACGAAATTTCTTCTGTTCCTACTTTAAAAAAATTTGTACCTGATGATGGAAAGTTAGCAGTGCTTGTTAATGTAATAGAAGTTCCAGATCCACCAGTACCAAATGCATTATCTCCTAAAGCTCCATTTAAAGTTGTTGTTTGAGGACCAGCTGCTTCACCACCCCAAGAACCTAAACCATAACCAAATCCTTGAGCTTGAACAGCAGGACCTACTGTATAATATTTTTTAATAGTTATTCCTCCTGATGTTGTTGCACCAGAACCTGATTCATTAGAGGACATAGTAATTGTTATTGTTGTATTAGTAGGTGTAGTAGTTACCATAAATTTTTTATCATCAAAATCTGATGCACTATAATTTGAGTTAGTGATTGTAGAAAAACTACTCATTAAAAGTATATCACCAGGGACTAAATTGTGTGCACTGGAATAAGTTATTGTGACTGTTGGAGATCCATTTGTTGTGCTAAATGCACTTGTTAAAGTAGTTGTGCTTTCAATAGGGTGAATGTCATAAAATACTCCACCAGAAAATGCATATAAAATTCTGTTTGTTCCTATAATTGCATATTTTCTAGATAAACTATTTATAAAATGATGAAGGCCACGTCCTGCACCAGTTAATTCATTTTGATTTAAGGTACCTAGTTGTTTCCAACCACCTATTTTTTCAGGTACACCATAACGAAACCTAGCGTTATCACAGTTTATCCACTGACCTTCGGCTCCGGTTTCTGAAATTTGTTTATTTATTCCTGGTTGAAATCCTATTTTTTGTAGCATAGATCCTCATAATATAGGGATTTTAATTTTTTGGTAGTATTATATTCTATTCTAATTTAAATATCAAATTATCTAAATAGGCCTTTTTAAGCTTATTTTGTTTTAAGTATTGCTTGACAGTTCCAATGTATAAATCTGAAGGGCTCATATCCCATATCAACAGTATATTGATGAGGCATGTACGAAGGAAAAAACATCATTCTTCCTGGTTTTACTTTATAATATATTTGTGAAGTCGCATAACTTACTTTTGTTTTATCTTTTTCTGGTAAAAGATTCATCATATTACCAGGTCTAGGATCTTCAAAAACTGGCATTGATGTTTTTTCACTTGCTTTTAAAAAATAAAAACCAGATATGTGACCATTCCAATGTGTATGTAAAGAATGATAACCACCACCATTGTTTGGAAATTCTTGAACCCACATTTCAGTAGTAAAAACTTGATGGTTTGTTAAATCAAAACCCATTTCTTCTAATAAATTATGTGAAGTTGCTCCAATATAATTTTGTAATTTTTTAAAACTAGGTTCATCAATTAAACTTTTTGAATGAAAAACATGACCCATATCTCCTTTATCACCAAATTTTTTATTTCTTTCATCTATAGTTTGTTTTAAATCTTTTTTAGCTTTTTTTATATGAAAATTAGACGCTTTATTTAAATCTTTTACAAATTTTTTTTGGTCTGCATACCAAATAGGACAAGAAAAATAATCTTCTCTCGTTAATTGTTTTGGATAACTTTCTATCATATATTATAACTTTCTTTGTTTTTATAAATATTTTATATACTATGGAGTATAAGATGTCCAGGATAAACCTGATGCGTCCCAATAATAGTGATTATTATCACTAGAAGTGTCTGTAGCAATCCATCTTAAATTATCTTCATCCCAATCTATTAAATATAGATATTCATCACCATTTTCATCGGTGTATTTATTAGTTGTTGGATAAGTTACTGGTGCAACATATATGCATTTTGCCTCATCTATCGTCCAAGAATTATAAGGTTGTGGTGGTATAAATGCATCTCTTTCTGAATCATAAGTATAACCAATACCTGCATAATTTTTTCTATGAGGTGTTCCTCCTAATGAATGTTCTCCTTCAAAAGTATTGAAAGAAGTTTGTTTCCAAACAGTATCACTACCGTGTAAGTTTTTTAAAAAATCAATACCTAATTGTTCTTGTTCTTGTTCATTAGCATCTGTTATAACGTCATTATTTACTACATGAACTGCTATAACTTTACTGTCTGAATCTAATTTTGCAAAATGTGCCATTATGCTGTGTAACTCCCATCTCCAGTAAATTGCATAATTGTATCTGATCCAGATGTACTAGTACTAGGACTTCCTGAAGTTGTACTTGAAAAACTAGCTGTAGGCACTCTTAAAACTACAATACCAGATCCGCCATTTCCACCGTTACCGCTGTTGTAATGACCGCCGCCTCCTCCGCCGCCTTTATTTGTAGTTCCGTGTGAACCAGATCCAGAACCAGCGCCATCTCCGCCACCGCCAGATCCGCCGTCTGCTTGTCCATGTGCACCTGCTCCTCCTCCGCCTCCAGCTCTAGTTACTGCAGAAGCTGTAATAGAAGATGATAGACCATCTCCACCATCTCCAGGAGTTTCACCTGAGTTGTTATTTCCAGTGTTAGAGGCTCCTCCACCTCCAGCGCCACCTACAGAACAAGTTCCAGTTACATTTCCACCAGCTCTTCCTTGATTAGCTGTACCTGCTCCTCCAGATGATCCTGTGTTTTTAGCTCCTCCGCCTCCAGAACCTCCAGAATTAGGAGCAACCGTTGAATTTTTATTGGGATTTGATCCACCTCTACCACCACCAATTGAAGTGACCGTAGTTATTCCTGTTCCTGAAATAACTGAGTTACTTCCATTGTTAGCAGTTCCATTATAAGATGGTCCACTAGCGCCACCACCGACTGTTATGGTATATTGAACACCTGGTGTTAAAGTCAAAACAGATTCTGTAGATGAGTCGGCTCCTGAAGTTTCTGAACCAAATGAATTTCTATATCCACCAGCTCCTCCGCCACCACCACCGACAGATCCTCCCGAACCACCTCCAGCGATAACTAAGAAAGAAGCACTATAAGGTGCTTTACCTGCACTACCAGAACCAAATCCTAAAACTTGATAACCAAAAGATTTATTTTTTTTTGTTTGGATATTTTTTGTATTCTTACCTGGTGTAAGTTTATTTTTTAATTCTCTCATATCTAAATTCCTTATGCGTCGTTAGCAGCATCAGTAGTAAAGAATAATTTTATACCTAATAATTTTGCATCTGCTGTTAAGTTATCTGCTGACACATCTCTAAAGATACTAAAAAATACTTCTTCTCCTGCTGCAGGGGATCCTGCTATTGTAAGCGCTCCACTTTCTGCTGTTACTGCTAAATCGTTTGCTGTACCACTCATAGCTTTTGCTGTCGGTCCTACAGCTGTTCCAAAACCTGTATCAATAGCACCATCATCAGCTACTGCTACCGCATTTAATTTCCATGCTGTAGTTCCAGTGTTTGTTGTAGCAGCTGTAAAAAATGCTTGAAATGTTACTGTGCCTTCGTTCCATGATTTAGGAAATGCTATTGCAAATTGAGCAAACTCATCACTATCTTTATCAAAATCTAAAGATTTAAGTTCAGGTTGTCCAGCTGTTAATTCTGTTTGTTCAAGATCTGCACAACCATTTGTAGTTGTTGGATACATTGCAACTGCTGGAATCCAAATACTTTCTTTTCCTGCAATTTTAATAGCTGCTGTATTATCACCACCATCAACACCTTTTACAACTCCAGTTCCATTAGGAGCAAGAGTTATATCACCATTGGCTGCATCAGTAATTGTAATAGTACCTGAGTTTGTTCCAGAGTTTGTGCTTAAAATAAGGTCAGCAGCTCCACCTGTTGTGACTGTAAGAGTTCCTGCACCATTTGAAGTTAAAACAGCTGCCGCTCCAGAGTCTCCAACCTTTACAGTATCAGCTGAAAGAACAACATCTCCTGTGCCATTTGGTGCAACAGTAATATCATTATTAGCTGCATCTGTGATTGTAATTGTACCTGAATCAGTTCCACTGTTTGTGCTTAATACTAAATCTGCAGCACCGCCTGTTGTAACTGTAAGTGCTCCTGCTCCATTTGAAGTTAACGTAGCAGCTGCTCCAGAGTCTCCAACTTTTACAGTATCACCAGCAAGAACAACATCTCCAGTTCCTTTTGGAGTTATATTAATATCAATATTTGAATCACCACCTGTAGATGAAAGAGTAGGTCCAGCACCAGTTGCTGCGTTTGCAATTGTAAATTCATTTACTGCAGAACCAGTCGCTGTTAAAAGCGCAAGTTCATTTCCGTTAGTATCTAAAATTGAAGTTCCAATTTTTGGTGAAGTTAAAGTTTTGTTTGTTAAAGTCTGTGTTCCAGTAAGTGTAACATCACCAGCGGGTAATGTATCAATATCAGGATTAGTACCATCATTTGCAGTTGCAAATACAAGAGCATCACCTTTATCACCTGCCGCAAAAGTAAATGAATCACCACTTCCTGATGCATATTTAAATTGAACTGTGTAAGAACCTGAAGTTGAATTTCTTAAAAAATAAAATGTTTGAACATCTAAAGGTATTGTTACAATTTGATTTCCTGTAATTGTTCCTGTGAACTCAATCATTCTGTGAGATAAAGTTGCCCCTGTTGATCCATCAGATACAGATAGAGCAGTAGTTTGAGCACCACCAGCTATTGATTGTGTTGTGTATCCACCCGAAATTTGTTCTATAATTTGTAAATTGGTATTAGTTTTTGTACCCCATGTTCCTGCGTTTTCACCAGTTGCCTGAAGTTCAACTCCTAAAGGTGTGTATGTTGATGCCATAAATTTTATCTCCTATGCGACGTCACTATAACTTGTATTTGATCCTGTTGCAACATTAGAATAACTACTATTTGATCCTGTTGCTACATCTGTATACGATGTATTTGAGCCCGTGTCAATATTTGCGTATGCCTGTATTCCAAGTAAACCTATGGCAGATGTAAGAGGATCTGTTACTAATCCTTGTACCACGTCTACAGGTGTAATAGAGCCAACAGAAACGGTAGCTGATACTCCTGTTAAACCTACCACATCTGCAGGTAAAATAGATCCTACTGAAGCAGTAGCAGATACTCCTGTGATGTTTAATAATTCTACAGATCCTGTAGTTAACTCTCCAACAGATGTAGTCGCAGATACTCCTGTAATTTCACTTGGACCAAATTCTAATCCTAAAGTTCCTAAACTAGATGTTGCAGCTATACCACTTACAGGTTCTGTACTTGCACCAAAAGCAACTCCTAATACTCCTACGCTTACTGTTGATGATTGTCCATCAAGACTAATAGTTGGACTAATTACAAAACTAACACTACCAACATTTGATGTTGCTTCTTGACCATTTAACTCATATGCAAATTCTAAAGTAGGAGATCCAACACTTGCTGTTGCTTCTCTACCAACTAAAGGAATAACTTGATTAGGAGATTCACCCCAAGAATTATCTCCCCATGCATCTCTACCCCAACCAACTAAAGTTCCAACATAAGATATTGTTGGAGTTGCAAACTCTGCTTCTACTCCTGTTAAAGGAACACCTATTTCACCATCAACTTGCGTACTACCAACACTAGCTGTCATTGAGTGTTGTGCACCAATCATTTCTAATTGGTATATAAATTCTAAAGTAGGCGAACCAACACTAGCAGTTGCCTCAAGTCCAGAAAGAGAAATAGTTTCATCTCTACCTTCGCCCCAATCAGCTGTACCCCAAGAAAGTCTGCCCCAACCTGTTTGATTTGATTCTTCTGTTGTACCAAGTGATGCTGTTAAACTATAACCTGTTACTGTGATAACAGGATCAAAACTTTCACCCCAAGGTTCTTGGCCCCAATCATCTCTACCCCAACCTTGAGCTGCGTATGCAGCAACAGAACCGATTGAAAAACTTGCTGATACTCCTGTTAAATCTATTAGATTGCTATCTTGTTCGCCCCATAAACCTTGACTCCAGGTTGTACCTGATCTATTCCAAGTATTCGCGGACATAAGGTTTTACCCCCTATGCTATACGGATTATTGCGTTAGATGCGTCTGCTGTTGGAAATTGAATTGTGAAAGTTCCACTTGATACTGTTTTGTCACCACCGAAAGCGATAACTGCAACAGCTTTATCAGATTGATCGTCGTTATAAATTAATGCACCATTAGCTGTAAAAGATGCTGAAGTATAACTAACATCTGAAAAATCACAGATAGCAGTTGTTCCAGAAGTGGTTGGTGTAACACTTGTTAGTGTCGCTCCACCCGCAGTATAAGCAGTTCCAGATGAGTTTGTAATTTCGTTTGATGTTGAGTAAGCAGTTGTTCCAGCACCTAAAGATGCATCACTTGTAAATAAAGCTATTTTAAAAGTGTCTCCACTTGTGGCTGTAAAGTTGTGTGTACCAACTAAAATTTCTTGTTTGAAACTTGTACAAATTGCCGATGTTATTGCCATAATTTTTCTCCTATGGGTTTGCTGAGTTTACTGGAATACGAATAGCGCCATCAGTGTAGTCATCTCTTCGTCTTCTACCAACTTGCTCGTTAGCAAACTTCTGTATCTCTTGTTTATACTTATTTTCATATAGTGTCAACATGTCTATTGGGCCTTTTAAAAAACCATAAGTTTCAGATAGACAACAATATAATAGACCATTTGGAAAGTTTAAACTAATATAATTAGTATCATTATTCTCCAATAATGCAGGTGCAGCATTATAATGAACTCTAAATTTATATGTAGTATCAGGAACTGGAGCGAACATCATTCTTCCAGATGTAGTATCAGACTCCCCTGTTCCACCTCCAAACATAGCGTAATATTTAGGTTGTCCTCTTTTTCCAGATGCTGTGGAAGAAACATATTCTTGTAAATACGTAATATCTTTTTTTTCTAACCATATATTAGGTCCAGTTACAGCTGAAGTAGAGTCATAAACTTGTATACCTCTAATAAATACAGCTCCTGCTGGAGCATTAATTGTTTCTTGACCTGTAACTAAATTACCTGATTGTTGTTTTCTATCTGCATCAATAGGAACATCTCTAAAAATTCTATATTGTGCATTTAATATTATATTCTCTAATACACTATCTGATAAAACATTTGAGTCTGTTTCTGTATAACTTCTTATTTGTGTTTTTAATCCTGATGCACTTAAACCTGCCATTATTTCGCTCCTGCCAGTTCCCTACATTTAGGGCAACGATGTTTATATTTATTGTGTTCATCACAATAACCTTTTACCTCTTCGTACAAAGTAAGATGAGGATCTTGTTTTTCTGGTATAAAAAAGTTTTTAATCCAATTCCAAATTTTATTTATCATGCTTCTATTGTTACAGGTCCTATTGAACAACCGTAACCTCCTCCTTTTATTTCACCAGTTGTAGCAGTATCTGTATCAACTGTAAAATGAAAATAATTAGATGTAGCATAATCTGTTGTTACGGCTGCATCATTTTTATATAATCCTGTTGTAATTGTATAACCCGCTGACTTTGCTATATTAGCACCTGTAATACCATCAAAACTTTCTGGATTTGAATATGTAAATGAACTTCCTGCAGATGTAGTTGGTGATCCTCTAAATCTATAAGTTGTTCCACTAGTTAAACCATGTCCAGGTGAAAATACATTTATAATACGAGATCCCGCTTCATATGTTTCAAAACCATTATCTGGTATTCTAACAGTTGTTGCAGGTTCTGTTCTATCAGTTCTTACATTTAATAATGCAATTGCATCAGCACCATTTGGTTTTGGTTCTAATTGTGGTTGTTTAGGTTCAAATTCTGTAAAATGAACGAACGCACCATTCCATTCTCTAACCATTTCTTTATATGGAAACTCCATACCAGATCTATCTGATATTGCTTTTGCATATTTTCCTGTTGCGTATTTAGACATTATGTTCCTGGGTAATAAGCTTTAGGTGTAATAAATGTACTTGAAGCCGAACCATCTTCTGCTAGTGCTCTTGATAATTCATCTTCATAGTATAGTTTCATTTGTTGAACTAATTGTGGTTGATATTTTTGTGCAAGATAAAAAGCTAAACCTGAAGTCATACAAGGAACAAATCTAAATGGAACATCTGTTGCATTAGTATAGTCTCCAACATCTTGAATTCTTTTTATAAAATAAAAATGCATATCTTTAGATGCATTTGTAGAATCTGGTGTTGGATAAATATGTATCCTAACTTTATCAATAAATCTTTCTACCCAATATTGATTTGGTGTTCCTTTAGATAATTTATTAGAAAAACCTGCATAAGTAGATCTATCTACCTTAGTCATTGGTGAATCTGATTGAGTTGTTTGAGTTCTATTAGATCTTAATTGTGCTTCAAGAACATCGGACATTCCATAAATTCCATTTGTTGGAGTTGTTGTTGCAGAAGTTCCATCACCACTAGCTCTAAAAAAATCATAATCTGATTGACCTTCAATTAGATCAAGATTAGTTTCATCTATTTCCCAATAGTGAATACCTCTATTACCCCATTCTTGAAATAATATATTTAAAGATCTTCTAGCAGATTTAAGTTGATATCCTGCTACAGAATTTAATCCGATACGTTCAAAAGCATCTTCTATTATCTCTTCAATAGAAAAAGTTTTGTCGAACGTTGTTGTTCCCGAAGTAGTATTAGCCATTTAAACTCCTACGATTCGTAAACTTTAATCCATTCACAAACGATTGTACCTGTATCTCCTGCTGCACAAGCTGGTAAAACGACGTTTACATCACCAGTAAATCCACTAGCTGATGTATTTTTTAATCCGCCAAAACTAGAATAATCATATTCCATCTCACCTGCTAAAGTTTGAAATACAACATCTGTTGTTGCATCCCATTGCATTCTAATTGCATCAGCTGGTGCTGTTACAGAAACATTAAAACTAACTTTATTTAGTCTTACAGTTTTGCAAGTTTTACCGTTGTTTGATGCTAATTCAGAAACGTCAACTATTTTAGTTGTGCTTCCAGAGTTATCAGAAACTACATTGTAGTGAGTGATAAGTTTTTTTGCTCCGTCAAATACAGTTGTATTTAATACTGTGTCTGCCATGTTTTTGTCCTCCTTTTAAAGGACGCCTGCATTACCAGGCGCCCCGAGTTAATTTATTACGCGTCTGCGTACGGTGTTACTATTGTACCTGATCCAATCAATAAAGAATTGTGAACCATGTATGTAGCAGTATCAATAGCTGTGAAAGATACTACGCTACCAACGATTCCACCTTTTGTAGAACCATTCATAGTAATAACATCGTTAGATGCACCTGGTACGAAAGCTTTTTTCGAACCATCATCTACACCAATCATAATAGCACCTTTAAATTTATCAGTGCCATCTGTTTTGATGTCCATATCAGTAGCTGCTGTTTCAACAAAAAATGTGAAAGTAGCACCAATATTGTTTAAGTTATTAAAGTCATTGTCACCTGCAGTAGCACCATTACTATTTACATTGATACTTGGTAAAGTAAATTTACCATCAGCATCGTTGCAAAGTAATATTCTACCTGCGTGTGAAGCAACTGTTAATGTTGTGTCAGCTGTTAAGCTAACAGTCATACCAGGACCTGTACTTGTAAAGCCATTTTTAGAAATGACTGGTCCTGAAAACGTAGTGTTTGCCATGTTATTATCCTCCTAGTTATTTGAATATCGTCTCTAGGCCGTCGACTATACGCGTCGATATTCAATTTATGTATAGTGACAAAAGTATATACTAGTTTTTA
>Ga0208919_1001964_pt1 | contig 11190 bp, 9 predicted proteins | sample 4_EtaG_FD_184076 | JGI IMG/M metagenome (GOLD analysis project Ga0208919, IMG submission 184076) | Marine viral communities from the Subarctic Pacific Ocean - 4_ETSP_OMZ_AT15127 metaG (SPAdes) (version 3) | ecosystem: Environmental > Aquatic > Marine > Oceanic | place: Pacific Ocean | collected... | reverse complement strand
CTGGCTTTGTAGCCCTTTTTGCTGCTGGCATATGTCACCTCTCTTATGAGATTTATTTACCGACTAGTCAGGGACTACAGCAGTTGCAACCGCACCAATAGCGGTGTAAGCATTAGCTTCCCATCCAATAGTATTGTTTATCTTAGTGACATAGACTATCTGTGTATCGGTACAAAGATATTCCTTCGTGCCGTCACAGTCCTCACTGTTGATCTCTTCTGCACTACCAACAGGGGTACGCAACTCAAAGTTGCCACCTGCGGTACACAGAATGGTAATCCTGTGACCTTCTGGAACGCTTACCAAGGGTGGAAGGGTAATAAAGTCATTCGCATCATTAGTCACTGCCAACACAGATACCTGAGTTACGTCTCGCCCTATACTGCGACTGGCAGTATCTGCTGCTGTAGCACTAGGCTTAACAACATGTTTTGGCCCTGGGTTTCTACTCGCCATTTCCATTCCTCCTCAGTGTAAAGTACTCACTTAATAGGGATCTTACCCTATTAGCCCGACAATACAACTTTTATATTATATTTGTAAAGCCCTAGAAAGGCTTCTCCTCATTGTCCTCTTTTGTGACTGCCTGTGGTGCAATCTGACTTGCCATAGACTGTATCAATTGTTGGTTGCTTTGTAGCATCTGCCTCTGCAAGTCCCTGTCCTCTTCACGTATGGCATCTGTCTTAAGCTGTGCTAATGCAGACGCAGCTCTTTTGTGTGATTTCTGGACGTGTAAGTCCAGGGCATTTTGGTTGGGAACGTGCCTGCGAGAACACTCCGCAAACCCCATGTTCTTCACCTTGTCATAGTCAGGTGAATTAGAATTAAGCGGACAATACAAATCTAAGCCGTAATCAGGGGGCATCTTCGGGTCAACAAACGTATACATGGCACTACCATCAGGACGCTTCATTTCGCCAATCTGCCACTTTAAATACTGAGGCCCTTCATTATAGCCACCTGTTCTTGTATCCCAATACGGTACATAACCCTTGTGCCTTAATGATGATACCTTAGTAGGGAACTCATCATTAGACGTAGAAAGTACCTCACCCTCCTGCATAGCGGCTGGAGTACTATCAGACACCCTGTTAATTGCTTCTTCCCATGATTCCTGCGTTGCGTTTTCCGTCGTCATATCGGACTCCTTACTAACTGTGCTGCCCTGCCAAACGTAGATTGGTTTTTACGTCGGCGCTTCTTTTCCTCAACCTTATTCTGAAATGCGGTTCGCAAATCAGATGGCTCAACTGCAAGAGCGGGCTTACCCCGCAACTCGTCAGCTACTTCCATTAACTCTGCAACGGTGTGCCACGCCTCTCCCTTACCATCCACTACCTGCCCACCTGGTATAAAGAACTGGCCCTGCTTAAACTTAGACGCTGGGCCTAAATGCACATACGCCGTTACCAAACTATCTAATCTAACAATACGCAGCAACTGAAACCTACTGAACCCCCTCCCCCTTTGTGTGGGAAGGTTTAATTCTGTAAGACTAAAGCAAAGTTCATCGTCCACGACAACACGGGTTACCTCATGCAACGCCGTAGCAGAGGTCATGTTAAAGTTCACAACCTCTGCTGCTGGCCTAACAGATGATTCTGTTATTTCTCTAGTTAACCTAGACATAGACTCCTAAGCTGGTGCTGTTGCATCACCTATTATTTCAAATGTCCAGTTACTGGAGCGCAATCCGTAAGCGTACTCATCGGTTAAGAAGAGGCTATCTCCACCACCACCGATGTGAGGCTCACGTCGAGTCTCCGTCCTGATCGTCATACCTTCAACCAGAACCCACGCCATCTTGGAGAACACGAAGTTCTTTGCATCATTACTGCTATCAATACTAATGTTGCCATCTTCGTGGATTGATACATTAGCAATTGGCAGATTGAATCCAGACTGGAATACAGTAGCTGTAGCCCCATCTGGTACTGGGTATGTTCCAGTTCCTCCTACGAGTTCATCGTAGAAATCTTTTATGCAGAATCCGTGGAACACGCCAGATATTGGCATTGGCCCAGGCTCAGTTGCATTAGATGTGATTCTGTACCTAGCGGATGCAACGTCTCCTGTTTGTACAGGTGAACCAGCAGCGCCAAGTTGAGTGGAAGCATCAGCGGCTGTTAGACCGTCTTGATCTTTCTTCCTCATCATAGCCTCACCTGGCATAGCACCCATCTTAGCAAGAACCTTGCTGCTTAGGTTTCGTCCAGTCTTATCGGTTATGAATGTCTGTATCTGCACCATCTCTGGTGTGATGGTTATCGCAGAGTCATCGTACTGTTGGGGATTGTCCAACACTGTATTCTCTGTAACTGCCTGAGCAGAGAGATTAGCGAGAACAACTTCCTTCCAAGATGTCCCTGTATTGGCATCGAGTTCTACTCTATCTACCAACTGTGGCATTACGCCGTCAAATTGTCTTCGTGACCTGGCAGCAGCCGCAATTGTATCTAAGCTATCTGCCAAGGCTCCTGTTGTTGTATTTCCTGCGGCCATTAGATGACCTCCTTATGTCAAAGTATTACTTATACAGTCCAGTCTCTATTGGACTCTATTAGAACGTAGTCTACGTCCATAGCCTCTATAGCAGCTCCCTTGGCTTCAACCATGAGCAGTACAGCAAGGTCTGTGCTTGTTGACACAGCACCTGTTACAGTCTGCTTCAAGTCTCCGTCTATATACCATCGGGCTGTTCCATTGCTATCAACCTCTAGTCTTAGTACCTGGAACTCGCCAGCTACTGCGTCATCATCGAGATCTACGTTGGTTGAGGTGGTTTCACCTGTGGTGGTTCCACCATTGTAAACTCCGTGCCAGTCTTCGTCGTCTGTTAGCTCTGCTGACAGATAGAAACCGCACAAGTCTGATGCTGTTAATGTTAGGGTTGCTGTTGCTCCTGTTAGTTGCTCACCCTCCAGGATACCAACACCGTCAGTTACTACGTCTGTTAGTCCGAAGTACGCTTCTTTGGTGTCAAGGTTATCAAACCTAACTCGTGCTTCAATTGAGATACCACCATTCAGTGCCATGTCAAAACAAGCATTTGTTGTAAAACCCGCAGAGTGCTGTGCTTCATCCGTAGTTGTTAACCGAACTACACCGCTAACTCCATCAGCGTCAAGACCAACAACACCTGAGTCAGTCTCAGCTAGACCCTGTCCAACTACTCGAAGACCACCAGGTGTAAAGTACGGAGCGCTTGCTGGCGCTGCTGTACTCGCTACTGGAATTTCAAATCCAATAAAGTCATCAAAAATCCTGATTCTACCTTCTCCTGATTGTGGCATTATATGCCTCCTTTAAACAAAGTTGTTACTAGCAGTTGTCAGGCTAGGGCAGATACCCTAAGTTTTTGCCTGCGTCTGCCACACGTTTGCTCCAAGGTATCTCTCCTCTTCCGTAGGCTTCAAACGTAGATTGGTCGGACATGTTTCCTGATTGCCCAACGCCTGCACTGTTCGCACCTACATCAAGAGTACCATTCTCTTGGTTTAACCGTTGTCGAGTCTCCTCCACCTCTTTACGAGCGCTTTCTACCGCAGCGTTTGATTTAGTTAACCGTTCATCTTCTATGAGATCATCTAATGTATCAAAGACATCATCAAACTGTTCGTATGTTTCTGCCTGATTCCATTTAGCTAGAGCCTCTTGTACCTTCGGGTGATCTGCCGTTAGTCCAACCCTGTCCAAACGGGGATTAATGCGCTTGGCTAAGTTGGTAGCATATGCCACCAATCGGTTTGTCTCTACGTCCTGGCGTTCTTCAGCGTCTATCTGCCTAAAGGCTTGTTGCCGTTCCATTGGCTCCAAGTCTGCTTCGGCGACATCACGCCTTCTTCGCTCTCGACGATCTCTCTTAATCTCATCCTTGATATCCGTTAACTCTGACTGAAGGGTAGGGGACGTTTCCCGTGCCTTCAATCTACCTTCTGCGCTCTTATAACGCTGTTCTGCATCGGAAAGCTGACGCTCTAAATCTTCCTCCCGTGCTGACTTGGCTGGGGCAGGAGCGGCCTCGGTTTCCTGTACCGCTTCTTGAGTCTGCTCTTGGGCAGGCTCTGGCGGTGTCGTTACCTCTGCGGCTTCTGCAATGCCTTGTTCAGTATTGTCTGTAGTCATTAGTGCCTCCATGTGGGCCAAGGGTCATAACTGCCCTAGCCATATTGTGCTTCTCGCGTGATGATAAATTTAGTCATCGTATTTGTCAAGGCATACTCCGTAGCTTGTCCATTGGACTCATATAATCATCAGGATTAACAATAGTTTCTGTTGACCCCCCTGATGACATTGACCTAAGCTGCTCCATTGGAGACATCGTATGCTGCTGAATATCCTCAACCACTATATCTCTGCCTTCCTGTATCGCTGCCCATACTTGGTTACGCGCATACTCACGACCTCGGTTCATTATTCTCTGTATAACCAATTGTTTTGCAGATTGACCATTACGTACTGGAATATTGGGCAATGCTTTATATGATGGAGACGCAAAGACTCGTGCTAATAGCTCCCCTATTTCCTGCCTTGCCAACGCATCGTATTGTTTCTGTTGCCTATCCGTTAACTCCGTGCCTCTAATTGTCTTACCACCAGAGTGTATGTGCATCCCATTCTTCTGTAATTCTAGGTCAACAGACTCATCACCAGAACTGTACTTATTTGGTATGTTATAGACAGACATACCAAACAACCCCAAAGGAGCGACCCCTAACATTCTAGGGCTTAATCCTTCTGCTTGACCTATTTCAACCATGTCTTGAATAAACATAGGGGTAAAAGATTGTACAAAAGTTCCTAACACTGTCGGGTCATCACCCGTAAATGTTCTACCACTGTATAGGTCTAATAACGCTGATAAACTAGGGTGAGATTTCGACTCTACAAATGTTCCTACAGCATCAGCGATGTCCACATCCTTAATCTCTCCCGTATTAAGTTGTTTACGTCCCTGCATGCTAATCTGTGCAAGCGTACGCATCGGTTGCTGCAACCCCGCCCAAGGATCAACCCGAATATTAGTTCCTGCAATAACAGCTTTACCCCAGTCAGACGACCTTGGATCTAACTCTACATCAATCACTCCTGATGCCCTGGCTAAACTAAGCATACCCATAACTCCAGCCGTATAACCCAATACATCACGTGCTATCATCTGACTTAACTGTGCAGCAGGAGTTAACTTGCCATCAGCATCTCTTTTTAAAACCCTAGCACCTCGCAGGCTTACATCAAATACGTCACCAGTGAGAGCTTGCTTAATCAAGCGAACGGGAACCTGTATTCTAGACATAGCGTACTTAGGGGAGAAAAACATGCCATTTAAGATAGCACTTAACTTCTCGCCAGTTACAGATGCACCCCTTCCACTTAAAATATTAATATTATTTGCCAAGTCTCTGATCTGATCTTCAGTTGCATCAGGCCCTAACCTCTTTAGATTATCTTTCCAGGTGTCCCAACGAGCCTTATTAAGAAAAGCTGCATAAGCCTCATTAGACCTTCCAACTATCGTGCGAAGCACAGGAACCTTCTCTAAAGCGCCTGCACCCATAAATGCCTCTTCTCTTTGTAAAAGGCTGCCATATTTTTCCGCATCACCAGGGAAGGTAATCTCCAGACCATATCTCTCGGCATACTCCATAGGATCGATTTGCCTACCACCTATCTCTAAAACATCACTTCGCATCCCCTGATACATAGCATCAACATTCTTTGGGTTCTTGAGGGCCTGAATCATAGGCTTCCATGCCCTCATCCAAGATGAACCTTCACCCATTAATAAAGCACCTTGTCGTAACGGAGCTGATAAGTCAAAAGACGACATAATAGTTTTTGGTATATTCCATATCTCTAACCACTTATTCCACCTTCTTCCCGATTTTCTTCCCACTACGGCACTAATAAAGTCTCTCCCAAAAACTTTCTCTAGTTGTTTAAGCTCACTAATCTGTGGAAGCTCACCATAAGTAAACAGTTTAGTGAATCCCTCCTGTGCAGTTGCCCACCCAAACACATTTGCCCTGTCAGTACCAGGTCGGATTTCGTTAAGAAAGCGATCATCAATCATTTGCTGTAAGCGATTAACTTCATCAGGAGTAAACATTTCTTTACCTGCTGTTGTCTTCGCTATTTCCAGTGGTTCAAAAGTTGGTTTCTCATACTTACCCGCCAAGGCACTTCGTATAGCGCCACGATCCTCTGCCCCAACTCCCTTTTTGCCAGCACTAGTTGCTTCAGCGAATCTAGTAGCAAATATATCCTCAGCTTCTGATGCTCGCGCACCACGTTGTGCAGAAACATCTGCGGCTGTCATCTTCGCAGAAACCTTTGCTGTCTTAATCTGGTCAGTCATTCTCTGTATAAGATCGGTATCCTCGGCTACTCTCGCGTCATTAGCCGCAGACTTGGCCTGCTTCGTTGCCTCATCAGCATACTGATAACTTGCGTCACCATCTGTTGCGCCCTTTGTAATCCTCTCGGCAGCCTCTTTTGCATTATTAGGTGAAGCCTTTTCCGCAAATTTTATTAGCGGAGCCTTTACTGCATCGACGGCCTTGATCTTTCTTCCTGCATCAACTACTTTAGCTCCAGTCTTAAAAGGCTTTGCCAACCATCCTACAGGAACAACGGCAAGGGGATCTAGAAAAACCTCAGCCGCTCCTTTTAATCCCAGTTGAAACTCATCAAGGCGCTTACCGAACGGTAACGATATACCTTCACCTGGCAAATCAAACTTCATTGATGGAGTATCTGTTAATCCTTCACGCCACCCTTCCCCCAAGGACTCCACGATATTGCCGCCTGCCTTGCGCTCCTTCGTATATTTCTTGCGTACATTTTCAGAAAATATATATGAGCCAGCTCCAAGCAAAGGTTCATGGATTTGCTCCGTATACCATTGAAATGGAGCGAACACAGTTTGCATAAATCCACCACCACCCTGTGATTGCGACGGCATAGACCGCAATCTCTTCATCGCGTCAGTTTCAAATGGAACTACATTATCGCCATTGCTCATCCGTAAGTACTCCTTTTACCACCTCTGCGTACAAATCTCTGCTGTCGTGCCATTGACTTTTCACGCTCTGCCTGGTCAAACCCCGCTGCCTGACTCCTGCTTAAACCTGATCTCTGTAACGCCTTCAGCCTGTCAGCGGTTGAAGCATATGGAATAATTTGCGACCCTGCGAAGAAAGCTCCCCCGCCTGATACACCTCGTGGGGCCTTTGCCGCTTTATCCATTTGTGTCAGCCGACCTTCTGCCATGCGCTTTCGTCTCTCTTCACGGCGCGCTTCACGTTCCTCGTCACGTTGTGCCTGATTAGCTTGGATAACTGCCTGGGTTGCCGCAAATTGATCTTGAATTGGCTCGTCTCCATATACAGGGTTGACCGTAGTATCCACATTAAACCGTGAACGATCTGGCCCAACCATCGACGCAGTTGGTGACGAAGGCATTGCCGATCCTGAACTTGGAATACCCCAACTGCCTTCTCGGTTTTTCCTGCGCCTCTCGTAATCAGATGCAAAAATATCTGTACCCAAGTCCTCATATGGATTTTGATTGAATACAAATTCACCTTCGTGTAATTGATATGGCCCTGTTTTTGAAACCGAGCCACCATATTGGAAAGATCCTATTGGCTTTTTATTTGTTTTTCGTTCATCAATGTCTACAAGAGATGCATCCAGAAATTCCAGTTCTCGTGGGCTAATAGCTAACCTACCTAGACCTCGTTCATACAGTTCCGCTGCTCCTGGTGCGGCTAGTATGTCCTCTGCTCTACGTGGCATCGCTCCAATATCTTCTATTGGATCAAGGATAGGCTGAGTCGCAACTGTGCCTGTCATTGCTGTATCAGGAGGAGGGCTAGGAAATTGCGCCCTTGCACTCTCTCTCGCTATGATTTGTGCTGGCTCTAAGCCAACTTTACTTGGATCTAACATACCTAGTGGTGACACAGCCCCTGTAAACGGCCTGGTGTCTTGTCGACCAGTAGTATGCCAGTCACTTGGAAAATCTTGTTGCGCCATTAACCTAGCTTGTTCGAGGGTAATAGAAGGATCTATCATTCCTAAACTAGACCTGCTACCTCTAAACGGCCTATCAGTCTCAGGGGGTCGCATATCCCCATATTGTTGAGCCATTTGATATGACGGGAAAGTTCCCATACCCCTAAGACCACGTGCAGTTGGTTCATCCAACAGCATCTGTTGCTCTTCATCTAAGACTGGATCGTACCTTAAACCTGCTGCGGCCATCTCTTGTTGTGCTAATCTACGAGCATAATCTACAGAAGCAGCATCTGGGTCAATCATACCCAGCGAAGAACGTAGCGCAGTTGGTTCCATACGTGATCTGTCCTCAGAAATAACGTCCGCAGGAATGCCCGCCTGTGCTAATTGACGAGCATACTCAAGAGAAGCAACGTCTGGGTCTAACATTCCTAACGAGGAGCGCATTGCTTTTGGCTCCATGCGAGAGCGATCTTCAGCAAGAACCTCCCCAGGTATATCTTTCTGCGCTTTGCGTCGTGCCATGTCCCGTGACCACACTTCTGGATTTAACATACCTGTACTTGTTTCAGATGGCAGTAACTCAAAGCGACTACGATCACCAGATATTTGGTCTTGCGCCTCTCTTCGTAGCCTTGCTCTATATGCTTCAGTAGCACCGCCACCTGACATATATGCCGTAGGATCACGAGGGTCTTCCATCATCAACCTAGATCTATCTGGAGCCGTAGGCGTAGGGCCATACCCCATCATACGCATACGTGCCTGTGCAGTACGTTGAGCATCTTCTAAAGTAACGTCTCTAGGATCAAACATTCGAGAAGCATCTTGCCTACCTAATGACGCTGCTCGATCTTCCTCCATAAGCTGCAACTCCTCTTCACTAAGGGGAGTTACTGGCATCCCAGCAGCTCGACTCCGAGATATACTACGCTCTATATCACGTATACTTCTAGTCGGCATCACTGACATACGGGGTTCTTCTTGTAGTAATTCCTCTTCTTCACTGCCATAAAACAATTCTGGCCTTGGTTCACTATCCCGACGAGGCGACGCCCCCACACCAGAGCCGTGATACTCGACCCGATTACGAGAACTTACAGTCACATTATCAGGGTTAATACCCCCCGTTCTTTCAATAAACTCCCTTTCTTCAGGGGTAGATTGAAAGCGACTTAACTTCACAGTACCCGTCTTCCCTGGTGTCTTATATAACACATTTTGGCGACTAAGAATTTCTTCTCTTCTTCGTAGAATATCTACCCCTGGTTCATCTTGCTTGAGAACAACAGTTTCCTCGATAGTAGGTTCTACTTGTGCGCGAGCAGGGGTCGGTACGGTACGGTCTAATCTAGATCGATCCTCTGGGCCTGTAACAAGAGGAACCTGTGACCCAGGAGTTGTCTTTCCTGTTGTGCCTATAGAGGGCGCAGCACCCTCACTATCGGGCGCTGTGCTGTCAACCCACTCCATAATACCTTTCATTTCTGGACTAAGTTGATCTAGGTTCGCCTTTGTGCGGTACTCAGGCTTCAGTATGCCGTTCTCGGTCATACCAGCAGCACGTAGTTGTGTAGGGCTTAGAGTAAATGGATCAGATGCCCTGAACTTCGCAAGCTCTGCCTCGCTGTATGATTCTGGAGGTGGTGGGCTTCCGATATCTCCCTCAAAACCCATTTCGTTATACGTTCTTTGTTGGTCAGCAATAGTGCGGCGATTTGCGTCACGTTGTTGCCACGTATCAGTGCTTGCCATCGGGCCACGTGAACCAGTCATAGCTGCCATCCACGCCTGCATTTCTTGCGGCGTTTGTGCCAATCTAGAAGCACGATCCGCAATCTCTTCTTCAGACATGCGCTTCTCATTAAAAGCGCGCTGTAATTCGTTTAATGATCTGGCTTTCTCAAATTGACCATCTTGAATGGCCTTAGCGATTTGTTGAGGAACCGTTAAAATACGCTCTTCGGGTTCTTCCTGTGGAGTAAACTGTGACCATTCTCCTTTACGAGTCTGGTAAAAGATATCATCAGCAAACCCAGGGGGCAGACCAGGAACATCAGCGCCAGTCGCGAATCTTCCCTGTGGCTCTTCATAAGCAAACCCTTCAGTCTGAGCATAATTAGAAACATATTTATTGATCGCTTCAGCACTCGTTGTATCAGCAGCGCCATATCCCATAGAATCTAATTCCCTGCCTAATGCTTTCATCTTGGGGTTTTCGGATAAAGCCAATGGTCTGTGACGACCTGATGGCAACATTTCCACAAAGACATTCTCGCCTGTGTTTATATTTGATATTACCCTAACCCTATCGGTTCCTTGAATTGGCTTAGGTGTCTCAGAATATTGCCTCTGTATAGATTCCATCTCGTTCTGCCGTATTTCGTCAATACCTGGAACTTGATATAGAACCATGTTACCCTCTATACCTACAACCTTAGTCCCTGGTTGTATTACATTCAGGTAGTTCTCATAGAGTTGTTCTTGTTCGCGTTGTTCTTCTTTAGATGCCATTGCGCTTACCTCCCCATTTATCGAGGAATCCATCGACTCCCAGTTTATCTAGCTGTTGCTGACGGAAGTCCGCATTGTTTTTCACAGCATTACGCCAGTCCTGTATGTTACCTTTCTTGTAACTGAACTCTACTGGCGTAGCTTTCAGTGCCTGTTTCTTCGCTTTAAATATCTCAGTACCCACTTTCGTGGAAACATCAAACAATATATTCCCTGTATCTGCCATCTTTATCCTCCGAAAGCTGTATTAGGCATAGGTGCTTCTGGGTTAGGCCCTCTTTGTCTTACAATTGCATCGGGACTATCCACGAAAGGTTGACCAGGTGCGCCTGACGGACTCATAGACATGTCCTGTGGACTCGCTTCTGCTCCCGCCATACCCATTGTTCTGTCAAGATTCTGCTGATCCAGAGCCATTTGCCTCTGATCTGCCATTTCATTAAACCCTTCTTCTCGCAGAGCGTTAATTACGCCCTGCTCAATAACAGCAGGATCCTTGTAAATCATATCTCTTAAAACACCCTTACGAATCGTAGTAGGATCTTCGTACCTTCGTATCTTGTAATACGTTTCGGTATCAATCAGCCCTCGCTCAAGTTCACTCATCGCCATTTGCGCTTCCTGTTGTGCAACAACTGCGTCTATCTGCTC
>Ga0208919_1001963_pt1 | contig 11201 bp, 4 predicted proteins | sample 4_EtaG_FD_184076 | JGI IMG/M metagenome (GOLD analysis project Ga0208919, IMG submission 184076) | Marine viral communities from the Subarctic Pacific Ocean - 4_ETSP_OMZ_AT15127 metaG (SPAdes) (version 3) | ecosystem: Environmental > Aquatic > Marine > Oceanic | place: Pacific Ocean | collected... | reverse complement strand
CAGGCCCGTGGCAATGTCAAGGTGCTATAACAAATAGACCATATTATCTGTCTTTCGGATTATTTAGTAGTACTTTTTGTGAAGATTCATATAATAATAATAATGTTGGCGATTGTATTCAGGTCGCAAGTCCATTTCCTGGAATTGATTTTTATGCAACTAAAGAAGAGTGTGATTATAATTGTTTTAGCGCTTGCAACGATATACTTAAAAACTGGAGATTTAATCTTGCAGAATATTCAATTCCAATAAATGGAGACCAAGTAACTAATAATCCTAATTTCTCACCTTCACCAGCACAACCAGGCATGTCAGCAGATTATCATAGATTTTTGTCTAATTATCATCAATGTGGCGCTATACCGTGTGGTGACGGTGGTAATGCTAATAATGATACTTGTTACAAATACGATCCAGTCACTGGTACTTTTACTTGTGGTAACTGGGGTAAAGCATTTTGTAACGGAGTCAACGAGCCTAATAATTTTTATCGTATGGCTTCAAAACCATTTGGTCTAGCGGCTTCAGTAAACAATCAAGTAAATAGTGGTCCTTTAGCTCCATCAACACCGTCACTTGTCAAGAAAACAAACTTTATTGTACCACCACCAGGAGATGTTATGGAGCCTAGAGGTTGGAATTGGCAGCTTTTTTCAAATAACGAGTCTGATTCAAGTTGGTACTCTGGATATAATAATCGATGTTTACCAAGTGTAACTCAAGGAGGAAGATACTCTTTTTCAGGTAGAAGTGGAATTCCAGTTATGAGCGGCGGAACAGGTCCTAATGGTCCTGGCGTTCCAAATCAAAATATTTCTGGCACTACTACAACAGGTAGCTCGTGTTCTGGCGGAATTAGATTAAAAGGCCCAAGTTCTAGTTGTTCGTTAGGTTTAGAATCTGATGGATATTTTCATTCTCAAGTGCTAACACAAGTATTAGTTGGTTACGATAGCGCTGGTAATATAATTGAAAAATTACAAGCTGGTAAGCAGTACGAATTAAGAATAAGATTTCAATCTTATGAAATAGGTGGTCCACAAAATCCTGCGTATAACTCAGGTACAATTTGGAAGTTATTTAATCCTGGAGATTTTGGTTTTGGTCCTGGTGTTAACCAAGGTAAAATATGGATAAACACTGGTCACAACGCTACACATCCTAATAACTCTGCTATTTCATGTGTAACCAATTCTTCTACATACGATAATCAAGGTCCTAGTAATCCTGGAAATACTCATTGTACAGTTGCAAATGAATATTGGATTAATAATGGTGTTTATACTAGCCCTTCTAATCAAGAGTTTCGTTTTTACAATATAGGTGCTGGTTGTCCACAGTTAATAATTTTTCCTTCGTGGTTTGGAGTAGGAAATAACACAGATGATTGGGTTTATACACATACTTTTACAGCAATAGGTTCTAGCGGAAACACATTAAGTAGTGGTGGACATATGAACATAGAACAATTAGTTATAGAGTTTGAAAGTTATTGCGAACAAAGTGTTAATATAGGTAGTGTTTGTATTGTAGAAATACCATCAGGTGGAGGCAGTGGTAGTGGCAGTGGTAGTGGTAGTGGTGCTATTTCTGGACCAAATACTACTACAAGTTCTACATATTAAAAATAAAAAAATAAATAAAAATGATTTTATCTATATCTAAATTTAAATTATATTATCCTAATGGTGACTCTGAGTATGGTGGAGGTAGTGACGAAGGTGGCGCAAAAGAATCAGATTCATCATCTGATCCTGGCACTAGCACTCCAACGGGTAATCCAACGGGTGGTTATGGAGGGTCTACATTGCAATCTAATACTATAGCGGGTAATATTAGAAGAGCACAATCTACGTCTAAAAAAGAAGTAAAACCAGAAATATATTATTTTACAGTAAGTGGTAGTAATTTAATATCACAAAGTGGAGAAACAAAAAATATAAAAATAAAAGGAACTCCTGGTGTTATTTTTTCTATGACTATAGAAGATAGCTCTGGTTGTAGTATATTAAAAGAAGATATTCAAAATGTAACTATACCAGATTTTGGAGTTTATCAATTTGATCAAACTTTTCCATCTATATATGTTGGCGTGGGTACTAGAAAAGTATCAAAAAGTAAAGAAACTTATACTATTAAATTAACTCTAGCTGCTGATGTGGTTTTTCCAGATTATATTGATGAAGAGATTATTATAAACCAATATGCTGATCCTATTGTTACACTTACAAATACAACATCACAAACAAGTCCAGCTATATCAGTTTCTGGTAGTGATATAACAAAAACAGGTGCCGTTGGTTCAAAAGGTAGAAACACTCCAGGTTATTCTTCTTCTGAATATAAATTAATACTCACCGAGGATTCTGGAACTAGTGGTTTTTTTTATGTTAAAAATGATAAATTAAATTTTGACGACAGAATATCAACTAACACTGTTATAAAAAAGAAAATAGATAGATGTGGTGGTACTGGTAAAATAAGAACTTTAACATTAGACCCTTTAACAACTAGAACTGAAAGCGCTGTAGAAACAGATGGGCAGTATAAAATTGATGGTGTAGTTCAATCTAGCGCAACAATAGCAACAGGAGATTTACAAGCTGGTATGAGATTATACGCTAAAGTTGAAAAAACAAAAACAGTTGTAGCTAGTTTAGATAGTGATAATAATGTTTTAGATTTTGAAACATGTAAAAATAAAGAAACACATAGAATAAAACTTAGTGATACTAACGATTTAGTTGAAGACATGGCTGTTATTTTAGATGGTAGAAATATAGGTAAAATAGAATCTGTTGTTTGTGATAAAACTATAGAAATTTCATCTAAAGTATATATAACTAGAAACACTTCTTTAATATTTAGAAATATTTGGCGTAGTGCTATTAGTAATGTTATAGATAATGTTAATAGTAAAGGTCAAGCTACAGTTGATTTAATATCAGCTGTTGATATACCACATCATACGGAAATAGAGTTTAATGATAATGCTAATATTGTTAGTGGTGATATAAAACATAGTGGTAGTGGTACAAATACCGTAACTCTTACAACAACTCTTAATGTAGAAAGATTTGGTTATAAAAATGTAACGTACACATTAGATTTAGATGAGTTTATAACAAGAAAACCAAATGCTTATGATAAATATGAAACAACAGCTAAAGACACACAAATAGCAATAGATATGGTAAAAGGTGATTATGATTCTAACGCTACTAGCAAAATTGGTGCTGTCGTTAGACAACCTCAAAACGGTACAGTTTCAGAATATGTTGAAGCAACAGATACGTTTAGATATTCACCAGCTAAAGGTTTTACAGGTGAAGATTTTTTTACTTTTACAATGAGTGATACCGTAAACATTAGTGAAGAAAAAACAATTTTTATAACAGTAAAATAATAAATTATGCATTTAACATGGTCAACAGGTGATCCAGTAGTTCAATTAACATTTTTGTATCCATTAAACGTATCAGTTCAAATTGGTGACGTTGCTTATTTCTCTAATTCTACAGCCGTAGGTAGCGTAGGTAATCCATTGAACAATGGAGAACAATGGGCGGCTACATCAACACCACATTGGACATCTAGTCAATCAGATATAAAAATGATTGGGGAAATAGTTGATATAGGACCATGGAACGGTACATTTAGTACTATAGTATGTAATATGCCTCAAGGTTTATATAATGACTATTATATTGAATTAACACCACCTAATCAACCTTTTATCATGTTTAGTAAAGATAACAAAGCTAATTTAAGTAGTTTATTAGGTTATTATGCTGAAGTTGAATTTAAAAATAACTCTACTGACGAAGCAGAGTTGTTTAGTATTGGTTCTGAAGTATTTGAAAGTAGTAAATAAAGTGCAAAAACTGTGACTATAAATAGATATAAAACAATAAAAACGAAAAAGATATGAGTAAATCACCTTTAAAATTATTAGATCCATTTTCAATGATGACTATAGGTGCAGCTGTAGGTGGAGTAGCATCTTTAGCTAAACTTGGTATGTCTTTAACTGGTATGGGTAAAAGAAGAGACGAGCAAAGAGATGCTAGAAAAGAAATGCAAAAAATGAAAGATAGATATGAAAAATTAGATACTAGTAATTTATATGCTAACGTTAGTAATCAATTTGAAAACATGGAAAATGCTTTTGAAGATCTTACTGTTAACAGACAACAAGCAGAGTTTGAAAGAAATATGGCTCAACAACAACAAGCGAACATAATGCAACAAATGAGTGGTGCAGCTGGAGCTTCTGGTATAGCGTCTTTAGCTCAAGCTATGGCTAATCAAGGTTTAATACAAGCACAACGTGCTGGTGCTTCTATCGGCGCACAAGAAGCTCAAATAGGTATAAGAAGAGCGGCTGAAGCTAGTAGATTACAAACATTAGAAAGAAGAGGTGAGCAAATAGCAGAAACACAAAGACTACAAGGCGCTGAGGAAGCTAGAGGTTTAGAATATCAAAAAACTGGAACAATGTTTGGTATGTCACAACAAAGATATGCTGGTGCTAACGAAGCTATAAGAATGGCAAAAGAACAACAATTAGGGGCTGTTGGTGACATAGCTAGTTTAGGTGTTGATGCGATGACAGCATTTGGAGGAGGACCAAGAAAAAAACGCACAGATAGTGGTAAAGCTTATCAAGAGTATCAAGAAAGTACAGATGGGTATGGAATGGACTACAATAAATTTATGGAGTCAGACATATGGAAAAATTGGGATAAGAGATAAGATTAAAAATAAATAATTATGGCAAAATATACAGCAGATCAATCTTTAATACGAGGTGCGGCTAAAGTAGCTCAAAGCTTAAGACCTATAAGTTTAAAAGGTTTAGACCCTGTAATTGAAAAAGGACAAAAAATAATACAAGCAGGTTTAGCTCAGAAAAAAGCTATAGATGCCGCTTTAGATAAAGCTACTAGTAAAACTATTATGACGGCTGGTGCTTTAGGTGATGAGTTTTACAACTACACAACTGACAAAGTAAATGGTTGGAGAGACATGTATTACGAAGGTGTTAGAACAGGTGGTACTGAAGGAGAAAAAATGAAAATGGATGCTATGATGCAAATGCAAAACTGGAGCACGTTTGTACAAAATCATAAAAAATGGAACGAAGAGCATGCTGATTTACATAAAGATGGTATGTTTTCTAATTATATGAATGAAGATCGTTTACACAACATGACGAAAATATTAAACCATGAATATACGTTAGGTGAAAACAAAGAAGGAGAAGTAGTTTTTAATATAAAAAATACGTATGGTGAGGATGTTGAAGTTACACAGGCAGATTACGAAAGTTATTGGGTTCCTAAAAACTATTCTGTAGATGAAACATATAAAAACTTAATGTTTAAATACAAGACGGTACAGGGTTACGCTTTTAGTGATAACGATGTTTATGGTGAGGTTTTTAAAGGTTTACCAACTAATGAAGATGATTATAACGCTAGTTTATTTGATTCTACATATAATTTAAAAGAAATGCTGGAAAATGATGGAAGTTTAGATAACGCGATTTTAGCAAGTATAGCTGGTGAAGATTTTATGGATACTATTGGAGATGGAGATATGGTGTTAGATCCAAAAGAAAAAGCCGATTTTATTGAAGCTGCAACCGATCCCGAAAACTGGAACTATGATTGGAAAATAAGTAAAGAAATTATGGCTCGACAATTTACTCTTAATATAAGAAAAGCAAATAATGAGTATCGAGATGCAGAAGATAGGCGGAATAAAACAGGTAAATACACACCGACAGATAAAGAAGAGGAAGAAACTGGATGGGTAAATAGTAACGAAGCTTTAGCTGTTCAAGGTGGTAATAGGTACGTAGATTATAATATAGCTAAAGATATGTATGATTCTTTTGTTGAAGCTAAAGATGGTAAAGCAACTAACTTTAATCTATTTAATGTAAAATATGATTATGATCCTGCTACAGATAATTGGTACACTGGAGAAGGAGACGACAAGGTAGATTTTGGTAATTCTGATCAATTTAGAAGATCTTTAGGTATATCAGAACCTGATTTTAAAAATTTAACTAGTCAAACAAAAATAACAACAGCAGATGACACAGAGGTTGTAACTATAAAACCAATTAAAGAACCTCCAAAAAAAATAGAAGGTACATACAGTAATATTATTAACACTGTTAAATTTAACGCCACTGGAGATGATGTTGCTGTAGACGTTGATTTTATGGATAAAAGTGACAGTGAAATTGCAAGAAGTTTACAAAGTATAATGCCTCCTATAAATACTGACGAAAATCCAAATAATTACACTTTTGATGTTGTTAGAAACAGCCTTGGTCTTAACGTTCCTTTTTTTCCCGCTATTGTATTAAGGGGTATAGATGGAATTTCAGTAAGATACCCACAAGGGCACCCAAAAGCAGGTAAAAAAGTTGAAATACTAGTTGGACGTGATTTAAATAGAAGAAAACAAGCAATAGCTGATTTAGATGATGTTTTAACAACTTTTAATCTTGTTGATGTAATTAACAAAGGTAATACTATTGGTGGTGGTGCTGATAATTTAGGAGATAATTAAACATGAGTAAATCATTATATAATTTTTTATCGGAGCAGGGAGATTATACAAAATCTTATGAAGATTTCCAAACGCAATTTGCTAGTAAGAATTCTCAAGACTCTTTATATAATTTTATGTCTAACAAAGGAGATTATACTAAATCTAAAGATGAGTTTTTTAAACAATTTTTTATAGAGACAGATACAGAAGAAACAGAATCTATAAATTGGTTTGATCAAACTTGGTTTGGTCGAGGCTTTAAAGCTGCTAGTACAACCGGTGAAGCTACAGATCTTATGTTTCAAGATTTTTCAAATATAGATCAAGAAACTATAGAAGAATTTATTGTAGCTAAAGAAAGTGAAGCTAGAACATACTCAGCTTCTAAGGGTATGAGTGAATTCCAAAAACAATACCAAAAAGAAGGTAAGACATGGAGCGCTTTTTTTAGAGGTGTAAGAAAAAATCCTGGTTTATTACCAGAGTTGTTTGTTCAGTCTTTAGGTACTCAAATTGGTACAGCTTTCGACGCGCCTGAAGCTTTAGCTGCCGCTGGAACAGGAGCAGTTGCAGGTGGATTAGCTGGAGCTGGGTTTTTAGGTGTTGGAGCTATACCTGGCGCTTTAACTGGAGCTATGGGTGGTTTAGCAACATCAATGGAAGCTGCTTTAACTTTTGGTGAGTTAATAGAAACTAGATTAAAAGAAAAAGGTTTAGAGTTTACTGATGAAAATATTAGAAATTTATTAGAAACAGAAGGTAAATCAATAAGAAACAAATCTATAGGAAGAGGTATGGCTATAGGTACGATAGAAGCTCTTAGTGGTGGTTTAGCGGGTAAAACAGCTTTAGCTACTAAAAGAGCTGTTACGGGTGCTAAAAGAGGTGTTTTAGCAGCAGCTGCAACTGGAACAGCTGTTGAGGCTATTGGTGGTGGTACTGGTGAGATAGCTGGTAGATTAGCAGCTGACCAAGAAATGGATCCAGCTGAAATAGGTTTTGAAGCTATAACAGGTACAGTTACAGCACCACTTAATGTATCGGCAGCTCTGTTAACAGCAAAGCAACCTATATATGAATTAAATGGCGAAAGTATAACATACGAAAAGATGAAAGACTTTGTTGACACCGCTGATGATTTAGATGTTGCAAAGGCTAATATTAAAATGGAGAATGATTACACTGGTATTGGTAAAAAAGCACAAGCAAAACAAGAAGCAGCTATAAAAGCAATAGAGTTAACTGGTGACGTAGAAACAATAGCTGAAGTTGCAGAAGCTAGAGTTGAAATAAATTTTCAAGATAATATGGAGTTTGCTAAAAAACATAGTGAACTTTATGGTTTAAAATTTACAACTTTAACACAAGAGGAAATAAAAGAAAGATTTAAAGATACTGAGGATATTCAATTAGCTGAATCTCTAGGTGGTATTATTGGTGATGAAATAATAATAAATAAAGATTTAGCAAAAACAAGAGTTTATGGTGATAACGTTGGTAATCACGAGCTTTTACATGGTATAATAAAAGCTAGTAAATCAAACATAACGCAAGAAACTATAAATAACTTTTTAGATATTATAGGTGAAGAAAATAAAGCTATTGTTCAAAAAAGAATAGATGATAATTACACGCCAGAATATATGGCTAAAAACTTAGATGAGTATTTTACCGCTTTTTCTGATGCTATAGCTAATGAAGAAATTACTTTTAATGATAGTATATTTACTAAAGTAAAAGATGTTATAAGAAGAATGTTTGCTGATTTTGGTTTTGCAAACGTAGACTTTGAAAGTGCTCAAGGTGCTTACAACTTTTTAAAAGATTATAACAAAAGTATACATAAAGGAACTTTAAGCAAAGGTGTTAAAGCAAAAGCAAGTGATGTTGTGTTTGAAGATACTAAAGAATCTAGATCAAAAGCTGTTGAATCTGTAAATGAAATAGAAGAAACATTAAAAACTAGATTAAAAGAACAAGGTAAAGAATATACACAAAATGAATTTAGAACAAGTCCAGAGTTTAACGATCTTTTTTATTCCATAAATGTTACTGGTGGTGGTATAAATAATTATATTAAAAGTCTTGGTATGAGCCCTGATAAAACACAAGCTACTATTGAGTCAGCTCGTGATAGATTGATGAACTATAATCCACAAGCAGAAAGAAAAACAGATACTAAACAAGAGATAACAATAGGTGAGCGTATAATGTCTGATATTGGTTATGCTAAATTAGATGCTGCAAAAAAATTAGCTATAGAAGGTAAGAAAAGAAAAAAGACAGTAGCTTTAGATGATCCAGAGGTTAAAGATATACCTGACGACACTCCTACGCCAACTACTTCTACCGCAGATCAAAAAGACGTTAAATTAAGAAAACTTAGGGATTTTGATGTAAAACTACAAGATGGTTTAGTTAACGATGACATTGTTAAACAAGTTGAAAGTTTAATAAAAGAAAATCCTAAAGATATTGAAGAACGTTTTGAAAAATTAGTATTAAATGATATACGTAAAAAACTTAATGATACTATACCTAAAATTGCTAAAGATAAAAAAACAGGAAAAAGACAACCAACACCAGAGTATGAAGCTTGGATTAGAAATAACTATGATGAAATAGTTCAAAGTTTAGGTATAAAAACAATAAGAGACGCATATAGTCCTTGGTTTCAAAGAAAAAAAGTACGTACTGAAAAATATAAAAATATAGATCCTGTAACAGATAAAGTTAGTAATTACGTAAAAGATGTTTTTGAAAATACTACTAATAAGCGTGAGTACATAAGATGGTTTTTAGAAGGTAAAGAGCGTAACTTAACAGAAAGAAGAACAGCATTAATGAGGCGTATAGCTAGAAGAAAAGCTGAGGTAGCTGTTGATAATTATATAGAGGAAAATTCCAAAGATTTAGATGCTGTAAGTAAAGCTAGATTTAGGAAGCTTTCTAGAACTGCAGAAAACACTTTAGACGAACAAAAAACTTTTGATTCTGTTAAATATAGCAAATCAGATAAAAAATTAGCTGAAAAATTAGGTGTTAAATATTACGACTTAAATAGTATAGATGGTGTAAATAAATATATAGCAGATTTTGCTACAAAAATTGCACCAATATTTGAGGAGGGTTTTTTAAATAAGACTATATCTATAACTAGCTCTACAATTCCAGATAGAGATTTAAGAAAATATGCTAAAAAAGAATTAGAAAAACTAGTTGAATTTAAAAGAAATAAAAAATACGCTAGAACAAAAATTAACACAAAATTAGTAAGATCAAAAACAGATAAACAAATACAAGAATTGAATGATAAAAATGTAGATAATTTTACCTACATGTGGAACACAATATATAAAGCTGTTCAGGAAGACAATTCTTTAGTTACTCCGTTTCTTCATTTTTTAAGAGGATCTATAAATGAGGGTGTTCACCCACATAGATTAGGCGCTCCTTTATTAGCTATAGATAAAACAGTAGAAGGTAAATTATATTTTGAACATGCTTTACAAAATGTAAAAGCTTATAGGTTGTTAATTGAAGCAGCTGTGAATGATAATCCTAAACAATGGGCCGACACATTAAAATCTTTAAAGAAAAATTATAAATTAATAGCTATATCAGCTAAAGATAATAAAAAAATTGATCAAGCTGGTTATAAAAACGAGATGGCTATTGATAAACCTTGGACTATATATGAAAATAATTGGTGGGAAAGATATTTTAATGAGGCGATTGCCGCTTTAGGTGGTATTAATCCAAATAATTTAAGATTAATAGGTTCTAAAATTAGTTTAGGAGAACAGTTAAATATAAATATAGAAGGTAAAACACCTGTATTAAAAAATAAAATTTCTTCATCTAAAAAAATAAACAAAGCTATTACAAAAGCTAGAACAAATAAATATTCTAAATCTTCTAGAGGTATTACTGTTTTAGATTTTGACGATACATTGGCTACAACTGAATCTTTAGTTAAGTATACAGCTCCAAATGGAACCACCGGAACTTTAAACGCTGAAGAGTACGCTAATACATATCAAGACCTACAAGACATGGGTTATAAATTTGATTTTTCAGATTTTAATAAAGTTGTAAAAGGTAAGTTAGCACCGTTGTTTAATAAAGCAATTAAGTTACAAAGTAAGTTTGGTCCTGAAAATATGTTTGTATTAACAGCTAGACCAGCCGCAGCTCAAAAAGCTATATTTGATTTCTTAAAAGCAAATGGTTTAAATATACCTATTCAAAATATAACTGGTTTAGGAAACTCTACAGCCGAAGCAAAAGCATTGTGGATAGCTGATAAAGTTAGTGAAGGATATAATGATTTCTACTTTGCAGACGATGCTTTACAAAACGTACAAGCAGTTAAAAACATGTTAGATCAATTTGATGTTAAGTCAAAAGTACAACAAGCTAAAGTTAAATTTAGTAAATCAACAAACGAAAGATTTAATGATATACTAGAAAACGTAACTGGTATCGAATCTAAGAAAAGATTTTCAGCTATTAAAGCTAGAAAACGTGGAGCTAGTAAAGGTAAGTTTAGATTCTTTATACCACCATCACATGAGGATTTTGTAGGTTTATTATATAACTTTATAGGTAAAGGTAAGGAGGGTAACAAA
>Ga0208919_1001962_pt1 | contig 11201 bp, 8 predicted proteins | sample 4_EtaG_FD_184076 | JGI IMG/M metagenome (GOLD analysis project Ga0208919, IMG submission 184076) | Marine viral communities from the Subarctic Pacific Ocean - 4_ETSP_OMZ_AT15127 metaG (SPAdes) (version 3) | ecosystem: Environmental > Aquatic > Marine > Oceanic | place: Pacific Ocean | collected... | reverse complement strand
AGGCTAGCTTTACCCTGGCAAGATGCTCGGCGTCTTCACGGGGTAGCCTGGCGTGTTCAATTAGCGGTAGGGCAATATTTTCTTGCAGGTTCAACGAGCTGAACAGCGCACCGCGTTGAAACAGTACACCAAAGCGCCGCTCTATTTGACTGCGCTGTGCCTCGTTAAGCTCGTTAAGGGTTGTGCCTAGGACTTCAACCGTGCCGTCATTGGGGCGCTTCAAACCAACGATGCTGCGTAACAGCACTGATTTACCGGTACCAGAACCGCCTACAACGCCGAGGATTTCTCCACGTTCAAGGGTTAGGTCTAAGTTTTCGTGAACCACATGAGCGCCAAAGTGGTTCACCAAGCCTCGAACCTTAATGACCGGTAGGTCGTTTTGCTCTGTCGGTTTATCTGAATTGATCACCAGCCCATCTCCATAAAGAATAGCGCGGCGACGGCATCAATCAGAATCACCATAAAAATCGACTGAACGACGCTTGACGTAGTGTGTTCTCCCACCGACTGCGCACTGCCGCTGACCTTAAAGCCTTCAAGGCAGCCGATAACGGCGATCACAAAGGCAAACACCGGTGCTTTGCTAAGCCCTACCAAAAAGTGTGTCACCGATACGTCTTTTTGCAGCGTGGCCATGAACTGGGTAAGTGAAATATCCAGTGACAAAGAGGTGACCATGGCACCACCCGCTAAGCCGCTGAGCATGCCCACAAACGCTAGCATGGGCAGGCTAATTAACATCGCCATTACCCGTGGCAGCACCAAAAGTTCGATAGGATCTAGCCCTTGGGCCTGCAGGGCATCAATCTCTTCATTGGATTTCATGGCGCCGATCTGGGCAGTAAAGGCGCTGGCGGTTCGTCCCGCTAATAAAATTGCAGCAAGCAGAACGCCGAACTCTCGCAAGAATGAGAACGCAACAAGATCGATGGTATAAATCGTGGCGCCAAAATCCTGCAAAACGGTAGCGCCAAGGAAAGCCACAACGGCACCCACCATAAAGGTGAGTAGCGCGACGATGGGTACGGCATTAAGACCGCTCTGCTGAATATGGGCAACGGTGGCCGTTAGGCGCCAGTGGCGTGGCCGCAATGCCAGATGGAATAGGGTAGCCACGACGAGACCAATAAAGGCCAGCAGCTGGCGCTGCTGAGACCAAAGCCCCGCCATGTGTTGGCCCACGCTGGCAAGCGCTTGGCTAATACGCGAATAGGAGGGGGGATCAACGTCAAGCGGCGCTTCCATGGCTTCGGCAATACGCACCAGCAGCGCCTGCTGCTCTTTCGGCAGTTCTGCTGCCCAATCCGCTACCGCCTGTGCTTTCTCAACGCCAATCAGCTCTACAATGAGTATGGCACCGGCGGTATCAAGGCGAGTTATTGCGTCTAACGAAACCGTCGCACCCGTTGGCTTGCCAAGTTCGGTTCGAGTTTCACTGTGATTAAGCGCCGCTTTGATATAGCGGTAATTGGCAAGTGTCCACTCGCCTTTAAGGGTGACTGTTTGATCATGACGCGCTATCCACTCGCTTGGCATCCCCACCCCTCGGCGCTCTTGGTATCGCTGCGCTTGTTTAGAAGTCTATGATGCATTCAAACGGGCGTTAGTTAAAGTCTCCCTAGCTTGAATTTACCTTGCCGAGCGGTTTCTTGGCGCTAGTTCCTGCTTAATCTGATTAGCGACTTCTTTGAGACGTGGGCCTAAGTTATTAACCAAGCGGTCGTGATCCAAGCGCAGGCTGGAGCCGCCGCAGTTAATCGCCATGACCTCGGCGCCATCTTCTAAAATTAGCGGCATCGCCACCGCGCTAATATCGCGCTGCCAATCCTGCTCAGAGAGACAAAAACCGTACTGTGCATAGTCTTTGAAACTCTGTTGTATACCCGCTTCATAACGCGGCCAGTCGCTACCATACTCGCTGGCCAACTCTTGGAGCACCTGCTGGCGCCGTTCGTCAGACAAACCACATAGCCAGGCACGACCAATGGCGGAAGTGGCAATGGGCAGGCGGGAGCCCGTGTCCAGGCGAATGATTAGCGGGCCATGGCCGTGGCAGGTTTCCAAATAAACCATGTCACTGCGGTCGGCCCCGCCCAGGCTAACGTTACAGTCGGTGGCATCAGCAAATTTCTGCAGATGCGGGCGAGCAATTTCGCGAATGCCCATATTGGCGAGAAAGCGATATCCCAAGGCTAAGACACCTGGCCCAAGGCGGTACTTTTCCAGGTGGGTATTGTGTTGGAGATAGCCCAACTGCGTCAGGGTATAGGTTAAACGTGACACCGTCGGGCGAGGGATACTCGTACGGTTGGAGAGCTCAGCATTGCCTAAATACTCTTCACCTGCGCCAAAGGCGCGCAGTAACTCTAAACCGCGCGCGAGGGCAGTCACAAAGTTACGATCTTTTCCTGGCAACTGCAGGTCGTCAGCATCAGTGTCGGTGGGGTGCATTCAATATCCCAACAATAGGTGGCTTATGGCGCCCAGTATCGCATATCTACTTAGACGCAGCGTTCATGCCTCTCAACGAAATAGCGGCTGTTTGACACTAAATCAGCTGTCCAGACGCTCGATAATCGTGGCAATGCCCTGACCGACGCCGATGCACATGGTAACCAACGCATAGCGCCCACCGGTCGCCTCAAGCTGACGGAGAGCCGTAAGCGCCAAACGTGCTCCTGAAGCTCCCAGGGGGTGACCAATGGCGATAGCGCCGCCGTTGGCATTCAAGCGTGGATCATCAACGGAGAGCCCCAATTGCTGCACGCAGCCAAGCACCTGAACGGCAAACGCTTCGTTAATTTCAATCACATCCATCTGCTCAAGGGTAAGTCCTGCACGCGCCAACGCCTTTTGTGAAGCGGGTACTGGCCCCAACCCCATAACCCGAGGAGCTACACCGGCAACGGCGCTGGCGACAATGCGCGCGCGCGGCGCTAGGCCCACACGTTCACCGGCGGCCTTGGTGCCGACAATCATGGCAGCGGCGCCGTCATTCAGGCCTGAGGCATTTCCGGCGGTGACCACGCCACCCTCGAATAGCAAGCCCAGTCGGGCCAGTTTGTCTTCGGTGCTTTGTGGGCGGGGGTGTTCGTCTTTTTCCACCAACAGTGGCGGCTGTTTACGCCCTTGGGGCACCTCTACGCCAAACATCTCGCCGTCGTAGAAACCTGAGGCCAGCGCTTGGGCGTAGCGGGCCTGAGAGCGGGCGGCAAAGGTGTCGCTTTCATCGCGGCTAATATTCAGGTCGTGGGCAATGTTATCAGCAGTTTCCGGCATGCTGTGGCTGCCGTACTCCTTAGCAATCCAGGGGTTGGGAAAGCGTGAGCCAATCACCGTGTCGTACAGCGGCTGGTTGCGGGCATAGGGAGAGTCCGCTTTACCCAACACATAAGGTGCACGGGACATGGACTCAACGCCGCCGGCTAAAAACAGCTCGCCTTCACCTAGCCGTGCCGCCCGGGCGGCATCCATCATTGCAGCCAAGCCACTGCCGCAAAGCCGGTTAACGGTTTGCCCTGCCACTTCGATGGGCAGGCCTGCCAGCAATGCGCCGTGACGGGCCACGTTGCGGGAGTCTTCCCCCGCTTGGTTGGTGCAGCCTGCCAGCACCTCTTCATAGCTTGCTGGCGCGAATGGGTTGCGGGCTACCAGTGTTTTAAGCGTCAGCCCCAACAGCTTATCTGGGCGAATAGCCGCTAAGCTGCCACCGTGGCGACCAAAAGGGGTACGTAAACCGTCGTAAATATAGGCGTCTTGCATGGTGATGCTCCTTGTTATTGGTAGGGTTAAGCGGCGGTTAACGACATTTGCAGCGCGGCGCGGCGGCGCAGCCAGGGGCTAGGCCGATAGCGTGGGTCGCCGGTGGCCTCAAGCAGGTTGGTCAATATCGTCATGATGCGCGTGGCTCCGTAATGGTCGCCCATGCGTAGCGGGCCGAAAGGGTAGCCCAAACCCAGCTCAACCGCTCGGTCGATAGTCGTGGGTTCTGCCACGCCTTGCTGGGCAATGTCGGCACCGACGTTGACGATGCAGGCAATAATGCGCTGAAGAACGAAGCCGTTGCTGTCCTGCAGAGTACTTACCGGCGTGCCGTCATGATTGAGCAGGCTTTGCGCTGCTTGAATGAAAGCGGAGTGGGTGATTGGCGTGGCCATGAGGCTGCGGCGTTTATCGAGCCCTGCGAGCATATCCACCGCTACACACTGCTCAGCGTCTAGCCCCTGGCGCAGGGCGCAGCTAGTGGCATCTTCTCCAAAGGGAGTCAGCAGGCATAGCGCTTGGGCAGTGGGTAGTGGGTCAGTTTCTAATGGCCAGCCCGCCGCATGCACCAGCGCGGTGAGTGCCTTGGCACTCTCGGGGTTTTCCTGGCTAATCCATACCGGGCAAGGTGAGGCAGGCTTGATGACCGGCTCATCCGGCATCTGCTGTTTGCCTTCCACATAGCGGTAAAAGCCTTCGCCGGTTTTACGCCCCAGCAAGCCCGCGGCCAAGCGCTGTCGGGTTAACGGTGAAGGGCGAAAACGCGCTTCTTCATAATACTGGTGATACACCGACTCCATCACGGCGTGGGAAACGTCCAGCCCGGTAAGATCAAGCAGGGTAAAGGGCCCCATCCGGAATCCGCCCTGATCAACCATAATACGGTCAATAGTGGCCGGGTCAGCGACGCTTTCGCCTAGCAGTCGCAGCGCTTCAGTGCCGAAGGCACGACCGGCATGGTTAACCAGAAACCCAGGTGTATCGGTGGTTTGGGCCGTAAAGTGGCCCATGGCTTGTCCTAGAGCATTGACCCGCTGAGTCACCTCATCGGTGGTACGCAGGCCAGGGATGACCTCGGCAATCTTCATCAGCGGCACGGGATTAAAGAAGTGAAAGCCAATAACCCGCTCAGGGTGCTGGCAGGCGGCGGCAATGGCCGTGACAGAGAGTGAAGAGGTATTGGTCGCCAATACCGCCTGTTGGCTGACGATCGCTTCTAAATCTCCAAACAGCCCCTGCTTGGCCTCCAGCTTCTCGACAATGGCTTCCACCACAATATCGCAGGGGGCGAGCGCGGCAAGCTCGCTGGCTTCAATCAACCGTTCACTATAGTGCTGCGCCTGTTCTGCATTAATGCGCTGCTTTTCGACACTTCTCTGCCATAAGCCGTTAATAAAGGCTTTCGCTTCTTGTACGGCGCCCTCTTTAACGTCGAAAAGCATGACGTCTAGACCGGCCTGGGCAGCCAACTGCGCGATGCCACGTCCCATGGCGCCGGTGCCGACGATGCCAAGTGTGGTAAAGGGGGGAGGTGTTGATGTTGATTCGCTAGCCATATGCTAAGTCCTCTCTGCAAATGAGTGCTTATTTAGTATTGTGATTCTGCATTGCAAAATACTGTTCCAATTATTGACTGCCATCCTAGGCTATGCAAAAGTGCCTGACAAGAATAGTGGACAATAGTTTTGCTATGCAAAATGCATGTGTTGTCCACGCCCAGCGCTACTTCGAATGATAACTCTAACTATAAAACCCGTTGCCACCAGGAGCCGTCATGATTCGCGATCCCGAATTGATTAACCAGCTTGTTGATACCATTGCCCGTTTTGTCCGTGAGCGCCTAATTCCTAATGAGGCACGCCTAGCCGAGGAGGATGCGGTGCCTCCGGAAATTCTTGCGGAAATGAAAGAGATGGGCCTGTTCGGGCTATCGATCCCTGAAGAGTACGGCGGCCTAGGCCTGACGATGGAGGAAGAGGCGCTGGTGGCGATGGAGATTGGTAAAACCTCGCCTGCCTTTCGCTCGGTGTTTGGCACTAATAATGGCATCGGCGCCCAAGGTATTTTGATTGATGGTACTGATGAGCAGAAAGCCAAGTATGTGCCACGCTTGGCCACGGGCGAGATGCTTAGCTCGTTTTGTCTCACCGAGCCCGATTCCGGCTCCGACGCCGCCAGCCTGCGCACGACGGCGGTGCGGGATGGCGATGACTATATCTTGAACGGCACCAAGCGCTATATCACCAACGGCCCAGAAGCCGATCTGTTTACCGTGATGGCGCGTACTGACCCAGAGAATAAAGGTGCGGGCGGGATCTCAGCCTTTATCGTCGAAGGTAACACGCCAGGGCTGGTACGCGGCCCTGCGGATAACAAGATGGGCCAGAAGGGCGCCCATACCTGCGATATTATTTTCGACAACTGCCGAGTGCCCGCTGAAAATATTATTGGCGGAAAAGAGGGGCAAGGGTTTAAAACGGCGATGAAGGTGCTAGACCGCGGGCGGCTGCATATTTCGGCGGTCTGTGTAGGCGTGGCCGAGCGCTTAGTGGAAGAGTCGCTGCGTTACACCATGGAGCGTAAGCAGTTTGGCGCGGCGCTTGCCGAGCATCAGCTGATCCAAGCCATGCTGGCGGATAGCAAAACCGAAGCCTATGCAGGCAAAACCATGGTGATGGACGCTGCACGGCGTAAAGACGATGGCGAACATGTTTCAACACTGGCCTCCTGCTGCAAACTGTTCTGCGCCGAAATGGTGGGCCGTGTCGCAGACCGCGCGGTGCAGGTTCACGGTGGGGCGGGCTACATGTCGGAATATGCGGTTGAGCGTTTCTACCGCGATGTGCGGCTATTCCGTATTTACGAAGGCACCACCCAGATTCAACAAATCGTCATTGCTCGCAACATGGTGCGGGAGGCGTCCTAATGGCTTTATCGGTTTCCTACCAAGCGCCGGACGAGGCTATTTTTGGGCGCCTTGCCAGCGAGCTGGTGGCCGAGCTTCCCGAGCGCCTCAGTACCCGCGTGCTTGAAAATGCCAAGCTGCTTGGCGAGCACCCGGCTATAGTGGATGGCACTGTGCGCTGGAGTTATGCGGAGCTTGGTCAAGAAATACACGCCGCTTATGGCTGGTTAAGCGCATTGGGCATTCGCCCTGGCGACCGGATTATGACGGTGAGTGAAAACTGTCGCGCTCTGGTCGTGCTGCTGCTGGCTGCCAGCGAGCTGGATGTCTGGGTGGCCATCGTTAATTCGCGCCTCTCGGCACAGGAAGTGGATCTAATTCAGGGCAACTGCCTGCCCCGGCGAGTCTTCTATACCTGTGAAGCATCCCAAGAGGCGTGCCAGCACGCCGAGCGCCACGGGGCCGACCGCTACCAACACCCACAGTTGGGTGGGCTGGCCATTTCGCCGCTGTATGACAGTGAGCCCGAGCCGGTCTGCGCGAGCGGCGCCGAGCAGGTGGCGGCGATGATCTACACCTCAGGCACCACTGGTACGCCTAAAGGCGTCATGCTGACCCATCGTGGCATTCTGTATATTGCCTCAATCTCTGGGGGCATGCGTCATTTAAGCGAAGGACAGCGGGTCTACGGCGTGCTACCCATGTCTCATGTGTTTGGCCTCTCTTCGGTATGTATGGGGTCGCTCTATAACGGCGCCTGCCTGTATACCGTGCCGCGCTTCGATGCTGCCCATATGCTGGCGACGCTAAAGCAGGAGCGCATAACCGTTCTCCAGGGCGTGCCGGCGATGTATGCCCGGGCATTAGAGTTTTTAAAACGTGAACCGCGTCCGTTAGAAGCGCCTGAGCTAATTTATATGTCAGCAGGAGGTTCGCCGTTAGATAGCGACACCAAAGTGCGGGTAGAGGCCGCCTTTGGGCTGACGCTGCATAACGGCTATGGCTTAACCGAGGCTAGCCCTACCATCAGCCAGACCCGCATCGATGACCACCATGCAACTAGCACAGTTGGCCGGGTATTGCCTTTGCTTGAGTACCGCCTGGAACCGCTTAGCGACAGCGGAACTGCTGAGCAGCCTGGAGATGAAGTGGGTGAGCTATGGGTGCGTGGTCCCAATGTTATGAAAGGCTACTTCCGCCAGCCGGAAGCCACTCGGGCCACTCTAACTGACGATGGTTGGCTCAATACCGGCGATATCGCCAAGCTCGATCACCAGGATCAACTTTATATTGTAGGGCGTAGCAAAGAACTGATTATCCGCTCCGGCTTCAATATCTACCCGCCGGATGTGGAAGCGGTGATTAACGAACACCCGGCGGTAACGCTTACCGCCGTAGTGGGGCGTCAAATCGCCGGTAACGAAGAAGTCGTGGCGTTTGTGCAGTGCGAGCCGGGCGTTGACGTTGATATGGCGGAGCTAAAGGCGTTTATCGCCGAGCGGTTGGCACCTTACAAACGGCCTACTCAAATTGTATTGATGGATACGCTACCTTCCACCGCCAGCGGCAAAATTCTTAAAGGACGATTGCGCGATTTAGCCCAACAGGAGAGCGGCTCATGAGTCATTCACCTCAGCAAGCGTTAATGGGCTACCACGAACTGCTGGGCATGCACGTCGTTGAGTGGGAAGAGGGTCGAGTAGTCGTTGAACTGACCATTGAGCCAAAACATCTTAACCGCAGCGGCAATGTACATGGCGGTGTATTAGCTTCCATGTTGGATAGCGCGCTGAGCCTGGCGGGTTTGCACTGTAGCGTACCGGGCAATATTCGCCGGGGCATGACGCTCTCATTAACCACGACCTTTGTGGGCCCCGCCCGGCAAGGTGTGTTGAAGGCAATAGGCACGGTGCGCGGCGGCGGTCAGAAAACCTATATGAGCAGCGGTGAGATCGTTGATGAGAAAGGCAATCTAGTGGCCATGGGTGAAGGTTCATTTCGGCGCCGCAGTGGCAGTGAATCGTCTGAAGGCTTCCCGGAAAAAAATACCCAGGGAGAAGGCTGAGTGAGCCCAGCCCGCCTGCGGGTTTCTCTGTTACTGCTGGTCACCTTGGCAACGCTGTTTCATCTGGTGGTCGGCAGCCTGTTTTGGCAAGCCGTCGGCATTGCCGCGCTGGCGCTCTATCTATTAACGCTTGCTGGCAAGCTAACACGTATGGCCAAAGGGTTACTGCTAGTAGCCTTTATAATGTCGCTGCTAGCGCTCTGGCGTTCACCAAACCCAAGCCAACTGCTGTTTGAAGCCAGCGGACGTTTTGCGTTTTTTGCTACCTTTGTGGTGGCGTTGAGCATGCTACGTTTGCCGGCCTACCGTTCACGGCTGGTGCGTCGCTGTGGGCAAAGTATGCTGCTTCAACCGCCTAGCCGCCGCTACCCGATTTTATCGCTCGGCTCTGCGCTGTTTGGGATTATTCTCAATATCGGCGTGCTTAACTTATTTGCCGCCATGATTGAGAAAAGTAACACCCTAGGCGCAGCCCAAGGGCGTGCCTGGGTGCGAGAAGCTCGCCAGCGGCGCATGATGTTGGCGCTGCTACGCGGGTTTTCCCTGGCGCCACTGATCTCCCCTATGGGTATTGGGGTGGCGGTGGTGCTGTCTAGCCTTCCTCAGGTTACCTGGCTGGCGCTTGCGCCGTATATTTTGGGTGCCGCAGTGCTAATTTTTCTGGCGGGTTGGGCCGTGGATTTTCTCACCGGGCCACATCCCCCTGCCAATAAAGCCTTGGTAGCTGCCCCTTCATTGCGCCCGTTGGCCCAGTTCAGTGTGTTGCTGCTAGGGATTGTGGCGCTGGTGTTTAGCCTTGCCTGGCTATTAGAACTGCGCTTACCCATTGCCGCGCTTTTAGGTGCGCCCACGGGGGCGCTGGTTTGGCTTGCCTGGCAGCGGCGTAGGCTTGGCTTCGGTGGGCTGCCTGCCGCGGTTAGCGCGGTGCATCGTCAGTTGCCATGGCTGCTTTCGCCCAGTGCCAATGAGATCGTGGTGCTAGGGGCGGCGGGCTATTTGGGGCACTTATGCGTTGGACTGGTGGACACTCAACAGTTGGCGCCGCTACTAACCGTGTTGAACCAGTGGGGCGCCTTCAATGCCGTGCTGGCGATGCTGATGGTGGTGGGGCTGGCCCAGGTTGGCGTTAATCCTATCGTGACGGTAACGCTGCTGGTGGGGCTGCTACCGCAGTTAGCTATTGAGGGGCTAACACCCGCGCTGATAGGTGCATCGCTGATGGTGGGCTGGGCGCTGGCGCTAATGTCGTCACCCATGACCGCATCGATGCTGATTTTATCCCGATTTACCGGTGTACCCGCCACGCGTATCGGCTACCGCTGGAACGGTAGATTTCTGGTCGCCTCGATTCCGCTATTGGCAGCGTGGTTTGTATGGGCACCCTTTTAAATATTGCACGCCTTAGTGGTGAGGCTAGGTCTACGCGAGGGCGCTGTAAACCCGTCCTTGGGAGCTACTTTTGCCATCTGACCGCCATGGATGGCGGAAATGCCGGAAACGTCTGGAACTATTTTCCGGCCGTGGCAAAAGACCCTCGCTTCTACCTACCCTCCCACGCGTTATCGGATATTCGTAAAGGTAGTGACCAACTGCTCTAGATCTGGCAAGAATGAGGAAGCGCTTGACCTTTGTGCAGTGTTTTTTTATTGTTCTTTTTATAAAGTGAAACATAATTCTGCTATGCGAAATTATCTAGGTTAAATATTTTTAATCGCCAGGAGCACGCCTTATGAAAGTACTCGTCGCGGTGAAACGCGTCATCGACTATAACGTCAAAATCCGCGTTAAGGCGGATCATTCGGACGTCGATCTAACCAACGTCAAAATGGCCATGAACCCCTTCTGCGAAATTGCCGTAGAAGAGGCGGTACGCCTGAAAGAGAAGGGCGTGGCGACAGAAGTCGTCGCCGTCACGGTAGGGCCCAAAGCCGCCCAAGAGCAGCTGCGTACCGCGCTGGCGCTGGGGGCAGACCGCGCCATCCATATCGAAACCGACGAGCGCGCCGAATCCCTGGCCGTGGCCAAGCTGCTGGCCAAAGTGGTCGAAGAGGAGCAGCCGGGGTTGGTGGTGCTGGGCAAGCAGGCCATTGACACCGACAACAACCAGACCGGCCAAATGCTCGCCGCGCTGACCGGCCTGCCCCAAGGCACTTTTGCCTCGGAAGTGGCAGTGGACGGTGACAAGGTGAACGTGACGCGTGAAATCGACGGCGGCCTGCAAACCATCGCACTGACGCTACCGGCGATTGTCACCACCGACCTGCGTTTGAATGAGCCGCGCTACGCCAAGCTCCCCGACATCATGAAGGCCAAGAAAAAGCCGCTGGATGTGAAAACCCCCGCCGACTACGGCATCGAGGTCGCCTCCAAGGTCAGTCTGCTCAAAGTAGAGTCGCCCGCCGAGCGCAAAGGCGGCGTCAAAGTCGCCTCGGTAGACGAGCTGATCGACAAACTGAAAAACGAAGC
>Ga0208919_1001961_pt1 | contig 11214 bp, 7 predicted proteins | sample 4_EtaG_FD_184076 | JGI IMG/M metagenome (GOLD analysis project Ga0208919, IMG submission 184076) | Marine viral communities from the Subarctic Pacific Ocean - 4_ETSP_OMZ_AT15127 metaG (SPAdes) (version 3) | ecosystem: Environmental > Aquatic > Marine > Oceanic | place: Pacific Ocean | collected... | reverse complement strand
GACATACTTTCCAAGTAGAAGTAGTAATTTTGGCGGAGAGCATTCCTTGAGGTGATTAGATGGGAGGATTTGCAGCACACTATAAAGGCGATGTCTCAGAAATCACTATGGGTCATGAAACTGGTATATTTTTAGAACATGGTGAACCTTTAACGTGGGTAGCCTCTACAACAGCAACTAATGATTTTACAACTATTACTTTCTCTGGCACAGGTAGTAGTACAAGTATAGGCCAAAATCACGTATTGAAAGTGCCAATTGGTATGCTTATTGGATGCAAAATGACATTTCATGGTTCTTCTGGAAACTTTTCTAGCGTTTATTATGATTCTTTTAATGGCACTATTTTTTCGATAGTAGACCATATTCTTGATGGAGATGGAAAAACTGCCATAAAAATAGTCCCTGCTATATCTTCAAGCATAACTTCTAGTTCTTCAGGAGAGTCAATTTTCATTCACTCTACTGGCACTCCTACTATTGACATTACAAATTTTGCAGCAAGCAGTAGTGCTAAAGCCTCTGTAGAAAAAAGCCTTATTGACCAGTTTGTTGGCCTCGCTTCTTTTATGAAATTACCAGACACGGTTGTCGATTTACATAGATATCATGTTGTTGGCATGGGAAGACAAATGGCCATACAACAGACTGGCAAGGTACACCATCAAGGAGGAGCACTGGAGTTACCAATGCACGATGCTAAATGGTTGTACTATTGTCTGGGTAGAGAAGTTGTTGATTTGAATCATTGCGGAGGACCAACAACTGATTCTGGCGAGACACTTACTACGACAATTTCACCGGGACAAGTTTATGTTGATGTAGCCAATTTGACTATAGGTAGTACTACCGTTGCAGTAGGGGATTACATACTCATCAAAGATACTACGAGAATACCAGTCATTAATCACCGTGCACCTTACATAGGCGACCCCGCAAATTTGTATTGGCCTGACGATAGTTCTGCAGGTATAACTGCTGATGACCAATTATTTGAGTGGGCAGAAAGTAGCGAAGTTCGCAGAGTCATTGCTATAGAAGCATTGAGTAGTACCCAAAGATTATTTGTTGACGACCCTTTTCAATTTACTCATAATACAAGTGATAGTATAACAGTTAGGAAGTATGATGCAACTAGCAATACACCTTATATTACGAACGGGATAATTAATAAACCAGTAAGAAAGTTGATTTTTTCAGGAGATACAATACCTTCTTTCTCATTAGAGCATAGTATTAGAAATAGAGATGTAGGTTCTTACAGCAGTGAAACGGGAGACGGTGTAAATACTCCGGGAGGAGAGACAGACAGTCAACAGTTGACAAGAATATTCCGTGGTTGTAAAATCAATGAGTTTGAAATATCTTCTAGTGTAGATGCAGAATTAAAATTTCGTGCTACTTTTGACGCACTTTCATGTTATACTGACACAGGTCGGTTAGAAAGTAGTAACGCTGGAGATAGGTACATCGCTCATCGTATGTTTCAAAACACGGCTGATACAGAGATAAACAGAAGAGTAGCCGGTATTGCTACTGGTTCAGAAAAGCCGTTTATGTATTACAATGGCACCATAAAGGCTTTTGGTCAGACAATAGGAATGGTATCTTCTTTTGAGTTAAGGGGTAAAACTGGTATAGAAGTGTTCCACACCATACAAAGTAATCCTGTTGGAGAGACATTTAATTCAGATAATATCAGCACAAAACAAGTCCCTTATGGAGGAACAAGGAACGCTTCTATTATTAGAGAAGGGAGGGAACAATTTGATATGGAACTCGATGTAATCTTGACTGACCCTAAACTTTTCCACCAATTGAGGACACATAGGCAAACATCAGGTACAGTGGGCACTAATGCAAATTTAATTTTACTTCACTTTACAAAGCCATTTGTAGGTTCCACTACTGACGAACAAGTACAAAGTATAAGGATAATGTTAGACGATTACATTATTACCGAGGCACCCATACCAGTACCAGACGACAAAGGTCTTTTGCGTTCTAAAATAATGGTTCAACCACAATCCATGAAGGTAATAACTCAAGATACAATGTACCATAGTTAAGGTGAAATTATGCCCATGAAATTCAAGATAAACTTTTATCCTGATAAGAATGTAGAATTTCCCACAGAAGATATTCAATTAGATGAAGAAGAAGAGGGAGGAGATTACCTCTTTGACCCCGAAGCAGGAAGGGCCAGCGACAATCCGTTCGCCCATCTTGCTTTGAAGGATACCCCCGATGATTCGGCTGTATCCAAAATGAGTGTGAGTAAGTATGTCGAAGGTGAAGAATAAATTAATGATAAAAGGTAATGAAGTAGAGGTATTTGTCAAAGAAATAACATTCTTTGATGTGCAAAAAGTTGCCCCTTCAATAGCAAAAGACGATTTAGATTTTTCATTTTATTGGCAGCATGCTTTTGAAAATTGGCTTTCTTTTAACAAAGATGTAGATATAAACAGTTTGACCCCAGATGAAGGTAATGCATTAGCATCTTTACTACCTCATCCAACTAAGGTGGTGGAGTGGATAACTTTTCGGGAAGCGGGGTCAATCAGATTGAACGGTATATTAATGGAAAACCGATAACTGATAGGTTCCGCTTACAGAGAGAAGGTATGGAGTATTTACTAATGACGCACTACAATATGACACTAAGGGAGGTAAGAGATTTGAGTGTATTAGATGCTAGACAACTTTTGCAATGGGCACAGGCTATGCAAGGTGATAATGAGGTGCCAGAAGGCGCAGTCTATTTGGGGTATGACTTTGTGCCTCCGCTAAGGTGATATCATGGTAGACGGCAACATAGACCCACGTTCTATAGAAGCGATGGAGAAATTCAAGAATTATGCTAAAGAAGCCACAGATACTATGCGAAATTTACAGACGCAAATGGATGGCTTTACTAATTCGATGGCCATGACAAAGACTCATGCTACAGATTTGAGAGAATCTTTTCGCCAAGTTAGTAACAATCAACCGGCACAGATGGCTGCTTCTCCCACTAATGCACCGGCTACAAATGCAGCCAGTCAAAACTCAATCACCGTCAATCTAAACATAGATGTATCTGGCGTTACAGACAGAACTGACAAAAAGGCTCTTGCAAAAGAAATAGGGGAAATGGTTAGTAAGGAACTCAAATCAAGGATGGGTGGCTCATTAACTCAAGGTGGTTTCTACAGAGGTGGTTAGATGGCAAGTGCTGGTGAAAGAGTCCCTGTTCGCCTTGTTAAAGAGAATGGTGAAACTATTTCACTTGATGCTACAAGTATAGACATGGTTGTGGAAAGGCAACAAAGTAATTTTTCCCTACCTTTTATGCATGCTAAAAGAATGGGCATAGACCTCAATCAGGCATCAGTTATGTTTGAGATACAAGGTGTATTTGCAGATGATGAGGGACAAGAAGAGAGTTCTCAGGCTACTTTAGATGTTGATTTTTACCAAGAACATACTCTTTACGATAGTAAATTAGGTCTATACAAAACAGGTCAGACGGTTTCTGAGGGGAATATGGGTGCAGACACATCTGGTGATGGTAGAGAAACAGCATTCCCTAGTAGTAAAAGTAGGGGCGGTAATTTATTTTCTTTGAGTGGCCAAAGACCAAAAGATGTTTTAAACAATTGGCATCGTAAATATTTAGAATTACCAGTTGGTTATTGGACTGAAAATACTGCTTCCCTTACATTGCCAGTGACTTCTGATTTACAACTACACCTTAAGGCTGATAATATTAACCTCAACAATTTCGACAAAGTTTCTTCTTGGACTGATGCTTCTGGATTTAGTAGAGATTTTACGCAAGGTACTTCTGCTAGTCAACCTACTTATCGTGTAAATGGTGCTAATGGTAAGTCCTTTGTTGAATTTGATGGGAGTAATGACCATCTTTCTTTAGCATATACATCTGCAATCAACGGGTCTAATTTAACCATCTTTACAGTATATACGCCCTTCGATGAGAACAGTAGTGCTACAGATGGGATACTGACATCAAAAAGTAGTTCTGCTGGTTACGGCATTAGATATAATGGGAGTGTTGATGCAACAGGTCTTGGGTTTGTAACTTCAGGGCCTACATTAAATGAGTTGAATTCTGGTTCAAATACTTTTGAAATAAGAGGTGACCCAGCAATAACTACAGCAAAGATATCTGCTGGAGATATAGATTTAAGGCTTAATGGGAGCCAAGTTGCCACCAATTCTGGAACTTACGTCCCTTTAGGAAGTGGTAATGCATACGTGGGTGCTGACTTTGCTTCTTCACTTCAAAATTATTTTAAAGGTCATATTTATGAAATAATCGTTTACGATAGTGCTCTTTCTGATAATAATATTCAATTAGTTGAAGGTTATCTTGCAAGAAAATATAATTTGTCTGAACAATTAGATGGCAAGCACTCTTTTTCTGACCCTTATAATTTTGCAAGCAACTTAAGTATAGCAGTAGCATTTGACTCGACAAAGGTCGGCTCTAAAAAAGAACCATACTATTATGTTAATAAAGACAGGGCAACTGATATGGTTGTAGATTCTGTTTCTGGGAATGTAATAACTTTGACCAGTGGCTCTCCTAATCCTCAAGAATGGTTTGAACTCAGCCAATCAACTGGTAGGTACTATATCAATGCATATCAATCTTCAAGTGATGTTTTGATACAAACTGGTATAGCGGAGGTAACAGCGGTAAATGATAGTCCGAAAACCATTACTGTTAATCCAATTGACTTTGCTACGAGTTCTTTTAGTAATGGGCATCGCATTGTTATGGTAAATTTAGATTCTTTGGAATTTTCTTCTACAGAGTCTCGTCCTGTTATTATGATACCAATCGGTAATGCAAATCAAGCAATAGACCCTGCTAATGTCGATAAAGCACTAGGTCCTACATTTCCAAACTTTGCAAATGGTGATACGAGAGGTACAGCATACGGCTCAGGACTGTCAAGGACTGATGAGTTCCTTGCGTTTATGTTATCCAAAGCACTGACCGAAGGCACAGATAGTTGGTTTCATTTAACCAAAACGAGGAGCATAAATGCAACAGGTAGTAAATTAATCAAGGACGTATTTACTACAGAAATACTTGAATCAGCAAGTGGTAATAATGCCAGAGTAAGAGTTACACAAGTGTATGCTACAAGCCTAGGTGCTATGAAGAATCAAATTATAACTAACTTTGACGCTAACCAAGTTCCTATTTTACATGGATTTACAGGAGGTAAGTCGGGTAAAAAGGTAAAAAGCGCAGGCGACAAAGTTCAAGATATACTTGGAATATTAGGTAACAGTCAAAACAAAGAAGCGATACAAGACCAGCAACCTGCTGGATTTTTACAAAAGTTACTTGACCAAGGTAGTAAAATAACACAGCAGACATTTTATCAAAGCGAAGAAGCCATGGGTGATTTTATTTCTGCAATACAAATTCCTTATGACACCATGGTCACCTTTGGGCAAGCATCAGACGATATAATAACTGCACAAAGAAATCACTTTATTACCACTTTGACTGGCATAACTACTGTCAATAAATTATCTAACGTCAATACAGTACACGCTTCTGACATATATTCACCTACTCATCAGGGTCATTTAAAAAACGGTATAAGTGGATTGATTTCTGAATTTAATGTAAACAGAGACGCTGAAATGAAAGTTTACACCTTTGCTCTAAAGTTTGTAGCAGCAGACATTATAATGTGAGGTATCAAAATGGCAATTCCAATAAGATTAGTATTCGGAGACAAACAAGTCATACAAATCCAAGCACAGACTTTTGACATAGGTGTCGATAGAAAAATTAGTGCTTTTCCTACTCCGGGAGGTTTATTGGAAAGATACGCTTCTGACACAAATACTCCTGAGGTTAAGATTGACATAGGAGGTATTTTCATTGATGATGATATAAATGATAATGCACTTGCCGATAGTACCAGTTCACTTTCGTCTATAACAAGTCCTTCAAGAGCCATCATTAGTTTTAACGACATAATGCCTAGTGATATCAATCAACCTATTGGTACTATGGTATCTCCAAAAAATATAGGACAAAGTCAACCCGGAAACTTCCTTGAATTTTCAGAATACTTTTTTACTTCTGGAAGTTTTCCTCTTAACCATACTGGTAAATTACCTTTAAAAGGTCAAAAAATTGGTACAACTGACGGTATGACAGCGGTATTTGGTCCTAAAATAGCAACCGTAAAGGCTACTGTTTCTTCAACAGTTTTAACAGTAACAAGAGTTGATGAAACATATTTTAGAGATTTTAAAGCGGGTGATAAAATAATAGATGATAACAAAAATGTTGTTGGTACTGTTCAATCTGCTACTACTAGAGATAATAATGGAGACTATAACATTACATTTACATCAAGTGTCTCAGTCACAAACGGAACTGAGTTTAGATATGTTCGTTCTATTTTCAATGCTCGTAATGAATTTATAGGAGAAGTTGTAGATTTTTATCCATCCATCATAGATACTGACCAAACTTATAATGATAAGAAAAAAGAATATGAACAAAATGTATCTCAACCTACAAGAGTCAACAATGGCTCTGGCTATGCTGCAGGTGTCACATCGATAAATGTAGATGGCAGAGATGCTACAGATACAATTAGTGTTGGAGATAATGTCTACACTCGCAGTAGAAGAATAGGCAAAGTGACTTCTGTTAGTGCTACTAGCATTGGGTTTTCTGCGGGTACAGAAGTATCCTTAGTCGATAATACAATATTAAACGTCGAAGTAGTTCCTCAATTGCTGGATACCTCTTCACTCTTCCCTACAGTTAATACTTTGATATTAAATGCAAGTACAGCCGTTGAATTGGATTCAAGAGAAAAAATATTTATCGGAGGCTTTCCTCCTGCAGAAGCCATATTCCACGACAAAGTTATGATACTTGTTCCTTCTTATTGGCAAGAGGATGTAGCAAATTCACCAATTGGTACACTTGCTTATCATGATACTTCTACTGGTTTGAGACCTCAGTCTATACTATTCAAATTTGATGCGACTCAAACAGCGCACATGTTTACTTCAGGGGTTACTCCTTATGTAGAAAGCGTAGCAACTGCAAGAAGTTCATCAGATGCAGTGGTGATTTTACCAATTGGGGGTATAAGTAATTCCTCAGAATACACTGACCCAACTAAAGATGTAGGCTCTAGTCCTGCTAACAATCTGGCAAAAGTCATTAAAACCGCTATAGAATTAACAACAAATGTAGTTAGTACTACGACTATTGGTAGTCGTGGTAACTTCACTTACAATGATGGTACGACAACTTCAAGGTCTATCGCAGGTGCTTTTTCTGCTACTGTTTCAAATGGAACAATAGTTATATCTCACAAATATATACCTACTAATAAACAAATTGATTTTTATAATCCTCTTGCTAAAATGCCATCGGACTTTTTGTTCAGTAGGACCGTTTCAAATGGGACTACAAAGGGAGGTAAAAAATCTGCAGGAGATAAAGTTCAAGATATGCTTGGACTAATGTCTAATGCTAGGAAGGGTATCGATTTACTAAGAGGTATACAAATACCATACGACAGTTTGGTTACAAGTAACAACGTAACAGCGGCTGCTAGAAACTTTTTCTTAACATTTGGAGAAATCAACGTAAATGAAAAGGGCTCTATAAGCAATACAAGGCCTGCTTCTTTACCTTTACAGGGTTTAACTGAACTGGGAGATGGTAACACGGTTGATGAAGACACTAACTTCATAACACAAGCCCTAGCAGAAACCTTACCTGCTGTTCACGCCTTTGTTGACTTTTTAATATCTACAGGTGAAACTATTTTTGTTACTTTAACTTCAAATCCACATGGAAATGACGGAGGCATCAGAGTTATTCCTAACAAGTTTCATGTAAGGTATGATGCTGGCCATAAGTATTACGCCTTTTCTTTACAGTTATTGGCTTCTGATTTCGTGATAGGTGTTTAAGATGACTCTTTTAGTAGATACGGGACACGCTCTATCATTTAATGGTGTTAGCGATGGAGTCTTGATTCCTGTCGATATTAACAAAGAACATGGTAATCAAAGTTCAAATCTAAAAAGACTACCTCCGGCTTTAAACAATTTTACACTAGAAACTTGGTTGATACCAGATTCTGGGGGCTCTGTGTTTGAATACGAGAATGTATTCAGACTTACGGTTGGGGCAGTTAGTGGACCAGCCCCTATCTCATTTGAGGCTAATTTACTCAACACTGCTTCTAAAAAAATAAATTTAATTTCAATCGCTTCTGCAAAGCCAATTGAAAAATTGAATCAAGATATTGCAAATTGGGAGGGCGTGTTAGTACCCTACTCAAGAATCGATTCTCCTCACTACAGTCACTCTCCTTACGACGCAGATAAAACAGATGTTACTTCGCTTAACAGCGGTTACAGAGAGTTACTGAATGTAACTGTTATCTTTTCAGGAAGAGAACTTAGTTTGTTCTTGAACGGAGATTTACTCGTGACTAAGCAATTTGATGACGTGCATCAATTAGTCAATCAACAATCAAGGATGTTTATCGGTGGACGTGGAGGAGAATTTAGAGGAACTATAGAAGCCGTTCATTGGAGCAGAGGTGTAAAGCAAGACAGCAAAGCAAACTTCGCTCCACTCAGAAGTAGAGATACTTTGTGTCTGTTTAGGTTTGAAGAACCTGTTGAACCTATTACATTAGAAGTTACCCATCCCAGTTTATCAGCCTCTACTTCAGCAAGTTCTACTATAACGATTGGTGCTACAGAAGCACAGAATATGGTTGATACATTAAGCGGACAGAGCGGATTGACGAGCATAGACTTTACATCATCTACTTATTCGCCCGGAAACTATTCTGCTAAAGTTTACTCAGCGAGCGGTAGTAGTAACGCAAGTATACCAAAAGTAGCATACAATATACTGGTCAACCCTTTAGCATACAGTGAGACAACTGGTAAACCGAATAACAAAGCCCCAGAGAGACTTAGACTTACTGGTGTAGATGCAAGTGCGGGGACTATCACGGTTGAGTCAATACACCTTGATTTTGTATCAAATGCTTCAACTGGAAGAAGAGGCATACTCATGGCTCATGATGCAGGTAAATTTGTAATTATTAAGGGAGACTGCATTATTGATAGTGGTAATGGCACTTACCAAATTGAGGGTGCTGCTACACACTTTTCTAATAAACAAAGCCAAGTTGTCATTGATGAAAGTGACTATGAAAATCACGGTGTTATCTTTAGTGTATCAATGATGACTGATTCTAGTGAGTACAACAAATTCTCTGCTACTACAAACATGGGTGCACCATTTGTGTTTGGACACACAGGTAGACATTTGCATAATCATGTTAAGAGTCATCCCTTTATGGGCATGTTACCCACGCCTGCTACCCATGAAGTAGAGAAGAAAATTGACATAGCAGCAGATAGAATCATGGCTAGTTTCACTCAACAATATCATGATGTACCTGTTATGGCACCTCCAAATAGTATTGTTTCCTCTTTTGACTCTCACGGAGATGTACCTCTAACTTCGGTAAAATCATTTTCTACAGTGGACATGGTTATTGAAAATGGCATGTCAGACATAGATAATACCCAAAGAGGAATACTGGCAATAGGAGGTGAAACCTTTGACCCTAACCCGTTTCTACTAAAAAGTCTCACAAGTGTAATCGCTAATTCTTCTTTTGAAACTGAGTCTGATAAACACCTCATACCTTCATCAGAATCAAGAATTGCTATACTTGAATTATCTTCTTTGGCTACATACAATTACGCTCCATTCATACAAGTGCATTACAATGCCATTGATTTACAAGGCACTCAATTTAATACAAAATCAACTTCCAGAATTACTGCTTCGACTTCTACAGTCCTTACTTTAGAAAGTATCAAATCTTTTGGAGCAGATGGTCAAAAAATAAAAGCAAGGGATATAACTATTGAAGGTATTGCTGCTTCTTCTAATCAAACTAATTTTGCTACTATTTCTCATTCTGCTAAAACATTAACATTTAATTCTGCTACATCTACAAGGTTTCAGGCTATTGGTTCTGTAGGAGCAATCGTAAAAGTCATAAAAAAGGCACCATCTCTTATGGTTACCAAAACAATGCCAGATGTTTCTACAATCGTAACTGGTACAACCAGTATTTTAGATTTAATTCACACTGCTATCTCTACTCAAACTTTAATCATGCATGCACCCGGAGGTGTCATTGAGTTTGAAAAACCTGAACAATTTGTTTTCAAAGAGGGCGAGTTGAACGGAGAAGATTCAGAAGGAGGAGGATACGAGAGTAAATTAGATTTTGATTTATGCCCAGCCAATTATCTACCTCTTACATCAACCGATACTCCTCAAAAGGCACCCCAACCTATTTCATTAGCCCGTTCAGAACTCACAGGCGTTTCCTCTTCTTTCAACAAGATTATTGTAAGAAAGTCCGATGTAGAGTTAGATGATATTGAAACCGTCGGGGATGTCAAAAGGCAGAGAAACAAAGTTGGTCAAAGACTTTCTTCTGGGGTATTCATCAATAACTCTAGTGGTTACGCTGCAAGTACAAGCACTGCTATGACAGTTGACGGCAATGATGCTAGTAATACTTTAATTGTCGGAGATACTATTTACAAAATAGATGGGACTAAACTTGGTATAGTTACAGCACTGACTTCAACAACTGTAAGGCTTGAACACGGTATGTCTACCAGTGGTAGTGGAGGTACAGAGACTGCTGTAGTTGATGATGAAGAACTATTCCTTGGCCCTGTACTACCGGGTATAGGAAACACAAATCATTCTAGTGCTGTTCATGAAATATTTGATATCATTACACATCAAACTCAAGATAAAAAAATTACATTAGTTGTCCAACCATCTGACAGAAGAAGATTTAATCAATTGACAAAATTAAATTCTAACAATGTTTCTCCATCAAATATTTCAATTGAAAATTTAATCGCCAAGGGCCGAGTCATCTCCTTCAAAGATTCTCCTTCCGATGGCCAAATTGAAATGCTGGCTTATGGTACTGTTACAGATGTTGTTTCTGCTACAAATGATGTAAAGGGTTCAGCCTCACCCGACAGTCACATCGTCAAAGAAATCATGCCCGGTGCTCCTGTTGTCACTATGACTTTGGGCGGCGCAGGTCAAGGTGCAATCAATGCCAAAGAGAC
>Ga0208919_1001960_pt1 | contig 11214 bp, 24 predicted proteins | sample 4_EtaG_FD_184076 | JGI IMG/M metagenome (GOLD analysis project Ga0208919, IMG submission 184076) | Marine viral communities from the Subarctic Pacific Ocean - 4_ETSP_OMZ_AT15127 metaG (SPAdes) (version 3) | ecosystem: Environmental > Aquatic > Marine > Oceanic | place: Pacific Ocean | collected... | reverse complement strand
TATCAATACCATCCCACTGTAGGGTTCCATTCTTAACGTCGATATACCCTTCGCAGAAGTTATCAATCGCTGATGCAACATCATAGTCTGCTTCAAAGTATTCAACATTACCATCAATCAAATGACCTACCAACTTAGTGTAGTTTGGGTGGCTCTTGTCAAAAGTGTATACACTACCAGCGACAACACTATTTACAACACCCTTATTACTGATGACGTAATCCATTTCCATTCTCCTTTAATAAAAGTTACTTCAACAACTTGTCAATATTATTACAACGATCAACCATCTTGATGTAATCAACTATCGCATCAACATGCTTCTCTTCGATTCCCCAGCTATTAGTCTCTTCTAATAGCAATTCCATCATTGGATAGCCACTAATAACCTCTTCCCATTTAGGGGGATAAGGATTATCTTTAGCTACTTCATCACGATCACGCCCCTCACAGTTGTAGCTATAGTAGTCGTAGTCTTTCTCTCCAACTATACGAGCGAGGTTTTCAAAAGCATTTACCCAGTCCTTACGGTCTGAATTAACTTTACAATCTTCCATATAGCCATTCATAACGCTTGGAATACTACTTAGATTTGAGGTGATCTTTCTAAGAACACTACAGTTATCTCCTGCCTGCTTCCAGTAGTTATAATCTTCTCGCCATTCAAGCTGTTCCGCTTCGGCTACCTCGTAGCATTTTTCGGCTTCTCTAAGAAGGTTTGTCCAATTACCATTTTTGTTAAACTTCGCCTGCTTTACCGCTTGTGACTTAATGCCATAGATTGTGGGCTTCTCGCCTTCTTCTAGTCCAAAGTCATAACCAAGTTGTATCATAGCGTTATAGATTTGGGTAGGAGTTTGATACATTTGTTCTCCACCATGACCTTCCAAACCATTCTTTCCGCAGTTGACAATCTGATAGCGTTTAATCTCTACATAGAAAGCCTCGCCTTCAGACATATCAACTTCAACATCATCCCAGTCTCTATTCTTTTCATTCCATACAGCAACCTTAGTGCGAGTCTCTCCAGAGTAGTAATAACTCCTTGTTTTGGTAGGAGAAGGAAGGGTAGAGGTTAAGATTAGGTCACTTTCCTTGCACTCTAAAGCCTCAATGACTTCCTCTTTGGTTACACCACCTGTAAATAGGTATGCCATATCCTTGTTGCTGTCGTGGTTATACTTCTCTTCCCCAACCAGATTTTTGATATAGGCTTTAGCCCTACCAATACCACCTCGTTTAATGTCGTCAAAGATGAAGTGCATTTCTTTTCTATGGTCGAAGCGTATATCACTAACCGGCTCCGCTTTAACTGTTTTCTTCCAGTTATCACGATAGATATTGCGAGGCTTATCTTTTTCCAATAAAGATTCCGGCAAGTTAAGACGTAAGCCACCTAAGTCAGCAGTCCATAGAGGATTGCCGTTCCATGTTACTTCTGCCTTATCGAAAATGCCCACAACTCTGTTTAATACATTGCCGCTATCATTTAGTTTGTAGTATTTCGTGCGAGCCTCGAACATGCTCTCACATTCATCGAAGGATTCTTCAATCACTTCTTTCATTTCCAGTAAGATACATTCTACAGTCTCTTTGATAGCACGCTTAGTGTACTCATTATAGCTGAGTGCTTCTCGGCTTGGGGTTATATCCAGTTCACCAATACCAAAATGAATCTGAACTTCTGATCTAAGGAGGGCTGTTATACCTTCTCCTTCAAACTGGTCATGGTCAATGGGATATTGAACTTGTCCCATAACAGCAACAGCTTCATCACGGTCATTGTAATAACCACCGCCTTTGCTATTTACGATACCCCAATTAGAACCCTTGATAACAAACTCAGTTTCCTCTTCTAGCTCAAAAGGTTTGGTGGTATCTTCGCTAATCAATCTTGGAAGAACCTTAAAGTGTTTGTATACCTGTTGAGCCTTCTCTTCAAATTCTTCTGTATCATCTTGTTCAACAGAGAAGGTAACTAACATACCATTAGGTTCATCAGTATCTCCTTCGCTAAGTAAAGCAAATACTGGTTCGTCACGTTCGTTCTTGAAGGAGTTGTATACCCTTTTCTCTCCATTAAAGTAAGAGGTTACAATAAAGCTGTCGGTATAGGCAAAGGGAGACTTGCTTCCCAAACCAAGACAACCAACAGCATCATTACTGTCTGTTTTATTACTACCGAAATAGGTAGTGTAAAGATTCATGCAATCTTCGTGGGAAAGACCAGTACCATAATCACGAATAGAGAAGCTGGGTTCAAATCGGTTTGGTAGGTGGATTGTGAAGGGTTGTTCAGGACATCCTGCATCAACGTGAGCGTCATACGCATTGGTAGATAGCTCTCGGATGACTGCCCTGATCTTGTCGGCGTACAAACCATCTGAGAGGATTGAGAACGCCTTAGCAGACGCTTCAATAGTGTAGTTGGATTCCTCGAAGGAACCGGAACGGACAACGGTGTTTGTGTTCTGTTGCAATTTCATTTTCAAATCCTTTGTTTAACAATAAACCAAAATCAACTATGTATATAGTTTATCGGCAGGAATCGAAAAGTCAATCGTCTTTTTTTGGGAAATTCAAAAGTTTTTTGGGTTTTCAATACTTGGTAAGTATCCCAAGTCGATCATTTTAAGGGTTGTAACCATTAATACGAAGCTAGGCTCTGTTGTCCAGCTACCCATAAACTTAACTTCGTTGTATGGGATGCGATCTTGGATTCTGACGGAAACCTCTTCCATTTTATAAAGACATTCATCGTTTTCATTTTTATCAAAGTTTCTTAGCAGTCCAACAAATTCAACTGCCGCTTGTTGCAAATTAGGGTCGTCATACGCATCCAGTATTTCTTCTAGTGGTGCGTCGTTAATTTTCATTCTTTTTTATATAGCTCAAACATAAAGCCTATATTAGCAATAGCGTAAGCTATAAAAGCTATAGCCATGCCAACTTTATCCTTTCTGTAAAAATCTACAGCCGCTACAAAGTAGCAAAACACTGTTATTAATAATCCTATTATACCCATGTTAGTAGCCCCACTAGGAATCGAACCTAGAATTAGGGTTTAGAAGACCCTTGTTATGTCCATTTAACTATGAGGCCAGATTGTTTAGAACCAAATCCAGTTCACGAACATCTAAAACATAACTAGCCTTTGCGTTTCCTTTAGTGTCATCTTTTCTTTGTTTATACTCATGGAGCTTATTGTCGTCAAGCATTTTAAGCAAGGTGCTAAACTTTGTCCTGAATATAGCATCTATGCCTAATACTTTAACATTAAACCTTTCTTGCTTCTTCCACTTAACCCAAAAGTAAATATATATATCAGAACCGTCTGAAGTTTTATCCATATAGTTGAGTTTATCTTTTTTATTAAAGACAACAGCAAATTGTGGATCGACGTTGTATTTTTTACCTGCAAGAAAGAAGGGAGTGTTTTGGCTCTTGAGGTCAGATAGTAGATTGTCTTCCGTGTTATACATATCAACAGCGTAGACATTTTCAGACTTGTCATTGTTAATTTCTAGGGATAGGCTCTTGCCAAACTGTTCAACAAATAAGTCTTCAAGTTTTCGTCCATGTTCGCACCAAGATTGTTTGTCTTGTAGGTCTAACATTATTATATACATCCTCTACTACAAAACAGTCCTGCCGCTAGTGATAGAAAGAAATACAACACAGCCTTGCCGTAAAACTTTAGATCATATTCTTCTATTTTGCTTTTAATAGTTTTCCCCATAATGTGTCAACACATCGTCTGCATCAATTATTGTTTCAAAAGGAACCTCTAATACAAATGGCTCTCTGGATGAGGCAAAACCTTTTTCGCTTACTATGAACTGTTGACCAAATGCAGGTACGTCTTCTATTCTTTTTGCCTTGTTTACGCTTTTGAATATAGCTTTAGCACATGCGTCTACAGGAGATTTTGCTTGTAGAACAACCTTCAGTTCTTCGCTATCAACATAATATTTCATTCTTCTTCCACCGATTTTCGGAAGGGTGTAATTCTTGACCTATTTTGCCATCTTATCTTTTCAATTACCTTTTCTTCTCTGTGTTCGGCCTTAATCGCAGCCCTTCTTTTCTTCATTTTAATGTCACGTTCTTTTTTTTTCTTTTCTTTTTTCTTCTGCCTTCTTTTAGCTTGACCCATAGCTATTCCTTTAGTGGAGGTGGAGGGAGTCGAACCCTCGTCCTGTCTTGTTTTCATAATACTGTCTACATTGTTAGTTTATTGTATTCGCACAACAAACAAGGCTATCAGAATTATCTGAGTCATATAAATTATTATCATCATTCTCATTTAGTTCAAGTGAGAAAACTCTATCTAGGCACGACCTAGCCCGTTACCATTTGGGTAATAAGGCATGGTAAGCCCCAGACGGGTTAAGCCGCCATTGCGAAACTGTGTTCAGCAATTAAAAATATAATCGGCTTTTATACTGGCCTACCGATCAACCAGTCAATGCAACTATTACTTCCACAATCAGTCGATGCCATTTCACCCCCATAAAAAACATTTATATTCGTAAGTCTATTTATAGTAGGTACTTATATCTTTGTCTAAGTGCGTAAAAATGTAAGTCCTTTAACGCCAATGGTTTACGTATATTTATTTTTTTAACTGGGAATACATATCTATTTCCGCTTGGTTACTCGATATTCTTCCTATTGTACAGGAGGCATATTTTGCTTTTGCTTTGCGTTCTGCCTCCTTTACGTCATATGCTTCTACAATCTTTACCTTGCTTTTGCCTCTTGAATCGGTCATGTAAACTACATATTTCATTATTAATCCTTTTCGATATTGAGCCAATAGACACTAGAAGCAAAAAGAAAATAATAGTGCTAATCTTTTCCAACGGAAAACCAACTACTAGTTGTATACAAAGCATATCATAAGTATTAATTCGCATATAAACATTATACACGAAAATAATTAAATTAACTATCAATACCTACTGTCAGTAGTTCAGCTTCTTTTGGTTCCTCTTCGATGTCTGGTATCATATCAAATAACTGTGACTGTAAATCAAAAGCATAACCCATCCAGTATTGAGCTTGGTGATTAGCTAATTCTAGTTCTCTCTGGAGGCGATGTTCACTAACAAATACACCTCCTATTAGTTGCAACCTTTCAGGTAGTTCCCAAAACATTCGGTCATGCGCCCAAATACTTAGTTTGACTAACCAACCAATTTTTGTTCTTGTAGCAATATCGTGAAACAAAAAAACTGTTTGGTTCCATTTTCGATTTACATAGTTCAAAAGTTTATACATGGCATCTCCTTAATTAATTTGTTAGTAGACTTGGCAGGACTCGAACCTGCGACAAAGGGATTATGAGTCCCCTGCTCTAACCAACTGAGCTACAAGTCCCCAGCGACCTTGACGGGATTTGAACCCGCAACCACCGGATCGACAGTCCGGTACTCTAACCAGTTGAGCTACAAGGCCAGTACCCCGTAGGAGAATCGAACTCCTGTTTTCGGCGTGAAAAGCCGATGTCCTAGTCCACTAGACGAACGGGGCATTAAAAAAGCGAGCTAGGCGTTAGCCTAGCCCGCCTCTAAAAGACATAGCAACAAACTTAATTGTTACTGTCCGTCATCTTTAACCTGTCTAATTTTAGCATTAAGTTGGTCAATGACTTGGGTATTATCCAACACATCTTGATTTTGTTCATCAAAATCAGGAGTTTGAATAGCCCCTTCCTTAACATCTCTAGGAGGATAGTTCACATATTGAGGGAAGTCTCCATTTGGAAACGCAACCTCTAGTGCTTCCTTATAACCCCTTTTGTAGTGAGTTTCAGAGAGGGTTTCATATTCCCAATCAGTTTGTGACAAACCTCGCATGTATCCTTCATGCCAGAGGTTCTCTTCAACCTCTTTATTATCACCACTTAGGTGGGAAACAACACCTTCCAGTCGGCCTTGTGCGACCAACTGTTCTTCTGTCACTCTATGAATGTCATTCATTCTCGCTGCCAGAAGCTCATTAGTCCACTCAGTGTTGATTTCGGCTCTCATCTCAGCTAATTTAATCTGAGAACCAAGCCTATTAATCTTCCACTGTTGTAGCATCATGGCATTAACAGCAGTAAACACAACACAAAACAATAACAAAGCATAAGACTTTTTCATCTCAAAACCTTCCTCAATTAAAATGCAACATTTTCAATTTCTTCTGTTTCAGTAAAGCTACTACTTGATTCATTACTCTTGGTCTTACCAAGAAACTGAACAGTATCAGCAACAACTTCCGTCCAATAAGATTCGTTCTCCAATTTGGTCTGTCGAATACGACCTTCAACCAATACAGAACTACCCTTTTGTAAATACTTCTGACAAGACTCAGCAGATTTACCCCAAACAGCGATGTTCATATAAAGAACTTCATCTTTACTTCTTGGGTTATTAACCGCTAAACGAAAACTACACTTAGAGGTTTTCTTTTCACCAACTTCTTGGCATGTAGGGTCTTTTGTTAGATTACCAACAAGGACACTTTTGTTAAAAGCTGCCATTTCAACTTCCTTTCTAAAAAACAATCAATTATAGGTCTAAGACCTGTTTAATACGTCCACGTAATACTTGACTACCTCCACGATTGTTTTTAGCGTCAGCCGCTTGCATAACCGTGTTAGTTAGGGTGGTACTCAGGCCAGTTGATCTTCCGGCTCTTTTACGACCACGTTGTGTTACATCGTAGGTTCCATTGCCAGTATATCGGCTTACAGCAGTAATAGGATCGAATAGCTCTCCTCTATCATTACCATTGCGTGCTACACCACGAATTTTATTACCACGAAGTTGCCACTTGTATGACTTTTTCGTTTTTTGCAACGCTAGTAAAAACTGGGTTTCACCCATCTTGGTTGATGTCATCTTCTTTTCCTTCTTCTTTTTCTTCCTGTGCATCTCCGAGTTCAGCCTCGCACTCTGATACATGATTGTTTAGTTGTGCAACCTGTGATTCTAGTTCAGCAATTTTGGCTTTTACGTTTGCAATATAAGCTCTGGACATTTCATCCTTACTTGGCATATTAAAATTCCTTCTTTATTTCGGGGCTAGAATTAATTATTTTACCTTGTTCGTCAGCGTGAATAAAATAACTATAATCAATCTTAGAGTTACTTGTTGAGGATAGAGTACCCTCTACTTCGTGATAACACCAAACATCAACACGCCAACGATTATCAAAAACATTACTAGCGCGAATGAAGTTTAGATTGCTTGGTGTACCAAGCCTGTTTAATACTTGTTCTTCAACAAAAGACTTAAAGTCTGGCTTACCAGCTTGAGCTTTGGTTCTCTTGTTCAATGTTTGCTTTACTGGCTTGAGTTTTTTGGGGGGTTGCATGGTTTCCATTTCTCGACTCCAATTTGTTATACAATTCTACGGCATCAACAATTCTCGATTTCTGTGCAGGGGTTTGATTAGGCAGTCTAGCTATCGTATCCTCCAAAGACATCCTGTTTTGTTTGGCAATGTAAGTATTCAAAGTAATCAACTCTCTAGCGTTCATTTTGCCAAGAGCAGATTTTAGTTGTTCATCGGTGTCTGAATTAGCGTTCAGAGAAGTAATGACATTTGTTATATATTTAGATTTGTCGTCTGGTCGTCCAATTTGTTTCATGATGTTTCCTCTCAATAATCGACAATAAATAGATTTTATTCGTTTGTTAAAAATAAGTCAAGCGTTATTTTCAAAATTATTTTCGCCATCACCGATAAAGTTGATACGATTTTCTACAAAAGACTCAGCTTGATCTCTGGAGGGAAACCGCATGACTACTTTGATGTGGCTTCCATCCGTACAGCTAACAATCCAGTGCTTATCTAAATCTTCGTATGAGATATGATATTCCATGTTTACTCCATGTATTTGTTTATGTAATCTTCCCAGTTAGGCATTTGCTCTTCAAAGTCGGGCATATCAAAAGGGCTAAAGTCTTCGCCAACTAACTCTTCTGTAACCTGTGCTTTTCTTCCGTCAGTCTCTCCCTTTGGAAGAGTCCATGTTCTTTTTACTTCTACTGGGTTTTCTTCATACAGTTGTCTTAGCTTTTCAACTCTAGCCGCCCTGTATGATTGATATTCTTTTTCCGATAGCGATTTGGAAACATGAGAGGAGCCTATTCCTCTATTGGTCGAGCCTTTATAAAGGTGACTTGGTAATGTTTCAAACTGCTTCAATACGTGCATTGTATGCTTGTTGTGCATGAAATACTCAGTCCTTTTTGTATTTCTTGTAAATTATTAAACCTGTTCTATCTAATATCCATATAAGTAGATAGACGTAACAGAAAGATTCAAACCAGTCCATCTTCATCATCTAAATCAAGTTCTAGGTCAAAAAATTGTACTGGATCATTTATTATGTCTTGTGCGGAGTCTATACCAAGAGTAGTTAGCTTAAATCCAAAGTCTCCATTCTCATCAGTATACTGCTCCATTATCCCCTTTTTAACTAGACTTGCCACAATCTCGCTAAGTGTTTCAGGAGTATACTTGTGTCCAAGACTATTAATTAGCGAGTGTATATCAAGCATTGTAAGGCCATCTTTCTGCTAAAACATCATTAACATTATCTATTGAAACAAGCCAGCGTCCATACTTGCCTGTCTTTCCAGTGCTTACATGAAAATAACCCTCTTCATCCGACTGTGCGGTAATGAGGTTTTCTAACATTGCAGTAGCTTTTTTATAATCTGGCTTGCCTCTTTCCGGTGTGTCTACACCAGTAAGTCTACCTCTAATTTTAGCGGTCATGTGGAAACCTAAATCAATTTCTATATCTGCCGTGTCTCCGTCAACGCATCTAACTAATTTAGCTCTATAGCGATACATCATTAAAACACCCACACATAAAACGGTATAAAAATATAGAGGTTGTAATCATTAAGGTTCCAGTTACAAACCATCCTAGTGTAATTAACATCTTATTAAAATGATCTCTAGTATTCATCATCAATCTCCTCAACATAAATTGGTGTGTTTTCACCTACATAAGCATTAAAGGTATTAAATTCTAGGTACTCCCATGCTTCTTCATGTGACATACCTTCATCTTGTACCAAAACTTCTGCCATTTTTTTCGTGCTATAAACCACCCGTCCTGAATCGCAACCAATAGAAACGCCAATAATAGCAGCGTCAAAATTATTGGCGAACAAAAGATCATCCCCAAAATGTTCAACCAGTCGCTCACGGATAGATTCTTTTTCGTCGGGTGGCTCATTCATAATCCCTATAATACTGCACTATGATTTGCTGTCAATAGAATTTTTTAACAATTTACTGGATGACTGCGTTTTCTCACCGCCAACATTATAAATCATTCGTATGCCGAGTTCATCAGTTAATATATCTTCCGGTACTCCACCTTCTTTTCTATCACCACCGTTACAAAAAACCATATCCATAAAAAAGTAGTTATCTCGATGTTTAAGATACTCTGCTCTAAGAGACTGACATACTGTAGAATCTTCATCTATTGATACTACAGCCGAGTCAACACCTTTTATGTTGGAAACAATCATTCGCCTTTCATCTTCATCTTGAAAAGGTTTGCTTCCTTTAATTTTAACCTGTTTATCGTTGTTTACTATAACTATCAACTTGCTACCAAGCGTCTTGGCAGACTGTATATAGTCAATATGACCCTTGTGGATAGGATTAAAGTATCCTGATATAACTACTACTCGCATTATTTTACCTGTATGTGCCTAGTTCTGGTGACTCTTCAATCTCAAAAACCTCTACGTCTAATTGGTATCCTTCTCTGTCTTTGAATTTTCTAGGCCACTTCATTTGCTCAATGACCCATCCACGATCTTCCATCTTTGTAACATCTTCATCTGTTAATAGTATAATTCCTGTTAGAACTTCTTTTCTATCAAAGTTTCTACACATGAATTTATGTGCTGTTTCAGAAAACCTGAATATAGGAACATAGGTTTTGTCATCGCCATCTTTTCTTAATACAGTAATCGGCAACCAGCCTTCATCTCTACACTCTTTTTGGAAATCTCTTAAAGATAAGTTTCCGTCATTAAATATTATAGCAAAATTCATACTTTGTACTCCTGCCAATTTCCTTCTGGGTGTTGGTCGCTCATAAGCCAAGCGGAATATAGTTCACGCTGTAGCTCTGCCTCTTCTTTAGTAGGCCAATATCCTATTGGTAGACTGGCCTCATCCCAGAAGAAATATCCCTCTCTTCCAACATCCCATTCAATTTCGTCCATCGGTCTACCCCAATTTTTCCAACTCTATCTTTAATATATAAACAATAGCGGCAATTATAGTAACTGTTACCACAACGCTAATCAATAATCCCATATCAAAATTCCTTGCAAGGATTTCCGTATTTATCTTTACCTTCTAGTTCGTCTACCTCTTTCCAAATCTCATTCCATCCATCTTCATCATTGCCTCTGACTCTAGCGGCTTTATCATCAATGTACATTACACCTGCTGGTTTACCCATAAAGGCGTGTGTATACTTAACACCATGTTCTTTTAGCCAGTCTGTCCATTCTCTATATCCACGATTGTATTGCATGTGCATGTTACCGCTTTCTCTATCTCCGTATCTAGCGGTATATAAAACTATTTCGTAGCCTAAGTCATGGAGTTTGTTTACTTGTTCTATTCCATAGGTTAATGGGGGTGCTTTTGCGTAGTCTCCACCATGATCTTTACCAGCAATAACCCCATCACAGTCAACTATAATTCTCTTTGAAGAATCTGCCATTGTTTGTTTCCTAAAATGATATGTCATCGGGGGGTAGTTCTGTTTGCCAAGAACTAACGTCAATCGTAAATTCTTCTAGTGATTTACCTAATAAATTAATGGTGCAGGTAACAATGTCTTTCCATCCATCATCAGCATTTTGTAATCCACCTATAGCGGCTGTATTTGAAACAGCTAAGAAGTAAGGTATAGCATTTGATTTCAAACAGGTTGCACAAAAACTAGCTGAATAAGCAATATAAGGAACGCCTGCTACAACAACATCTTTAAGTTGTCCACATACCTCACATCTAGACCCTGCCATAATCATCCTCAAGTCTTATAATATCGTCTTCTTGGCAAACGCCAATTTGTATCTCAATAAATACAAAATCAATAAGTCCACTACACTGAACCCTGTGAACATCATATTCGTTAATTTCAACTTTATCTCCAGTGTGAAGCG
>Ga0208919_1001954_pt1 | contig 11243 bp, 13 predicted proteins | sample 4_EtaG_FD_184076 | JGI IMG/M metagenome (GOLD analysis project Ga0208919, IMG submission 184076) | Marine viral communities from the Subarctic Pacific Ocean - 4_ETSP_OMZ_AT15127 metaG (SPAdes) (version 3) | ecosystem: Environmental > Aquatic > Marine > Oceanic | place: Pacific Ocean | collected... | reverse complement strand
GGCCGTTATTCACCAATGCCCTTCGTGCGGTTACATACGCTTTCACGGACAACTTGGCTTCAAAGGCGAGCGCAAGCGCAAGGCTAAACCTGTAGCGAAACAAACCGGCGGTCGGTTTTCTCGTTATCTTTTGAAGAAAAGCAAGCGGGCGTAGGAGGAATTGAACCCCCATCTCCGACTTAGAAGGTCGGAATGCTATCCGTTACACCATACACCCAAGTTGGACTTACTCTCGCTTTCCAATGATGTCATCAATGCGTAGAATGCTGATGGTTACTTCACTTGCCGACTGAATAGCCTGCTTGACTAAATCAACAGGCTCGTAGACAGACTGCTCTAACATAGAGCAGGCTCCTCCATTTTCAATATCAGGGCCAGCGTCAGTGTTACCCGACTTGTGCTCGTTCCTGAGCGTGAGGATGGTGTCCAGTGGGTCACGACCGGCGTTCTCTGCAATGGTAGCAGGTATGGACTCCAGTGCATCTGCGAATGCTTCAATGGCCATCTGTTCTCGGCCACCTGCTTCTGCCGCTCTTGAGCGTATATGCAGTGCCGCATTGAGATACGAAGAGCCTCCGCCTGCAACGACCTTGCCGGTGTTGTAAGCGAGACAGACGACACCGAGAGCGTCTTCAAATCCACGCTCAGTCTCATCAAGAGTCTGCTTGGTAGCACCACGCAGGATAAGAGTAGTCACTTCACCTTCTCCCTTGACGACAACATACTTCATGTCACCTATTTGCTTGCATTCAACATCACAGTCTACTGCTTCTATCAAATCGTCAGTGCTATGAGCAATTGCGGTTCCGAGAAGTTTAGACAGAGCGGTCATATCACTCTCAGGTATACGGTGAACCAGTGAAATGTTAGACTTCGCCAGTGTAGCCGCTACCACTTCGTGTACGGTGTCTCGGCAAAAGACGACTCCACCTTTGGGGAGTAGGTCAATGATAGTCTGAGCCTTCTCCACCCACTGTTCACGACCTGATTGTCGCTTGTACTGTTGGTACTCACTGGCCGAGGATAGGCTGAGTTGGATGTTACCTTCGTCTTTGATGTCACTGAGTCCAGTATTGATGATTAGAGCCTTACCTGTCGGTACGAGAGGCATAGCAGGGAGTATGAACTCCTTATGCAACACCACGCCGGAGAAGCAGGACGAATCGTCTAAACTACCACCGGGCTGACACAGAACACGGATGCGTTCGTACTCGCCACCAGCAGTCTTGACAGCCTCAACGCATAGTTCACTTACATGCTCAACGCTGGATTCCAACGCTTTGCCTGTAATTGATGTCTTGGCTACCATAGCAAGGTGCTTCTTTGCAGAAAAGGCCAATTGTTGTTCAATATGTTCGGTTGCCCAACGAGAGCCCTTTCTATATCCACGGCAGATAATGTTAGCGTGTAGACCCTTGCTGAATAGGAGTTCGCTGTTACCCAATAGTTCACCAGCAAGAACAACCGTACTGGTCGTACCGTCATAGCACATGTTCTCTTGAGTGTTCGCCGCTTCTACGACCATCTTTGCCGCAGGGTGAGTGATGTCAAGTTGTTGTAAGATAGTAGCACCATCGTTGGTCACGATAACATTACCACCACCGTCTACCATCATCTTGTCCATGCCCATTGGTCCAAGTGTAGTCTTGACCGTGTTCACTGCTCTCTTCGCCGCCCGTATATTGTGGACGACTGCGCTTGTATTTCCTTCGTTTTCGTTCATGTTTATCTCTCCTCTCACCAGTCTACTTCGTATTCCTTGACTTCACCTGTCTTGCGACACCGAGCCTTCACGAAACCTTCATTCAAACCATGTTCCCATAGTTCGTATACCAGTTGAGAATCTTTGAGGCAGTATTCCGCCACTTTGTCATAATTGCCCTTTCTCCATTCAACAGGAGCATCGTGGCTGTTCATCAGTTTGCCTTTCTTGAGTGTATGCAGACATGCATCAGATAATGGGACAGCGTGTCCCGTGATACTCTTCAACAGAGCAGATGTATCAAAGACTTGCTCTTCGGACTTAGCCATGATGTCACCTGCTGTCCAGCAATCAAGTGCGTCCCTGATGATGGGGAGGTCAAACTGCTTCAAGTTGTGACCGAGGACCATGCCTCCCTCTGAGACATGCTTAGCCAAGTCTTCACCTATCGTCTTGGGGTGTAGAGGCTTGACCTCTGTCCCTTCGGGTAGGTACTTTGACACCTTTTCGTTAGCGTAGACTACGCCCTTTTCGCCGTCCCATGTCGCCACGACAGTGGGTTCAAACAAGTGACTGGAGCCCCAGCCACCTATCTCGTGAGAAAAGTTCGCAGTTTCAATATCAAGAGCCAGCATTTTTTTCATTTGATGAACGCCTCCATAGTAAATTTACAACCGTCGCATAGTCCGACCATTTTTTTAAGATGTGTACCGAGTACATATCCCCCAATATCTTTACCTAACTCGCACTTACAAATAACACATTCGGTATACCAAAAAGACTTACTCATGATTTACCACCTTTTCGGTGCTCATCGTTAAGTCGCACAAATACACGGACACCTTCTCTTGTGTCGCTGAACATCTCTGTGCCGTAAGTATTGTACTTAGTATTGACAGTGGCGGGACTGTTGTAGTTGGCCAGTCTTCCGAAGTTAGACATCAGTTCCTTCTTCTTTACCCAACCGTGACCACGATGGTCATCAAAGTCAAACAGTTCTGCTTGCTTGTAAGCACTTTTCCAGTGACCTTGCATTTTGTTCTTCTCAGATGCACCTGCACCAATGTTGACTTCGGACTCAAGCCACTGGATGAGGTTCCGATAGAGGTCAAAGAGAATCTCCTTAGCCATGTCAACATGGTCGCCCCTGACAACCCAAGTTCCTTCAATCATAGCAAAGTGATGAGCGAGAATGTTCGTGTAGTTCTGTAGTCCCATGATAAATGATGAACAGATACCCTGTTTATCGGGACTCATTACTTCAACGATACTGTAATACTCGTCAATAGCAGACATGAGAGCAGGAATGTACGCCTCGTCGGGTCGGAACATTTGGCGCATAAGACCCATGACAACTCTTTCTTGGTCATCAGTGTGCATTTCCTCCCACTCCATTGGAGGGATGTCGCTCAAGTCCAATACTCTACGCTTAAGGCTCTTCTGTATATCTTTGAAAAAGCCAGTCACCTCTTCAAACGGCACCTCAAACTTAGGCTCACTGTAGACATCCTCTGCAAGAGCATGGTTGATTTCACGCTTCATTTCAAGCGTCCAGTGTCGCCAATATGTCAGGACACGCTGGAAAATACCTTTGTCCAGTACATGCTCTTTGATACCCTTTGGAGGGTAGGTGGTAATCCAAAGTGATACTTCGGACTTGATAGTGAATGAGTCTCTCGCCATGTTCTTGGTGATGAGGTTTCTACCCGTACCGGCAGAATTGAGAGCAGACTGTAAGAACAGGGTCGTACTTTCGTTGTACTGCCCTGTCTTGAGTATGACGCTACCTTCGTCAAAGTTCAGCCCCTTACGACCTGCAAGAATACCTTCACGCACAATCATGTCGGGGTTTCTTGGGTCTTCTGAATCAGGGTCAGGTATCAGCGTACCAAGTAGAGCGGCATCGTTACCACTGTTGTAGTCCATGGAGGTTAGGCCCGACTCTTTCAGCACCTTCTCAATGATTTGGTACGCCGCTGACTTACCTGTCCTCGTATCTTGAATCCAAAAGATACTCACCCTTGGGTCAAGGTTACTACCACCTACAGGGACTCTCACATACGGTATGGCCGCTTGACCAAGAATGTAAAAGAATGAAATCAAACCGGGAATTTCATTGTTCTTACTGACTTCCTTAAAGTGTTCAAGGTAACCCTTCAAAATCGGGAATTTCCTCACGCATTCGTATTTACTTGCTCTGTGTTCCATTTCTCTCTCCTCTGTTGTATGTTTTTTGGACTCGTACGGGTTCCTCCGAAGTCAGAACCTCAAGTAATCTTTGCCTTAGTTTCGGCCCCATACCCCTCACTGCTTTGAGTGATTCAGGGTAAAGCATCTCTTCTATTGAGCCGCAAGTTTCCAGCAGTTTTGCTACCATTTCAGGCCCAATGCCGGGAATGGTTACGAGCATATCAGCCCTTACATCGTTTGTACTGGTTCTTGTGACAGCCCTCGCACCGTGTCTACTCGCAGACTTGTGCATTTTGCTGTGTAATTTAGCAATGAACATACCTGCTTCGGCATGGTCCTTTGCTCTGTAAATGTGACAATCAAAGTCGGCGGTCAACCGAGCGAATATACCCAACATAAGGTCAAGTGTCTTGGCGTAACTGGTCGGCCTGCCTTGGTTTCGGCACATGGCTACATACTTCGCAATGTCACCGTGTACCACGAGCACTACACGCTCGCAATTAGCGTCAAGGTTCTCAATTTGACGCTGTAAGTGCCCTTTGAAGGTAGACTGTATGAGGTCAGGGATGCTTTTACACTCAATACTGGCGTTACCAGCCTTGTAGTCACCCATGCCCTGTAAGTGCTCCTTTTTGATGGTGAATCCTTCCCTTTCAGCCGCTCTAACGACGGCATCGTGAAGCGGACCCCTCTCGTTGGTATCAATTAAGAGAGGCTCAGTGATTTTCATTCTGCATTCCCCTGAAATCTATGAATATAGCAGTATTTCTTGTCTTCCATTGCATAATGGCGACATTGTTTACCTGTACCGGTCGTACCTTTACAGCGGTAGTCGCTACGGTCACCTACAGGGCCTGCGTGTAAGCATACATAGCACATAGGCTTCTTCCGTACTACACGAGAAGACGCTTTGTTTGCTAATTTTGCTTCACAGAATAAACAACGACGCATTACTCTTCCTCCCCTTTATCAATAGCACCGGTCTTATCCCAATAGCGACATTTACCGAGGCACATACCTTTCTTGTACAACATAGAGCATGTTTGTGGGTACTCTGTACCGATGATAGTTCCTACCTGATAACGGGTGGTTTCTTCTCTGAAATCAGCCCACTCAAGTGAGCGAATGAAATTGACAATTGTTTCTGTGTGTTCTTCTATCTTTGAACGCTCAATGCGCTCAACAGGCATGAAATTTCTCAGGCGTTTTGATAGGTATTTGACGAGTTGTACTCGTTCGTCGTGACTTGGGTTACTCCCTACACGACATGCCGCTGAGTTTAGACACGGTAAGATAATGACGCCATCCATTGAGATAGTGGGCAAATCAAGAGGTTTTGAGTTAGGATTGAATACCTTGCCTCTGCTTTTACCTTTGACTACTTCCAACTTCAAGCCTTGGCTCCCGTAGGGTATCATTCCCTGTCCGGGGTCAAGTGCCTTCTCTGTGATGTAGGCGAGCCCTGCCTCAAGGTCTTGCGTACTCAGAGGTATTGACCATAGTCCACGCTTGGAATTGTAAGAGTTAGGAATGCGAATCATACCGCTGGTGTCAAAGGGTACAGCAGGGTCAGAGCAGTACAAGTCCATGGTGTAAATCCAATCGCTGACTATCTTCATACCGGCTTCTTTGATGTCGGACAAACTGTCACCGTTACTGGGTATGTATGCTTTGTCAAGTCCAATCCAAATGTGAAACCCGCCACCGCTGTACCAAACCCCGTGAGTGATGTCCCTTTCTAAGAGGAACTGATGTAGTTTCTTGGTTTGGAGCAAAGGTGCTTCGGGGTCAACATTGTTGCCCTTGTTCTTTCGGAAGTCCTTCGGGTCAAAGTCCATAACGAAGTGTCGTACAATCGGGGTTTCCAAGTTTACTCGCTTGTTGTAAGGCGGGAGTGTTGCTCTGTAACCGTACACTGTCATGTACGCATTAGAGACTCCATTCTTCCCTTCCCAGTAGCGTTCTAAATCTCCGTTACTCCTCACGATTTTACGATAACCTCTGCCTCTTTCGGGACTGAGTTCCATTACCTCTCGTGGAAAATCAAAGACTATCTGCATATCAATCACTTTTGTATTTCTTAGCGATTTCGTTAATAACCTTAGTAAGTTCCTGTTTATCCTGCAATAGTGTAGTGTTCAATGTCAGGTACATCGTACCTTTAGGGCCAGTCACTTCTTCGTCAAATTCAAACAGCGTCGTCTGTATAGCGATACTGTGCGTTTTATGTTTGCCCAAATGACTAAACGAAGCCCTCACTGGTCGTTTCACTGCGTTCTGTAATTGGATTTCAATGTTTCTTTTTGTTTCGGGTATGTTTTCTATTCTTATCATAATCAGTCCTCCTTGTAACTGTCAAGGTATTCTTGAGGGTTGTCGCTTCCGTCCCAACTTGGGCAAATTGGTTTGAAGTTGCACCAAGCACATTTACCTGCGCTTGCCTTGGTCGGGAAGTCTTCTGTGAGGTACGCTGTCAGCAGTGCCGCCTTGAGTCGCTCTACTCGTTTTCTGAATGTCGTCCAAGTCCTACCAGTTGCTGGTTCGTAGGTGATTTTGTTCACGCCACGCTGTTCGTACCCGTACTTGTTCAACGGGTCTAACTTAGCAGTGTTGCCTGACGGATATACCCAGCCCCAATGTGAAACATCTTGGTAGGGGTGGTCAGCGACTTGTAACAGATACTTGTAGAACGCCATCTCTTGACGCATAGATTCCAACTTGAACTTGGAGTCCTTCCATTCGTCTTGGCGGTTCTTGGTCTGAACCCACTTCCCGGTCTTCAACTCCATGAGTGCGTAAGTGCCCTCGTCTGTCGCATAACCTCGGTCAATACTCCCAGCAAAATGGATGGGAATTGTGTGGACTTCGCCATTGAATTCAAATTCTTCTTCAACGAATGCGTGAATTTCCAATTCGTTGATGACAGGGAGATAGTTCTCCTTACCACCAGCGAGTAGTCTCGCTAAGTCCCAACGGATTCTTTGCTCAATAGACGGGCCTTCCCCAAGTACATACTCTTGTTCAGGTATGACACTGAGAGCCAGTTGTAAAGCCTCCTCAGTCTTATTCCTCTGCATCAGTGTATGTAGTTCGTCAAGGACAGGGGGTACATTGTCGTAGAATACCTCAATGGCTTCGTGTACATTGTTCCCTTTCATCATAGCGTCACTTGACGGTTCAGGGAGGCGGTGAATGCGTTTGTACTCGTACTGCTTTGGGCAGTAGTCAAAGTCGCTCGTTAGGCTGGTTTTGGTCATACGGAGCATCTTTTCATGTCCGGGTTTCCATTGGTAAGTTGACTTAGCGTATGCGCTCCAATCTCTATCACTCATTCTTTCATCTCCATTTCAATGATACGCTGTAGATAAACTGCAAGGTCCATCGCTTCTTCCTGTGCATGGATGAGCCATTCAAGGCGGGATAGCGGCGCAGTCTCCATAGTAACTCCATACTTACTTAGGCCGACCGCCGCTCGTTGTGCAATTTTCTTACATACTTCATCTTCTATTCTACTCATTTTTAGTTCTCCTTATTGCTTCCTTGAGGTCTATATCGCCATCCCTATATGCTAACCAAATTGCAGGTTGGTATGTACTATTTCTTGTGTGCTTTAAACAGACCATTGGGGTGTAACCTACATGCGCCACATGGGGGCACCGTTGACCTTTATTCTTTCCTGACTTAATTACAGCAGTGCATCTAAATCCATCCATTTTATCACCAGTATTGTTTGGGCATAGCCGCCCCGCTTGCTCTTTCCAAGTCCCAACTGAGGGCTTTGAAAATAGGCTTGAGTTTAGCCTTTATGAGTTTGTCAACCATGAGGTCGTAGTTCAGCGTAAAACCAGCCAAATCGCTGGCTTCTTCGTATGCTACTACATCTATAGAAGGCAGGCCGTCGGGGGTGCGACTGATGTAAGTCCAGTTCACACTGTCCCCTTGACCGTAGTGAGCCTTCTTAGCAATGTGCTCGTTGTAATACCTTGCCGCCTTGACTGCTCCTCCTGCCGTCTCTGAGTATTCTCCGAGACGCTTCTGTAGCCTTGTAGTGGTAGCGAGGTCACTGGGTTCCACATCTCCACGCTTGATGCGCTTCGCAAGTGGTCTGACCAGTTGGATAACTTCTTCCTCTTCTGCTCCTGTACAGATGGCTGTTAAGACATCGTTCTCAAGGTTCTTGGAGATAGGGGAGAGGGTGCTGATTTTACCCCACCTTGCGCTCTTTACCTTGCCCTCGTCTTCGGGAGGGTAGGAACAGATACCGTAGTAGAGGTTCTTACCTCCTACAATCCAATAGGGCATGTAAGCCTCAAATTCAACGATGAGGTGACTGGCGTCTTGCTTACGCTGAATCACCTCAGTCAAGTGTTTAGCGAGGTCGTGTGCCTCTTCAAAGGGAACTTCAACGAAGGCTGAATCTGTATGCCCGTAGAGAGCACTGTAGCCAGCCGCCTCGGATTCTTCCATGAGACCCTTGATTGCTTCACGACCACACGCAGTGATAGCCGAAGCAATGTCAAAGTCGCACCAGCCCCAATAACCACTGGCGGTTGCGCCATATAGACTCGCCATGACACGCTTAACAGCGAGTTGCAAGGTGTTCCATCCGTTTCTCTCGGACTCGGTGGGGGCTTCTCGCATTCGCTTCTTGTAGTCGTCTCTGACTTCAAAGAGTTCAGTGACCATGCTCGGCAATAGAGCAGGTACACCTTGACGCCAACAAGTACCGTCAGGCAATTGCCTGACATTTTCTTGGTCGGCCATGTCCTTGGGAACTTGTGTTTCCCATGACAGGTTGTGAGATAGAATAAGTGATGGATAGAGACCCTTGTAGTCAACGCAGGCTACGCCTTCGTATCTACCGGGTCGTGGAGGTGGGATGAATGCACCCTCGTACTCCTGTTTTTCTTGCATGGACTTGGAAGGTGCCTTCCATTCAGTCCTGCGTTGAAGTAGCCCTCGTGCGAAACGAGTGACATTGTGACAAGAGCGGAAACTAACGCCACAGAATCGTTGCAGTGATAGGAAGAAATCCAATACATGGTTGTCTTCGTCTATGTGCTTGAGGAGGAAGGTGTCAACCATACAGTAGTCAACATACTCGTCAAATCGCTCAGTCCACCCAGTGAAGACATCCATGTCCAACTTACCACCGTAGTTACACATTCGTGCAATGGTGTCCAGTTTGAGATTCTTCAACTGAGGCTTACCGCTGTCCTTCCATACACGCTCAAACCCACTACCGCTTCTCATCGGTGCCGCTGTGTCAAAGCACAGTCTACCGATGATGGGTTGGTCTACATAGTCGTATGACCCTTTACTGGGCCGTAGAACCCTACCCAGCGGGCTGAGCCTACGGAAGTTCTTGAGACGCTTAGTGAGATGAGGTAGGTCGGCCCACATGATAGCGTGGGCTACGAAAATGTCAGGGTCACATTCGTCCAAGTAGTCAAGGAATGCAGTGTGCATTTCCTGTTCCGAGCCGTACAGATGGCGTTCGTAAGTCAGCGGGACTTGCTCTCCCTTGTACTCGTATTCGGTGACTTTTTCTTCAAGAATGCGACGGTGAGAGTTCAGCCCATCGGGGTTGTCCTTCTTCCAACAGAACGCTACACGGCGATTGGTGTAACTGTCAATGACAGCCATTACCGTCGTCTCATGTGTCTTCGTGTCCCACTCAAGGTCAAAGTGCCATACCCGTGGTTTCCATTCCGGCATCTCTTGTACAGTGTCAATGAGGTATCTGTCCTGTAAACTGAGGTCGGCTTCCCATGTTTTCTGAAACCGCCTCGCCATGTCTCGGATGTCACCTTGTCGGTAAGCGTAAACCTTGACTAACTTCTCTTCCGTCCTTAGACCAATCGCAGTGTCTTCCCAGTCTATTGATGCACCGGGGTAATCATCAATGACTCGTTCGGCATAGCGAAGAGAGGTGTCTGCTGAAATCCAAAAGTAAGGTCGGAAGTCAGTGACAGTCTCTTCAATGAGGTTACCCTCTGCATCACGCCATCTCTTGTAGATGTGGTCAGGCCCTTCGGGGTCAGGTCGGAAGGTGTCAATTATCACTCTTCCTCCTCCAGTAATACATACTCCACATAGGCGTTACATTTGGAGCAGTGAAGGTGTGCGATGATGCCGGGACGGTCGTAACCCATGTCTTCTGCATCTTGGTCGGAGCCCCAAATGAGGCGTCCGCCACAGAACCAACAGACATCACGGCGGTCGTTGTTGACATATTGATAATTACCACTCATACTCAGTCCTCCTCGTATACTTGGTCTATGACAACCATCAAGAAATCGGTAGCAGTCTGCTCAAGAATGAGTACAGTCTCGTCACCAGTATGTAGTTCAAACTCACCGCTTGGTAGGTTACTGAGTAATTCCGGTAACCATTTATCAAAGGCTGACCTAACAGGCATACCGTTAGACTCAACATCAGCAAGTGGGGCTCTGACGAACATCTTGCCTGTAGCGGTCTTACCGCCACGGATAACCAGTTCATCCCCTTCGGGGTCAAACTCAGTCTTACATGCGAACTTGTCACCCAAGACTTTCTTGAAACCAGTAGCAGGTTTCAGCGAATCTGCTGATACTTTGGCGTGATGTGTCAACGGTATGTTGAACCATGTACGCCACATACTATCCCGTGCATTGTCAATGGTCTTGGCCATCAACCCGACCTTCTTCTGTGACTCAATGTAGGAAGTCGTTGGAATCTGTAGACTTGTGTTACCACAGCGAATGTGTAGAGTACCGGTTTTACCTTGCTGACTGAACTGCAACTCAGGTATCTTGCTGGTACCAAGGAACGCCTTCATCTTCGGTATGTCCGAGATGTACAGGTTGCCCGGAGTACCGTCAGTGCATTCCACTTGTCGTGAAATGTAATGGGTACTCTTAGCAACTGCGGCGTGAATACTTTCACGGTTGACCGTGATAGCAATGTCCATCAAATCCTTGCCGAAGCAATTCAAAAACGAATTCAACTTATCTCTTGATATTGTAAATGCTGACATAATAAAACCTCACAAACTACAGGCGGGGGAAACGGGTGATAGGAAAACAGTAGCCCTACCGAAAAACCTACATAGCCGGATGAAACGCATCCCGTTATTACTGGCAAACCCCCATGTGTAGTGATAATTGTTCAGATAACACCGTCCCGTAGTTCAGGTAGTCCGTACCACTGTGCGTCTTCACCTTTCTTGGTGACGAAGTACAGTCGTTCTTGGTTGAGTAGATTCGGATTGGTCTTGCTCTTGTAGAATTCAGCAGTGTAGCGTGTCTCGCCAGTTAGAGCACCGTCGTTGTTACGGACAGGCTTTGACTTGACCCACACGATTTGGAAG
>Ga0208919_1001953_pt1 | contig 11244 bp, 8 predicted proteins | sample 4_EtaG_FD_184076 | JGI IMG/M metagenome (GOLD analysis project Ga0208919, IMG submission 184076) | Marine viral communities from the Subarctic Pacific Ocean - 4_ETSP_OMZ_AT15127 metaG (SPAdes) (version 3) | ecosystem: Environmental > Aquatic > Marine > Oceanic | place: Pacific Ocean | collected... | reverse complement strand
AGGAACTAAATATTCATCTTTTCTTTTAACTGATATTTCTTGTACTGCCATAGTATTAGCTTCTACTACAGGTTCATGACCTGTTGCAAAGCTATTTGTAAAATCTATAAGCAATACATCTTCAGTTGTTTTTGCTGTAAATTCTGCAGTTAAAATCATAGCAGGTAATGAGGTTGCAGGATTATCTGTTATAAGGAAACTTTTATCTATATCTTTTTGATATGTGTCTATACTTAAATAATAAGTCATTATATTACATGTACCTCCAGTAGTTAAATAATTCTGTAATCTAACAGAAACCTTATAGTCAAAACCAACTATTAAACCTGTTAGTTTTTGATATATACCTCCATGTGTTACTGGACTACCAGAAGCAGCACCACAATTAAAAGTAACATAATTTGTACTAGCTGCAGGAGCAGATATAGTCCCATAAGGACTACCACTTGTATGATATTTAAACCAAGTATTTAACTTAAATGTAGTTTTACTTATAACATCATAACTCCAATCACTTGCTGTAGTTGAAGCATCTGTAGAACTAGATAAATGTTGAGATATAAAACAACTACCCAGAGCTACATGCTCATCATCATATACATTTAAAGATGAATACGTTTGCAAACCCTCTTGATTTGGAAGTCCAGTTATACCATCTACCTGTTGTTTTATTTTTATAGACATATATTATTGTGTATTAAAAGGATTAGGATTATCTCCAATTATACTAGGAGCAATAACTGGTGGAGGTGATGCAGCAAAAGTACCTACATCTACCCATTCTACCAACTCTACTTTAGTAGGAGAATTGATATGTGGTTGAAAATCAATTATTTTATTTAATCTCCAATAGCATCCATCTATATATATTAATTTACCAAAATCTAAATTAACAATATCTGTTATTTTTATATCAAAAAAAGATGTCTGTATTCTTGGTTTTGCTTTGAACTGCTCTACCATAAAGTTATAATATGTTTCAAAAAGACCTTTTACAGCTATTTCACTACCAGATAGAGTTCCATCATTCTCATTATATGCTTGTGCAGTTATATTACCATAGCACAAGTTTGGCGAGTCTGGGTCAAACCTATTATAAGAAGTTGCTTGAGGATAAATAGGGAACAGAGGATTAGGTAAGTCGCTTGAATTTGAATTTGCAGATATTTGTTTGGTATGACCTGCCCACATTTCCACTTTAAATGCTCTTGTGTGTCCAGCATCATAAGTAGCGTTTGGACTATACTTATTCCAAAATAATAATCTTGGCTTATACTCAAACCCCTTATCACATCTACCAATTTGATTTATATCATTATTACACTCCCACAACAAAGCATTTTTAGCAGAAATTGTTGCTGCTGTACCATTAGTATTTGTCCCTTCTATATCTCTATCTCTACCACAGGCAGTTCCTGAAAAAAATGGATTCTCATATACTTCTAAACCTTTGTCAAAACTATTATCTAAAGATTCTTGATAAGGAAACACATCTGGTATTCCATTAAAATAATCATTACCCATTGCTTCCACTTTACCATCTTTATTATCTTCTTTATAATTAAACTGTATTTGTCTTTTTAAACCTGTTTTTAACTCTTTATATTGACTTGTTTTACTTCTGTCTAGCTTATGAGTCCAATCTAATGCTTGTGCATAAGTTTTATAAAAATCATTATAAGGTTCTATAGTTACCTGCCTACTTGTTTCATCTGTAGATATTTTTAAATTAAAAGAATGTGCTATACCTTTTATAAAATCTAACTGCTTGTACTCTGTATTTATTAGTTTTGCTAAGTCAAAAGATTGACCCCATTCTAAATAATCTGGATTAAATATATATTGTATCTTACCTCTACCAGTAGGACTATAAATTCTTATATTAAAATCATAATGACTACCATTTGATGGTGCATGTTGCCTGTTATGTATAGTCTTAGCATAAGGTAATACTCTATCTCCTTTATTTAACCATGTAGTAATACTAAAATCAAAAGTATTCTCCTTAACCTTTTCATCAGCTGGAGCTGTAGAGTTAGCTTCAGCAAATTCATGTGGATTAAAAGCATGTGTTTCTTTAGCAGGGGAATTATTAAATGCCCAACCTGATTCTCCTACTGTTAAAACCCAAACACCTAACTGTACTTTAAAATCATGTAAATGGTAGTCATTAGGGTTAGTTCCATTATATTGCAAGTCCTCACATTTAACCTTAACATCTTTAAAGTTTATTGTATAATACCCATATTCTGGCACATAAAAATTACCATTTGAATTTCTATAACCAAAAGTAGTTGTTCCCCACCCACTACCAGTTGTAGGGTCACAGTTACCAATCTGACCGCAACCATAATTGTCTATTATTGCTGTAGAAGAATCCTCTATTTCAAAATAAACAGACTTAGTGACAAAATTATCTGAACCTGCATTATTAAATGTACCAGAAGAAGGAAATCTTAATTCTGTTACAGAAGAACTGGCATTTATCAAAGGTATATCTCCTGTTCCTAATCTTGCTTCAAAAGAATATCTACTTGCTCTCTCGGATGGATTATTGTACTTTGCATTAGGAAGCAGCCATACTAACTTTTTAAACATATCGGTATTCATAAAGTTAGAATTTATTTGATAACCTAAATTATTAAATATTTTATCTATTGTGTCTTTCACCCATATTGCAGGTCGCCAATCTGCTGTTGGTAAAGGTGTCCCGTATGCAACGCTAATATTATTACATCCATAATAACCATTTTTACCTGTACTTGTTGTACCTGTATTTGATAAATACTCACTTTTAGTAAACAAAAACTGTACTGTTGTTTCCTGACCAGTAGGATTAAAATCTCCATAGCTTGTTATTGGCCATGTTATGTGTGAAGCATTTGAAGTGCAATCTGTTTGCTCCCAACCTTTTTCATCTTTAATCCCATAAACATTACATTCAATAGGTGTTCCAGTATCTATATCTGTACCCCAATCTATTTCTGATAAACTTTTTTCTTCCATAAGTGATGCCCAACTCATGTTGTTACCATAAAAAACGCAATCATAATATGATGCTCTCTCACCAAACCCCCCTGCACCAGTTATTTTTATAAGACCATTTAATGAGTATAAATTGTTTACTAATATCCTACAACTTTTTAAATTACTTAAATTATTGTTGTAAGTAGATTTACTGTCATAAAAGTTTTTTAATAGCTTATTATTGTTTTTAGTAGCAGGAATTTTAAATGTTTTGCTAAAAGTACCACTTGTTGAGGTTATATCTTTTATATCTGAAATTTGAAATGTTAGTGCTAGTGGAAAATCTACATGATTACCAACATCTAATTCTCCAACAACACTATCTTGCCAAGATATGTCTGTTAACGGATATACCTTAACGTAAGATAAATAACCATTAAACCCATTACCACATAAAATTCGTAAAGCAATTTGTGAAGCAGAACTTGCTCCTTGAGTCCACTCTGTAGTATGTGTTCCTGCTGAAGTATTTAAAATTATATCACCAAACCCACCTGAAGGTAGTGCGGTAGTAGAATGACCTAATAGTCTTAAAAAATTAGAACCGCCTGAAGTTGGTGTGCCAGAATAACCTATTTTATATTCTATTTTATATCTTTTACCTGCTTGAAAATAAGTCCCACCTGAAGTGTCGGTGTTTCTTAATATTCTTGAAGTATAATTTGGTGTAGAACAAAAGTGTGCTTGATTTGCAGTTATAAACCATCCTCCATTTGGTGGGCAAGAAGTGTAGCCAACATTCCACCCTCCCCCAGTAAAAGCAAATTCTTCATTTGTGATTATCTGCGTACCTGATAATGCACTAAAATTGTAATCTAATATTTCTAATTTTATTGACATATTTAATTTTTAATTACTTTGTGTCGCTTGGTCGTAAGAATAAGTGTATTCTATATTAAATTTAACCAACCCTTGCTCCTCATTTACTGTCAATACATCACTATTTGTTATTATTATTGGAAAGTAGTCATGTGTTGATGGATGTGGTTTTGGTATTCTACTTAAAAAATCCGAATATTCAGTTTCTTTTTCTATCCATACATTAGGAGATGTTAATATTTCTTCTAACCATTTTGCTACTGGAACATTTAAAGGTTCTGAATAAACACTACCAATTCTTTGTGCATCTATATTTATAACCTCTTTTCCTCCTTGATAAAAGTTAGCTCCCCTCATAGTATCACTTATATATTGTGAATCTGTTAATGTAAGTGTAGGATTATACTCATATTTATCTGATTGCATATATTGATTCATAATACCTTTTCTTGTTACACTTTCTTTATTAATATTAAGACCTTCTGTTCTGTCTTTTTTTAATGTAAAGCTATCTATTCCTCCTTTTCTGTTTAACCAATGAAGTCTTACAAAATCTACAGATGTGCTATTTTCTGGAAACATTGAAGTTGCATAACCTACTTTTGGTTTTTCTCTGTCAATTTCAAAATAGTATCTATCACTTAACTGTATATCTGCAGCGTGTGGAGCTGCTCTAACACCCTCTAAATGTACTGTATAATAATCGGTATCATCTGTTATTGTATTTAGATAAGCACCACCATTAACATTTTTTCCATTATTATTTATCCAATGAGGAGATATGTTTTGTACGCAAGTTGTATAGTTAAATTTATGTATATAAGCACTTGTTCCATAACAATCAGTTAAATTTTCTGCAAAGTCTTCTAAATAAACAGTAGCCATTAGTGCATTACTATAATTATATAATTCAAGTTTTAATCTTACTTTTTCGTAATACATCCAAGTATAAGTAGAAGAACCTGAAGGTATTGCATAATTTGCTAAATAACCCAAGAAAAAGTTAAACCATTCTGCCTGTTCTTTTATTCTTACTGGCTTTTTAAAGGCAAATCTTTTAGTATATTCTTTATTTATAGTTGTGTTACTATGCTTATGGTTTGGACAAAAAGTCATAGCTACCTTTGGACTACTCTTACTGCTATTGTATTGTCCTAAAACAGTATATGCACAAGTAGTAGAACCTGCCCTATGAATTGGCAATTCTTCGCCTACAGTTAAAGCTCCATTATAAGCTACTATTGTTGGTGTAACCCCCTTGTAATTTGTGGTAGTATGTAAAAAACCACTACTATCAACAATTTCATATTTTATTGCAATCCTAACACTTCCATAAGTAGGATTAGGTGTTACATTATAATTACTTACTGGGAAACCTGCGTTTACTGGATTACCTGTATTACCTGCAGAAACATTATCTTGTTTTACTAATCCTCCATTTAAACCACCCCACATATTACTCCTCCAAGTACCTCTATTTATAGGACACAAGCTATAGGAAAGTTCATTTTTTATCATTTCACTTATATCTACAGTAAACCTATGTCCATCTGGTACTGCTCCTGTAGAATAATGTCTATTAGAAATATCTCTTGCTTTTTTTATACTACCAATAAATCTCCATTCATCTGCTATTGTAGTGTTAGTAAATATTGGCAAAGCACCATTATTGTAAGCCCATGAACCTGTAAACATATATACTTCAAATATTGTATTTACTACATCTCCATATACATTCCCCCCAGAAACATAAGAGTTATTAGCACTAGCTTCCACTCCTTCAGTAATACTACCATCTGATTTGTACCAAACAAGTTCGTATATTAAAGGTAAATTTGCTGACATAAGAACAGGACTAGTTCCTATTCTAAATGCTTGTGCTGAAAAACTATTATAATTACTGTAAGGTATTTTTGCCCATTTCCAAACTCCTGTCTGTATATATCCCATATCTTAATATATTTTAAATTTTGTGTTTAAATAACTATTTACTTCTGCCCATTCTATATCTGCTAAAACTCTATTATATACAATTAATTCTGCTACATCTAGTTTAGCATTTCTACCTACATAAAATATGTCTTCATTAAATTTAGTTGCAGCTTCCCATCCAGAAATATCATGTGTACTTCCAACTTCTCCATTTAATCCCATTTGCAATACACCTGTATTTCTCCACTCCATTCTTACTATAGCATACCCTGCAGTAGAAACCCCTGTATTTACAAAAGCAGAGCCAGTACCAGTATCTGAAACATTTGCATAGAACTTATTGTTTAAAGCTCCTAAAACAATAGCTGCTGTACTTCCATCTGAATAGCTAAATAATCTTTGCACCCCTGCATCTGCTGTATGTTGTTTTGCAACAAAAAAAGCAGTAAACCCAGTTGCTGATATTGGAGAGTTAGTAGGAGAAACTAATTGGTCATCAGTACCATCAAATTTTATGTATGCCTTGTCATTTGCACCATCATAACCATATCTTAATGGTCGTTTAGTTACTGTAGATTCTAGTACGTTATTATTCTTTCCAGATTGGTCTGCCCAAGCACTTACTCTTTGTGTTGGTATATCAAATGTTGCTCCACTATCTGCTCTTAACCAAATAACTAAATCACTATAATTTGAAGGATATATAGATACTGGTCTGAAGCATTTTGTAAATGCACTCATTGTAAAAGTCATTTTTATCTGAACTAATCTATCGTTAGCTACTTCTTTTACTCTTTCAATCTCTAAGCTCTCATCATTTAGGTATGCTTCTACGTTAGAATCTTGATAGTTTTTTAATACCATATCAAACCACTCCATAGACATGTCTTGTAGGTTGTCCCATCTTTTTTGTAGTGTTACTACTGATTGTGCTGCTTGAGAATATAAATTGTAGAAGTTTATTTCAAACTCATATTCCTCTCTACCATTATATATTTCTGGTATTATAGATGAGGGAGGTTGTATAAGCATTAATGGATATTTTGTGTCATGGTCTTCATTTACATCCGACTCATAACCAAACTTAACATCACCAAAAGTCCATTTACTTTCAAATACTGTTATTAAATCTGTTAATCTTGTTATTGCCATTATTATCCTAGTTGTATATTATTTTTATTATTTATTTTATCTTGAACAGCTACTTCGTAATCATTTTTTGCACTTATCCAACTTAAATATGTTAATACTTTATACAAATCTGTTTTTTTTACGCTATCCACTTCATTCATTCCTTCTTTTTTAAATATTCCCTTCTCTGCTACCATATATAAACTATTTAACCAACCATAAGGTTTTATAAATTTATTATAAAGACCTACTGTAGGTACTTTATTTCTTCCTCCTCTACCTTTGCCTTCACCAAATACGTTTGGAAAGTCTTTGTTAACCTTAGACTTTGCATGGTCAAAAAAAAACTGAACTCCCAAACTATATCCATTGTGAGTTCTTTAAACTTTTCAGTTTTGGAGGGGATAGCTTCATCACTATACTCCTCATCTGCTTTCCTACACAATATAGCCATTTGCTCTGGTAGAATATCAAATCTACCATGCTTCATAATTTCTATTGTACTTTCAAGATGTGTTGATTCTATATAATCTCCAAATGTATTTCTCTTTAAAAATTCTTTTGGAAAAAAATATGTTTCATCTTCAAATACAAATCTATCTATATGTTTTGGTTTATACTCTTGCAGTAACTCACTTACAGTTGAAACTGCTGCATTTACACTATCCATATCTAACTTACTCATCATGTTTTGACCTATGCCAGTTAAGTACATGAAAATATCCCTGTTCATTTTTAGAATCTCTACCTCACTATGCTCCACTTCTACAGGATTACCTTCTTCATCTTTTTGGTTGTATTGACTTATAATTGCATACAATCCATACCACCATTTAAGAGTTATATCCTCCCATTTAGTTGGTATGTTATAGGTTTTGTCTTGAATTTTAATTTCTACCATAGTTAATTTTTAGTTAGTTGTAATTCTTCTATTTCTCTTAATATTTTTTTATTCTCATAGTCATCTATAACAATATCTGCTAAATCACTTGTAGCATCTTCCGTTACTACTGTTATTTTTTCTAAGCTATCTCTTATATCTTCTATGTTAGTAACATTTTTCAAAGCAGTTAAATAACCTATGCAAGAATAGAATGTCATATTTGGAATTAGAAAAATAAACTCTTGAGTAGCGTTATTATCCTCTCTTTTTAACATAGTTTCATAGAAATTGTTAGAATACCTATATACTGTGTTCAATATATCAAAAAAATCTTGATACTTACCACTTTCTGTGTTTTCTGTGGCAAAATACATTATCTTTTTTAATCTTAACAAATATTTCTCAATCACAGACTTATGCTTGTCATTAAGATAATTTATTTCATTCATTTTCACTATTTCCGTATAATTTTTCAAAACCTTACAAAATTAGTAAACAAAGTGCTAAATAATTTCCTAATTTTTAGATAAACTGAAAAAATTATTTAAAAAACACAATTTTACCATTTCCACTCCAAATTTCTTTATTTATTGCCATTACTAAGCAGTCAACCATATCATCATGTTTAGCAGATGGAAATTTAGTTAGCTGATTAAGAAACTCTCTGTTCCAATCTCCGTTTAATAAACTTACTCTACCACTTTCAAGTGATGCACTTATATCTGCTACTCTTGCTACTTTGTCTTTAGTTGGCGGCTTATCTTCTTTGACATTAAGTCCTGTTTCTCTAATTAATGTTTGTACTATAGATTTACCAGATGCTTTTGGTTCTACAAACACTCTGCTTTTATTAGTATAGCCATTTTTTTGTACCCATTGTGGTATGAACTTTACTAAGTCTGGAAACTCTTTATGTACATTTACACAATCTACTATTTGCCATTTGTTATTTTTATAGGTATATGCTAGTAATGCTGAAGGGTCGTTTTTTTGATTTGCAGTATATGCAGGGTCTATTACAAAATTTACTGTTGCTTCATCTACTCTATACCTATCTATTTTAAACCAATCTTTATGTATCATACCAGAATCTAGTGGTGTTGGTGTTTGCATAAGCTGACCTGCATAGCCATAGCTACCTAAAGCACTTCTATAATCTTCTAAAACTTTTTTATTAAATCTATCTGTCCAAAAAAGACCACTATCTTTATCATAATATTTTTTAAGTTGTGGAGGTTTGATGTTTCTATCATCTTCATTAGTTGCAGGTATGCAAACATGATTATAGTTAAACCTTGTTTCTCTATCTAACAAGAATCCTGTTAGGTCTTCTTCATGTACTCTTTGCATAATAATTATTCTCACTCCAATATCTGCTTGGTTAAGTCTTGAGTAAAATGTTGTTCTATACCACTCGTTTGCATTATCTCTTTCGGTTGCAGAGTTTGCCATTTGTGGTGATAGGGGGTCATCCACTATTAGGAAATCTCCTCCCTGTCCAGTTACTGTACCACCTACAGATGTTGCCCTTCTCATTCCAATATGATTATTCTCGTATCTCTCTTTTAGGTTTTGGTCTTTCTTAATATGAAAAACATCTGACCATCTTCTTTGAAACCAATCGCTAAAAATTATATCTCTGGATTTTGTTGCTAGTTCAATAGATAGTGTAGCGGAATAGGATGAGGTTATAAATCTTAGCTTTGGTGATTTTATCCATGCCCATACTGGAAACATAACAGTTACTATTAGTGACTTAGTGCTACGAAAGGGTACGTTAATAATTATGTCTTTTGTCTTTGGCTTTTGAGCAACGATTCTCTCACATTCTTCTTGCAATAAATCGCATATATATTTATGATGCCAATTTGTTGATAGTGGTACTGATGGTTCTACCACATGCCATGCCTTTTTAAAGAACTCATAGAAACTCATCTCACAAAGTTTCTTTTCAAGTGCAAACTTTAAAAGTTTTTTATTCGTCATTAAAATAATTTATTTTGTTCTACACTATTTGATTTAATTATTCCAAGTGCTTGGTATAATATATGCAAACCTAATTCAGAATTAACTGCATTTCTTTCTTCTAAGGGTTTTTTATTTGCTCTATTTGGATGTCCTTTTATCATTGTTCCAATATCATCTTTTGGTTGTTTGATTTTAATAATATTAAAATTTGCCCATAAATAATGTCTTCCAATTATTTGTGGTTTTATTAAAGGTTTATAATAACTTTTTACATTTTCAACACAATATTTTCCTTTATAAAAATTATCTAAAAAGATTATTTCCTCATACAACTTCATTGAAGGATAAACAGGTCTTTTTCTTATATGCTGAGTAAAATAATTTGTAGTGCTATGACTTTGACAAGGAGGGCTACTCCAAATAAAATCAAATTCTTTATAATGGTCTAACAAATATTCGTGTGCATCTGCTATTACTACATTATCGTTAGGGTATAACTCTTTGTACTTGTTTGCTACCTTTTCATTATATTCAACTGCTGTTATTTCATGCCCTTCACCCCAAAGTTTCCTATTACCCCCTATCCCACAATATAAATTTAATATTTTCATTCGTCATCTATTTCTGTGTAGTCAATATCTTCTGCATCTTCAAGACCTCTAATCTGTTTTTTAATATCATCAAGAGTTGCACCCTCGTTTAGATTTATTTCTATTTTAGTGTCAGTATCTTTTTTTATTTCCGTTGCAGAGAGCTTAGGCATTGCATAGTTCATTAGCTTTGCTATAGCATCTATGTATGCTCGTGGGTCTTCATCAAATAATATATCAAGAGCCATTTTAATTTTTACTGGTTGTCCTTCCAAAGCATAAGCCAATGACTTTCTTGTCATCTTCGCCAGTTGCCTTACTTCTGTATTTTTTGGTTCAAGTGCCTTTGGTGTCTTATTGTAATTCTCATCTATTCTACCAACAGGACTCACCTTTGGTCTTTTCTTCATTGCTTCTTTTCCAATAGTATTCTCATTCATGTTGCCAATATACAATAAACATTTAAACTACATTCATAATAAATATATAAAATTGAACATCTAATTTTTAACATTAGTTTCCAATTGTAAAGAAATTATGCAAAACTATAATTTTAAAACACTAACTTCGTCCTCTTATAAGAGTATGCGTAAATCTTAAACCTTATAATCGTCCTCAAGTCCTATAGAAACATCATTGCTCATATCGCAAAGTCCTATGCAAACTCTCTGCATAGATGTTTTTAATAAACATAGGTTTTATAAAATTGAACTTTGGTTTTGTCTGTGTACGTGTGTGTGGTTAGAAACAGGCCACATTTTTTTTTACGGAATTTAAATCCCTTTACAAATATACAAAAAACTTTTTGATAATCAACAATAATTTTAAATAAATGTTGAAAAGATACTAACAAAATTTGTTAATAACATTCTTTTATATCTTTTTTATATCTTT
>Ga0208919_1001952_pt1 | contig 11248 bp, 17 predicted proteins | sample 4_EtaG_FD_184076 | JGI IMG/M metagenome (GOLD analysis project Ga0208919, IMG submission 184076) | Marine viral communities from the Subarctic Pacific Ocean - 4_ETSP_OMZ_AT15127 metaG (SPAdes) (version 3) | ecosystem: Environmental > Aquatic > Marine > Oceanic | place: Pacific Ocean | collected... | reverse complement strand
GTCTTTTTGTAGTTCTAATTGCTGTAATTGTGCCATAATTAATAAGGGGTATTGGATGAAGTTGTTCCTGTTCTTCTTAAACTTTGAGTATTAGAAGGTTTATTTGAATTGGTTCTCCGTAAAGATGGACGCTTTTTATAACTCCTTTTTTTAAGAGATGGCGACCTACCTACGGATTGGGGGACAGGTGCTGGTGCTGGTATAGCTGGAGCAATTGGTGGAATATCTGGTTGTCTGCTTCTACCTAAACACATTTTCTTTCTGTCTTTTAAAATGTTCTTTTAAAAATTCTATTACATTCCTCTGACCAACTTCTATCCATATCTGCCTATCAGAGAATTCAATTGCAGGAGAACGTAATGGAAAAATATTGTCAAGCCCTTTAATTAAAGACTCATCAATGTGAGGAAAAGAATCCGACTCTTCTAACCCAAACTCTTTTCTGGATGCCATAATGTTGCTCCTTCCCTGTGTCTGTAGTCACCATCTCTTAAAATGTATGCCATTCTTGCGTTCATTAAAGCATCTTCTTCTGTCATCCCATACTCCTCATAGCATTCCAAAACCTTTTCCCAATCACATTTACCTTGAAGAATTTTTTCAGCAGTTTTTGGCCCAACTTTAGGAACACCTTTATACCCATCTGTTGAATCTCCTGCTAGTGTTTGTACGTAATGAAAGTAATTAGCTTCTTCTTTCGTACTGGATAATATACCAAGTTCAGGCTTATCAGGATTATACCTTTTACATGGGATGGTTTGGAAATCCTTATCAATTGAAACTATTATCCTGTCTTCAGTTGTCTCTTCAGTCCCCCACATACCTATAACATCATCTGCTTCAAGGGTGGGCAGGATTTTAGCACCATGCTGTACTCTCATCCATAACTTCAATTCAGGGAAGCACATTGGTTTTCTTTTGCCCTTCCTGTTTGATTTGTATTCAGGATTTATAAGCTTCCTGAAATTGGTCATGTCACTTAATGCGATCTTACATTCATCTGCTTTAAGTGTGGACATTAAGTCATGGATGTATGCATCAGTAAGTCCTCTAGCTTCAGCAACATCACAATGCATTGTCCATATATCATCTCCCCAATGTATTGGTTTTTCAGCAATTACTGCTATTTTAAACGCAACTACATCCCCATCAATAAGTAATACTTTTTTCATTTAATGTGTTTCCTTCCAGTTTTTACCAATCTTAAATTCCCCATCAAGTTGGCATTTAAGTTTGAAATCTTCCGTAACTTTTCTGATTGAATGGACTGCAATTTTGCCGACTCTTTCAGAATCTTCCTCCCTTGTCTCAATTTGTATTTCATCATGTATGTGTGCCACATTGAAAGCTTGAATCTTATGCTTAGTTAGTAGCAAATTAAGGTTAACTGTTGCCTTCTTCATTATAACAGCACCAGCAGACTGTAGCAAAGTGTTAAGTGCTGAATGCTGTGACCTGATGTAGAGCTTTCTTCCATCAAGTCCTGTTAAATACTTCTTTGTTTCTACAATAATTTCTATTGCTTTCTTTAGTCTAGCTAAAGCAGGAGTCTTCTCTAGGAACCTCTTCTTAATTGCCTTACCTTCCCTAGAACCTCCACCTACAATCTTACCAATCAGTTCATCTCCTGCACCATAGAGGTAGGCATATATGAACTTCTTTGCTTCATCCCTATTAGGTAATCCAGCAGAGGTTTGGTTAAGGGTATGTATGTCTCCATTGACTACCTCCCTAGCATAAGAACCCCCATCAAACCTAGAAAGATAATGACCAAGACAACGCAACTCAAGACCACTAGCGTCACAACCGATAAGGCTAAATCCGTCTGTTGCTTCAAATAATTCTCTACAATTCTCACCATAATCAGACCCATGAGCAGGAACTTGAGCGATATTAGGACGAGAATGAGTACATCTCCCTGTGATCGCACCATTTGTATTAATTCTTCCATATATTCTCCCATCCTTTGCGAGTTTTAACCAAGCTTCATTACCTTCAGCTATCTGGCTCAATCGTTTCTGTATCATTAAGTACTCCAACAATACAGGTGCTTCTTCAAAATCTAAAGTCTTCAAGACTCCTTCATCAATTTTAGCTCTACCATTAGGAGTCTTAATCTTAGGGTTCCAATCATATTTCTCCCTGAATCTTTGCTCTATCTGAACTCTGGATGATGGATTAAATGGTACGATATTTACCTTGTTACCCATCCTGACAGACCTGTTTGCTTCTACTTGCTTCAAACCTAACTCCTTGAGTTTAAGTTTTAATTGTCCCTTTGTTTTTGCAGATACAGTCTGTCCATCAACATCTACAGTCCAACCAGTTGCTGACTTGGTTTCTTCTTCAATAGGTGGGAATATCTTTTGAAGGTTTGATTCTACATCAGTTCTTCTAACCATTAACTCCCTAACCAAATCTTCAGCTTTATCCATATTGAAAGCAAATCCACGTTCCATTTGGGACTGCATTATATGGGCAAACTGGTGTTCAAGAAGTATACAGGATGCTGGTGTTTTCTGTTCCAGTAATTTTCTGTGCAATTTGAAAGTTACCATTACATCTTGAACACAGTACTCACCCATCTCCTTTGTGTAGTTTAACCAATCAGTTTCAATCTCATCCTTATGCTCGCCCAACCTATAGCCCCAAGCTTTCAATCCTTGAGAACCATATAGTTTTTTAGGCATATCATTTGGAGCATCAATCAAATCTAAATCATAGAGATTGGGATGAATGACTCTGGACATTACCAACGTATCAATGATCCTGTTATGGGAGAACCCATAGAGTCTCTTCAGAACTGGACAATCGAAATTGATAACATTATGCCCACAGATTATGTCTGCTGATTTTAGAAGTTTGATTCCTTCAGCAACAGAATGTTCTCCATGAAATAATTTACTAACATTTGATATCGGATTGTACAACCCCAAGCAATGTACCTTTGTCGCATCAAGACCATCAGTCTCTATGTCGAAGTATAATATTTTTTTCATTTTGTTTCCTTTTTATTTAGATAAAACGTAACGCTTTACTCGTTCTCCAACCATATACCCTTGTGTAGCATCTCACCAATAACCCCATAATTGGCTAAATCCATCCAAGAATCTGATATTGATTCGTGTCTTGGGTCACCTCCTGTTTCAAGGAATAGATTCATTAACCTTTGAACCTTGTCTCCTGCTCTGAAAGCTACTCCAAGTTCTGGATGAGGATTCCCACAAATATTGTAAGGCCCATAGTCCTGCTGTTTTGCATCCAAAGTCAATATATTGGCTATAGCTATCCTTAATGCAGTCTTACCTTGGTAAGTCTCAAGTGGAAGCTTGGATACGAATGTGTTTATTTCGTCTGCTAATGATTTTTCCATGATTAGAATGGGTTGTCTGTTTCTGTTTCTCCTTCAACATCTTCAAATTTGGTGTCAAATTCAGAGAGTCTTCCAGTTTCTTCGTTATACCTTACTGCTGTGCATACACCTGTCTGTCCTGAATAACGATTCTTCAAGACTCTGGCTATTGTTATATTCCTTTCGGCTTCGTCTCCTTGTTGATTCCTTTCAAGACCTATAACCATATCGGAAAGTTGGGCAATGGCATGACTACCTCTTAAATGGGAGAGACTTGTCTTGCCTCCCTCTTCATGTGCTTTGCCATCTATACGTTTCAAGTGGGATACCAAGATCATACCTATACCTAGTTCCTCCACCAACTGACGGAGTTTGGTCATGATCTTATCTATAGCTCTACGTTCATCCTGACCAAGTGACTCAATGCCAGAGACAACTATGCTTAGATGATCCAGAAAGATGAAATCACATTCACAAGCAACTGCCATGTACCTGATTCGATTAAACAGATTTTCAGAATCAAGACTCCCAAAGTGGTCAAAGCAATAGAAGTTTCCAGAACCTACAGTCTTTTCAAATCCTTCCTTATACTCGTCCCAGTTATCTATATCCATTAAGTGGAGAGGTTTGTTATGGTGCAGTCCCATGAACCCTAATGCAGTTCTACGGACTGACTCCTCCAATGCTATGTAACCAATCGCTTTACCTTCGTTAAGGAGATGATGACCTATCTCTTTACATACCAAACTTTTACCTACACCTGAACCAGAACAGTAAGTAACCAGTTCACCTTTACGGAGTCCATGAGTCATATCATTCATGCCACTCCAAGGATAAGTAACTGATTCTGCCGTATCTTCTTTACTGATTAAATCCCACAACTCAGTTCCAGCAAGGATGCCATCTGGTCGCCAATCCCTAGACTTCCAAAGGGAATCTACAAGAAGTTGAGACTCATCTGCCATCAGCATCTCATTTGCATCCTTCCTTGTCAGGGTTGTTATCTTAGCCTTACCTGCTGGGAGTAGTGAGGCACATTGATTCGCCGCCTTCCTACCCTGATCGTCCATGTCAAAACAGAAGACAACATGATCGTATTTACATAACCATTCTATGTTCCTAGCAACTGCCTTCTTTGCCCCAGACGCTCCATTAGGTATGGAAACAACTGCCCATTTATGGTCTTGGATTTGGGAAACTGACATGGCATCTATCTCCCCTTCCGTCACTACTACCCTTCTTCCACCATCAGGATAAAGGTGCTGACCAAACAGTCCTGCTTTACTAATATCTCCAACAATTTCAAATTTCTTACCAGAGTATCTAACCTTCTGTGCTACCAGTTCCTTGTCTTTGTCATAATAATTGAAGACATGACAATTGCCTCTATCTGTTGAACCTACCCCTGAAGAATATCTACTAAATGTTTCCTTATTTAGTTTTCTTTTTCTACTGAATGTTGGTTGATGTTGTACAAAATTTCCCATTTTTATTTTCCTTGTTTCCTTTATTTGGTTTCCTCCGTTGAGCCACTTATGGGTATCGCAGGAGAAACAGTAAGTGTGGTCTGAATACTCAGCCAATGCGTCTGAAGAGTTGCACTCAGGGCATGGTAGGTGAGTCTTGATTGGCTCTGATGAAGTCATCTAATTTCATAGTTATAAGTAATGGTTTCCGATTCTTTTTGTGAATCACGCAAGGAGGTTTGTCTCCTCCATCATCGACTGCCTGTTGAAAAGCCTTGTCTAAGTTTAGCTTCTCAACAGCTTTAGCCTCTATGTGGAAGGGGAAGTTTGAAACGACATCAGGTGAGTCAGGACTACCAGAAAATTGCTGACCTCTCCGTGCTGTATATCCTTTTTCTCTAAGATACTCAGCAACTTGTCGCTCAAACCTCGCCCCTTTATCTCTTGAATTAATCATGAGAGATTCCACTTATAGAGTTAAGGTTTAGAGGTCGAAGTCATCTTCATCCATGTCAACAGAGGCAACAACTACTTCTTCCTTGTCCTCAGTAAATACCAAGTCTTCACCATCAGAGACATAACCCTGCTCTTCAGTTGTGAATCCAAAACCTTCAGCAGTTGCCTGACTAGGTGCATTGTAGGATTGAAGTTCAATGACCTGTACAGCTTGAAGCTTTAAGGTTACACCGATACCTTTACTGGCAACATTCCAGAAGTAAGGAACAACTGCCATCTTTAATACTGAACCAGAACCTACCTGTTCATTGATGACATTGTTCTTTGAATCAAACTGGACTACACGATTCTTTACAGTCTTACCTGCCTTGGTAACATATTGAGCTTCCAGCTTTGCCCTGATAAACCAAGGACTATCTCCGTACTCATCTTCTTCATCATCAAAAGGACGACAAGGAAGGTCAGCAAGACGTAGCTTACTCTTTCCAGATTTTCTAAGTTCTTCGTCATGGTAAGACTTCAAAGCTTTCTTGATGGTTTTCTCAAAAGCCTTTCCATCTTTTTCAGAAACGATTAAATCGCATTGGAATACTCCGTCTTCATTGAAACGTGTATTAGGTTCGACTAGCCACGGATAACGTGCTGTCCCACTAGGTGTTGTGATTGCATTATTCATTTGATTATGTCCTTTTGGTTTAGCAGAAAAAGTAGTCAGAATTCTTTACAGCATTCAGGTTGAATGACTTGGATTTATTGAATTCTGGCAGACTCTTTCCTAGTTGTTTCTCCCATGATTTACGGAAACCTTTCAGTAAGTCAAGAGAAAATGTGGTAAAAATTTCATTTTTAAGTATATCTTGGAAGATTTTAACCTTGTTTGCTGGTATCCCAAAGCTATCGTGGATCAGGCTGAAGCTGTCTATACCGCACCCATATCCCCTTGATACTGCCAAGTGTAGGATGGATGCATCAAGGCTATGAACGATGTTGGCAGAGATTGCATTCTTCATTTTCATCCCATCCTTCTCTGGTAAATCAGAGTTGAAGCGTATCCATTTACACGCATCTCCCATCCTGCTTTTGATATGTCTCTGCTTCCCCTTCAGATAATTCTGGGTAACTGTGAAACCTGTTGGGGTCTTCCATGTCATTGGAATATTTTCATTGGTGAACTCATCAGAGATTGCCCTAAACCAATTCATTAACTCCAAAGGTTTCCCAACAAATCCTTTCAAGCATTCAACAAATACTGTTGCCAGATAGTTTGTTGCCTTAACCTTATCTTCAAAATGATCAACAATTTGATTGTTCAAGTAGTCCATGAAGTTCCTTGAGAATGCATGGTAGGTTCCAGAATAAGGAACAATCATGACAGAATTCTTTACCAGCTTACGAGTTATCCCAAGTTCATGCCACTTATCAGCATACTGTTTAAGTTCTGGGTCTGTCTCAGCAAGTACCCTCTTGTTCATCTGGTCAGCTACATCCTGATAAATGTCCTGAACTCCATCAGAAGGTATTACGTTTGTTTGTCTTGCTGATTCTTCATCCCCAGACAAGAGCGAAAGAATCTGTAACCCATTGCAGGTAGCATCAATATGTATAGGAAGATGACTAACAAAACTGCTAGGGTCTTTACGCCAAGATGAATATTCAAAAGCCCATGAGAGGAATTTAAAGGGGTCATCCTCCTCTTCCCAGAACTCCAATGTCCCTTTAGGGTCTTCGGCAACTGCAATGATTCTTTCGTGTTCCTGTTTAACATGATCCAGCCTTTCGTTGTACAGCTTCTTGTCCATGCCCATCAAATTAGCCCCATAAATCAGGAACCAATTCTCAGCATCTTCAGAATCTATTTTTGTAGGTTCAGCAAATTGTAGCAAACCTCTACTCAAATCATTACCCTGTGGATTGAAGAATGAAGGAGCATAATACATCCTTGATCTAAAATCCAACTGGCAGGGAAACCAAATATCCTTTTTCTTAAACCTTCTTGCCAAGTGGAGAATCCTTGAAGTTAGGAACCTCTTACCTTGAGAAAGGAAGTTCCTTTTATGGGTTGCACCTGCCTGTTTCCTCCAAAGCTTTCTTGAATCCTCATCGTAGTCTATGTTGGCAGGTTTGTTGGGCATATCCTCTGGGTGACTATGTACTAACTCCCCTACCTGTATGCCGTTATCCCACAACCATTCAGCAACCTTGTATACCTTCTTGTTCACCCTGAACTTTGTAGATTGTGCAATATTTGCAGAATGTTGACAGGTCATTAGGCCAATTGAATTGCCATGATAAGGTTTGCCCTTAATGAAAAAGAACTTTGGAAGTTTATATCCTCCCTCATTTAATCCTGTCCAATCCAGAGGTTTCTCAATAGTCGGAAGGTAGGTTGGTTTTAAAAATTTCTTGCTGGAATTATAGTCCTTAATCCAATCAAGGGTTTCTTCTGTAGGAGAGATGTATAACTTCCGTCTAGCTACTCCCTTACTACCAAGCAACCCTTCCTGATACAGATACAAATATTCAATTATTCCTGTTGATCTACGGAACAACTCAAGGAGGACATATCCAGTTGATGCACGTTCACCAGCACCAAACAACCTCCATTCAAGAGTTGAGACTTTCCTTACTGCACCCATAAACCCATCCCTGCAATATTCGTAGGAATTTCCATACTTACGATTGTAATGCATGACCCCCTTAAATAGTTCAGGATTTTCCTTCTTCAAACTATTCCACCTGACCTCATCCTCAAGCCTCCTGCCTATAGCTAAAGATACCTGATTGAGTGAAAGGTTTTTGGATAGTCCATCTACAATCACACTTGAAGCTAAGTAGGCAAGGAGGGGTGAAGGAAGAGAGTGAAGAAGTCTGTAGTAATTTAATTGAGCAGGAGCACGGAAACTGGTGATCAGGTCTTCCCTGAATTCATCAATTTCATCCAGAAAGTTAGGAATGACATGGCGGAGTATCTCCTGACCATAACCAGACCTACTTTCTTTTCCGTTGCTTCTGGATTTAATTAGATTGTTCCAATACTTCTTACTTCCAGATTCAAGCATTTCAACATTAAGCTTTTCCTGCTCCATCTATTTTTCCTAGTTGTTCTATGAGGAAGGTTTCAAACATCTTATTACTCCTGACCTGTCCAAGTTTTATTAGTGCTCCAGATGAGCATAGTACATGGATGAGTCCTTCCTTGATTCTGATACCTTCTGCGTTTTCCTGTTTGTTGCTGATTAGTGTTATTGGCATTTGTTTTTCCAAGATTTATAATGTTTTGACAAAAATTGGTGAACATTCCTGTTCATTTTTTGTACGTTTAATTAGGTTGATGACAAAACTTTCGTAGATTTTTGGATCAAGATCAGGTGGAGATTCAGCTTTGATTTCTTTCAGCATTAACGAGTATTCATAAATAAATTTATGAGGTTCCCCATCATGCTCTTCACCTATACTGATACCAATTACAGCATCGTCTAAACGACTAAGTCTTCCAATGTTGGTAATGTCTAAATCATCTAAAATATTCTCAAGAGATATTTTCACGTTTATAAACTTCTGTGTAATACTTTGAGAATGTTGATCGGTGTATCCCAAAATCACTTGCTACTTGAGATTGGGTGGAGAGTGGCTGAAGCTTTAATCTCTCGTCCCTGCACCGAGTGTTCAGAAGAACTTCCTTCCTGTCCAGAAACTCCTTGCAAGCCTCGTTCAGTAGTTTCCTGCTGTACATTCTTTCCTGATTGGTTTTCCAATTCATGTTTTTCCTTTGTGCTTTGCATGATCATGCCTTTTTTAGTTATAGCCCTTTTATAAGCGAGTTCATTCATTTCTATTATCTCCTTTAATCCCCACATTCTAGAATTTCCTCCTTGTTGGTAGGATCAGAACCCCATCCACATACTGGACATTTATCCAATCGAATCTCTTCACCTTTTTGATCAGTTAACCATTCTATGCTTAGTTGAATGTCTACCAATTTTGCACCGCACTCAGGACAATCCCTGTCAGTTGCAGTCCATTTTGGAGGACTTTTCAACCCAAATACTTCTTTGTCTTTTTCGATATTGTTACTGTATCCCATAGTATTTTTCTCCTGTGTTAAAGAAATAAAGCCAAGCTCTATGAACTTTATCCCTTGAGTCTAATATGTTTACCTTTTCTCTCCGATATAAGTGGGGATGACCTTCAAGTGTGTCAACGTATTTTAATGTGGGAATCATATAAAGTTCCCCTTTTACTGGACTAGTTGACTCCTGTTTGAAAACTTTAGGAAGGAAATCCACTACGTGTCTGTAGTTTTCAATAGTCTTAGCATCCAAGTCAATTAGGACAGCTTTGGACATACTTAAAACATGATGATTGTTGTGTCCCCTTCTAAGGGTTCCGTATACAAATAGATTATCCATGACTGAAAGGTAGGGGAACAGCCATGTAAGACTGAACCCCCAATCCCTTGTTTGTTGTTCTAGCTTAGTCCGTTTAACCCTGCATCAGCATAGTGCATCAAGTCTTTAACAGCTCTTTGCTGTAACTTCCTTGAGTCACCTAGTGCAAGACTAATGAATCTGTTCTCAGCACTTGTAGTACCTTCTGTGTTTCGATACTGAACCCTGTGATTCTGGTATTCAGTCAAACCATTGAGTAAGTCCCAACAGGTTTGTCCATGATTACCTAGTCCCTGTTCAAAGAGATTAAGGATTTCTCCACGTACATTCTGGGAGCGAGTAGAATCACCCTTGAACCATCTACGAGTAATAACTTCTGCATCAACTCTCTGGATTCTGGTACGAGTAAGTGTATGGATTGCCTCTGTGTCGCTCTGAAGCACCCTTCTGACCCCTGTAATGTTTTCTACAACCCTAGCTATCCTTTCATGCTGATAACGTGTATGCTTGATGCTTTTGTTCTGTTCAAAATCAAATGCTGTCATTCCATTTGAACAAACAAGTCTTTCCCATCCCATAGTCAGGTTACTTTGCATTGATCCATCAAAACTTGTCCAGAAATTGAGAACAAATGAAAGTATGTCTCCAACTTTAGGATTTAGATTAATGGTTTCTGGAACCTTGGCAGAGATGTATAAAGCTCTACCTCCCTTGAGGAATCCAGCTTCCGTGTAGTTTGCATTGATACTTTCCCTGACATCATCCATGTAAGCAAATGCTTCAATGGGTTGTAGCAGATTGTAACTTGCATTGTTTACACATACAGGTTTGCCAGTTCCATCTACGATTGCCTTGTAAGCAGGTAGACTGCCACTAGCACAGTTGATAGGTTCCTCCCGATATGGTTGATCAGCACCAATTGAAGTAAGAACCTCGTTTACGTTAGTGCAGTTTTCTAGTTGTTTGATTTGCATGACTTGTTTTCCTTTTGTTTATGCGAACTTGATTAGAATCCTGTCATCCCTGTCCCACGGACTGAATTGAATGCAGGTTCCTAAGTTGTTTGTTGCTCCCTTTACTCCTTCCAAACCAAAAACCTTCTTGGCTTGTCTGACTAAAGAGAGATTAGATTCTGTTCCGTCAATGGCTAAAGTGCTGGATTTCTCTACAACTTCTCCATCAGCTTTCATTGTGATATGGGCAATCTGTAATTTCATCTTTTTAACTCCTCTTATGATTGTTTTCATCAGCTACCTTGTTAAAGTACGCTATCCTACTTTCTTTAGTATCCTCTTTATCCCAAACAATCCCTGTTACCTCAACACAATCACAGGCTAATCCAAATGCTGGATGACTTGTGAATGAAGGGTCTTGATCAGAATCAACATCCCATTCATCAATGTAGGACTCCCTCTTTAAAAACCCCTTGAGATTCTTTTCATCATCTTCCTCAAGTCCTGAGTAGTCCCCATTGATCAATGCTGAAATAGCATAGGATGGGAAAGTGTACGTATGTTTCTCTTTTATTTTCATCTTCTAGTATTTTCTTAGGTTATTCTAATAATGTTTAGTATTTAACTTCTACA
>Ga0208919_1001951_pt1 | contig 11249 bp, 12 predicted proteins | sample 4_EtaG_FD_184076 | JGI IMG/M metagenome (GOLD analysis project Ga0208919, IMG submission 184076) | Marine viral communities from the Subarctic Pacific Ocean - 4_ETSP_OMZ_AT15127 metaG (SPAdes) (version 3) | ecosystem: Environmental > Aquatic > Marine > Oceanic | place: Pacific Ocean | collected... | reverse complement strand
AAAAGTTATGATAGTATCGACTCCTCATGGTATGAATATGTTCTATAAACTATGGGTAGACGCAGAGGAAAAAAGAAACGAATACATTCCTATTGAGGTACATTGGAGTGAAGTGCCTGGCCGTGATGAAAACTGGAAGAAACAAACAATTGCAAATACAAGTGAAGCTCAATTTACTACAGAGTTTGAGTGTGAGTTTCTTGGTTCTATTGATACATTAATTACATCATCTAAACTAAAGATGTTAACCTACAAAACACCAGTACAATCTAATGCTGGGTTGGACATACATGTACCTCCACAAAAAGACCACACATATGTACTTACTGCTGACGTTTCTAGGGGCACATCAAACGACTATTCTGCATATATTGTGTTTGATGTAACAACTATTCCATATACTGTGGTTGCAAAGTACAGAGCAAATGATGTGAAACCTCTTATATTTCCTAATAAAATCTATGATGTTGCTCGTGCATACAATCAAGCGTTTGTATTGATAGAAGTAAATGACATAGGAGAACAGGTTGCAAATGCAATGCAGTTTGATTTAGAGTATGATAATCTTATTATGGCGTCTATGAGAGGACGGGCTGGTCAGGTTCTTGGAGGTGGTTTTTCAGGAGGTAAAGCACAATTAGGGGTAAGAACAACTAAAGCTGTAAAAAAGATAGGCTGTTCTAATCTAAAACAAATGATAGAGGATAATAAACTAATCATAGAGGATTTTGACTGTATCAATGAATTATCTACATTTATTGTTAAAGGTTCATCATTTGAGGCAGATGATGGTTGTAATGATGATTTAGTTGCATGTATGTTCATATTTGGGTGGGCGACAGACCAGACCTATTTTAAAGAACTGACAGACAATGATATCAGGGAAAGAATGTATAAAGACCAACAAGACCAGTTAGAACAAGATATGGCTCCATTTGGATTTGTGGTAAACGGACTGGAAGATGAGAATGTGGGTGAAGTGATTGATGAATATGGTACGAGATTTGCACCTGTGGTGCGTACTAAAGACAGTAGTTGGTAATTAGAATAGGTTATCATCAAACTCAATTAAATCGTTATCTAATTTAATCCAACAATTAGCACATACGACCTTTGAGTTATTCATTAATTTCAGTATCTCTTTACGACTTTCCTCGTTGATACCTACCCTTTTTGTCTTTTTCTTGATTTCAGCATCATGGGGATAGAACTTTAAACATGCATTTTCACTTTCTCCACAATGCACACACACTTCGTTTGCTAGGTGGTCGTTTAACCACTTAACTCTTTTACGATAATGTTTTCGAGCCACTTTTTTAATTGTGTCTTTATATTTAACATAATGTGTATTCATGCATTTATTTATATGTTTAAACACATATAAAAATGAGTTTTTAAAAACAGTAAAAGTCTAAATAAAGGAAAGAATTAAAAACTCTATTATGTAGTAAAAAGGAGTATAACATGGCATTTTTAGTTTCTCCTGGCGTTCATGTAAAGGAAATCGACTTAACCAATGTCGTTCCTGCCGTTGCAACCTCAATAGGTGCGATAGCAGGTGCTTTCCAAAAGGGGCCAGTATCATCTGTTACTAACATATCTTCAGAGGAAGAATTGTTAGAGATATTCGGTAAACCACAAGCTTCAAGTAATCAATTTGAAACATGGTTTACAGCTGCAAATTTCTTGCAGTATTCAGACTCATTAAAGGTAGTTCGTGCTGGTTCAGGGCATCTAAACGCTGGTGCAAACTCTGGTATATTAATCAGAGATGACGACCATTATGAAGCAAGTTTTTCAACAGGTCAAGGTTCACATGGTGAGTGGGCTGCAAGGACTGCTGGAACTTGGGCAAATGGAATAGGTATACAAATTTGTGCAACAGCAACATCATACGAACAAGAGTTAGGTGGAAGTTATTTGGTTAATGGTGCTGCTTCTCTTGGTGCCACATCAGTAACAGTTGATGATGTAGATGCATCTGGTAACGCATTTAATGTTGGAGATTTAATCTCTTTCTTCTCAGACTCAGGACATGACACACCAATTGATGATTTTAACGAATATGAAGTAACTGCAATCAACACAAGCACAAATGTATTAACAATTCGTTTAAAAGATGACCCAAATGGTGCTGGTCTACAAAATGCAGTTGCAGATGACTCATACATCAAAAGACGTTGGAAGTTCTATGACTTATTTGACGGTGCTCCAGGCACATCACAATGGGCTACAGATAATGCTCGTGGTTCTGGTGATGAAATGCATATCGTTGTTCACGATACTACAGGAGATATTACAGGATATGATACTGACGTTGCTGGTAACAGAACAAGAGGTGTTATAGAGATATTCTCTAATGTATCAAAATCTAGTGTTGCAAAAACTGCTCAAGGTTCTAGTAACTATTATGCAGATGTAATATTCAGAGAATCAAAATATATTTACTGGACAGACCATATTTCTGCTGGGTCTAACTGGGGTACAGATACAACAACTGCATACACTTCCGTTATTCCAGTTACAATAGATGTATTAACTGGTGGTACAGATGATTATGCTGTAACTGCTGGTGAAATGGAACTTGCATATGACAAGTTTGCAGATACAGAATCATTAGACATTAACTTAGTAATGGGTGGTTCATCAAGTATTACAACGGATACTGCAGCTGGAATGGATACATATGTAACAATGATTAACTCTCTTGTCGAAGGACGTAGAGATTGTGTAGGATTTGTTTCACCGTATCGTTCTGCAACAGTTGGTGTTGCATTATCATCTACTGCAACAGAAAATGTTAAAGTTGCATATGATTTATGTCCATCATCATCTTACATGGTATTCGATAGTGGTTACAAATATATGTACGATAAGTACAATGACGTATATAGATATGTACCATTAAATGGTGATACTGCTGGTCTTTGTGCTTTCACAGATAACGTAGCAGACACATGGTTCTCACCTGCTGGATATAACAGAGGTAATGTTAGAGGTGCAATTAAACTTTCTTACAACCCAACAAAAGCAGAAAGAGATATTCTGTATCGTGCAAGAGTTAACCCAGTTGTTAACTTCCCAGGCCAAGGTGTTGTGTTGTTTGGAGATAAAACTGCATTATCAAAACCAAGTGCATTTGATAGAATTAATGTAAGAAGATTATTCTTAGTTCTAGAAAAAGCAATCGCAACTGCTTCTAAGTTCCAACTCTTTGAATTCAATGATGAGTTTACAAGAGCTCAATTTAGAAACCTAGTTGAACCTTTCCTAAGAGATGTTCAAGGTCGTAGAGGTATATCAGACTTCAAAGTAAAATGTGATGCAACTAATAATACTGGTGAAGTCATAGACAGAAATGAATTTATTGCTGATATCTTTATTAAACCTGCTCGTTCAATTAACTTTATTACACTAAACTTTATTGCCACACGAACTGGTATAGCGTTTAGTGAGGTGGGAGGTTAGATATGGCTAATATAGATGACTTTAAAGCAAATCTGATTGGTGGCGGTGCTCGTGCCAATCAGTTCAGAGCAACAATAACTCCACCTGCTGGAATTGCAATAGGACTTGATGTAAGAAGAACATCATTTCTTGTAACTGCAGCTCAATTACCTGCTTCTACATTAGGTGAAATTGCAGTACCATTCAGAGGAAGAAACATATATGTGTCTGGTGATAGACCTGCTCCAGAAACTTGGGACATGACTGTTTACAATGACACAGACTTTATGATAAGAAATGCAATGGAAAGATGGCAAAATGGTATCAATGATTACGCAAATAATACTGGCGTAACAAGTCCTGCTGACTATCAAACTGATTTGTTCATTGAACAATTAGATGCAGACGATACAGTTTTAAAAACTTATATCTTTAGAAATGCATATCCTTTAACAATTGGTGCAGTAGAATTAACATCTGCTGAAGCTGGAGAAATTGAAACATTTCCAATAACTTGGCGTTATCAACACTTTGAACCTTCTGGGGTGAGTTTTTAACCTACTAAATAATACAACAGAGTAGGGAGATATTATAGCATGGCAGAACTTTTTGGATTTCGATTCAATCGAATAAAGGACGATAAGGGGAGTGAGAGATTCACTCCCCCACCTATGGATGACGGTAGTATAGAAGTTGCTGGTGGTGGGTTCTTTAGTCAAATCTTAGATACAGACGGTAGAGAAAGAACTGAACTAGACTTAATCAGAAGATATCGTGATATTGCACAACAAGCAGAAGTAGATGGTGCGATTGAAGATATTGTCAATGAGGGTATAGTTTCAAATGAAAGAGCTCAAGCTGTTACAATCGTACTAGACCAATTACCTTATCCAAACAAAATCAAAAAAAGAATGGTAGAGGAATTTGATAACGTATTAAGGTTGTTAGATTTTGATACCAAAGGACACGACATATTTCGTAGATGGTATATTGACGGAAGACTTTTTTATCACAAAGTTATAGATAGAAAAAATCCAAAAAGAGGGGTTATGGAATTACGATATATTGACCCTAGAAAAATACGAAAAGTCAAAGAGATTTCAAAAGAAAATAAAGATGGAAGTAGTGTTGAGTTAATCAAAAAAGTTAATGACTACTACATGTATAATGACAAAGGTTTACAAGCTGGTGGGCCTGCTACACAAGAAGGTATCAAGATTGCTCCAGACAGTATTGTATATTGTCCATCTGGATTGATTGACCAAAATAAAGGTCATGTACTTTCATACTTACACAAAGCAATCAAACCAGTTAATCAGTTAAGAATGATAGAGGACTCTATTGTTATCTATCGTATATCAAGAGCTCCAGAGAGAAGAATATTCTACATTGACGTTGGTAATCTACCAAAAATAAAAGCAGAGCAATATCTGAAAGATGTTATGAATCGTTATCGTAACAAATTAGTGTATGATGCATCTACTGGTGAAATCAGAGATGACCGAAACCATATGTCAATGTTAGAAGATTTTTGGTTACCAAGACGTGAAGGTGGTAGAGGAACAGAGATTACCACATTGCCTGGCGGTTCTAATCTTGGTGAAATAGAAGATATTAAATATTTCCAAAACAAACTGTATAGGTCTTTGAATGTTCCTATCTCAAGAATGGAAGCAGAAAACAATTTCAGTCTTGGTAGGTCTACAGAGATTACAAGAGATGAATTAAAATTTACTAAGTTCGTACAAAGACTTCGTAAAAGATTCACACCTCTATTTACAGATATACTTAAAACAAATCTAGTCTTAAAGGGTGTGATTACTCTAGAGGATTGGGATAACATGGTGCAACTTATTCAGTATGACTTCCTACAAGATGGACATTTCGCAGAATTAAAAAGAGCTGAAATGATGGAAAGTCAAATGCAAGCATTACAAGGAATAGAAAGTTATATTGGTACATTCTTTAGTAAACAATGGGTACAAAGAAATGTATTGAATATGACTGATATGGAAATAGAAGAAATGAAAGACCAAATTAACAAAGAAGCTGGAATGGACACAGATGACGGAGGTGTCGAAGTTCCAGATAACACAGATGGTATCACAAGATACCCACAAGTTGATGGTTCACCAATACCACCAGATGAAATAGATGGTGCTAATGGAAACTATGACCCAAATGCAAATGGAGATGATAATGAGCAGTAAAGAATTTGTAGACGCAATAGCAAACAATAACAATCTAGAAGCAGAAGATGCTTTTAAAAGTGCAATGCAATCAAAGATTGGTGATGCGTTAGAAACTAAAAGAAAAGAGATATCAAAAACTTATGCACAAACTGTGCCTAAAACGGAAGAAGGAAATGACAAAGAAGTTTGATGAATTTTATTCACCAGTCATAGAGAAAGATGAACACAAAAAATCTAAAGGTTATAAAAAGTTATCACCTAAGATGAAAAGTGCTGTGGACGACATTTTTAAAAAAATGGACTCTAAACCTTCGGATTTCCTAAATACTTTTGATAAAACTATAAAAAATATTTCAAAAAAGTATAGGGTACGAGAAAAAGACCTTATAAGTTATTTTGAAAAAGAAATGTTGGCAATTTAAGAGGAGTTAGTAATGGCTTTTACAACAAGAACATTAAGAGATACCGCTGTAAATGCGGCTGGAGCTGGTGGAACTGTAACAGTTAAGGTTGATATTGAAGATGACACTACAGCAAATAATGCTATCTTAGATGCAAGTGCTTTAGATGGTCATGCAAATGGTGCTAAATTACACATCAGTAGACTTTGGTGGGCATTGACTCAAGGAAGTGCTGATGACGATACTGGACATGTTGAAATTCAAGAAGTATCTTCTGGAACTGATATTGTTCAGATTAGACTTGCTGGAACTGGACACTATGATGGTTCTGCTGGATTGATTAAGGGAACTGCGGCTAACACAACAGCAACTTCTGGTGACCATGAGATGACCTGTTTTGGTACATCTGGTTTTGTTATAATAGAATTCAAAAAAGATGAGAATTATACTTCATAAGGAATAGAAACATGAAACTAATATCAGAAGAAGTACAAGAAGTAGAATATATCACAGAAGAAAAAGATGGTGGTAAGAAAAATTATAAGATTAAAGGTATCTTCATGCAAGCTGATATCAAAAATCGTAATGGTCGTGTTTATCCTATGGAAGTATTAAATAAAGAAGTAAAAAGATACAACAAAGAGTATATCAAAAATAATCGTGCCTTTGGGGAACTTGGACACCCAGATGGCCCAACCGTTAATCTTGAGAGAGCATCACATATGATTACCTCTCTAGAACCAGACGGAAAGAATTTTATCGGTGAGGCTAAGATACTTAGTACTCCAATGGGGGAGATTGTAAAAAATCTTATGAGTGAAGGTGCTAAACTAGGTGTATCATCAAGAGGTATGGGTAGTTTAGACCAAAAAGGCGGTGCAAATTATGTAAGAAGTGATTTTTACCTTGCAACTGCCGCTGACATTGTTGCAGACCCTTCTGCTCCAAATGCTTTCGTAGAAGGTATTATGGAAGGAAAAGAGTGGGTTTGGGATAATGGTTCTCTTATCGAAGAAGAATTAGTTCGTATGAAAAAGAGAATTGAGAATAGAACTAGAGTGAAACATGCTAAGGAAGATGCGTTAGAGTTCGCAAAATTCCTTAAAATGTTGTAATTTATAAATAAATAAAAGTCTAAAAGTAATTAATAAGGAGTAATCCCCATGGCTGATGAATTAGATAAAACCATTGAGGAATTAGAAGCGGAAGTACTTGATGAGCTTGAAGAAGCGAATGGTGCAGATGCTCCTAAGAAAAATGCTGGTAAAGCAGACCCAATGGACAAAGTAGAAGGCGAAGTACAAGATACTGGTAAAGCAGTTGTCTCGCCTGACCAAAAAGATGCCCCTGCCAAAAAAGTTGCTGCAGCTGCTAAAGAAGTTAGTGGTGATGCACAACAAAAAGGCGAAGGTAAACCAGATGCAATGCCTGCTGCAAAAGGCGATGCAAAAGAAAATAAACCTCTTGCTGCTGGACATGTTCCAGAAGGTGAAGAAAATCTCGAAGAAATGCAAAAAGAAATGATGAAAAAAGAAATGAAAGGCATGACTAAAGAGATGATGAAACAAGAGATGGCAAAGAAAATGGGCGAAATGAAGAAAGACGACTTGATGGCTGCCTATGATGCTATGATGAACAAAGAAATGATGAAAAAAGATGAAGAACCTACTGACGAAGAAAAAGCAAAGTCAGAAGCTGTTGAAAAAAGAGTTAAAGAAATAGATGTTAAAGAACATGTAGATGCTCTTATGAACGGCGAAGGTGATTTATCTGAAGAATTCAAACGCAAAGCTGCAACAGTATTTGAAGCTGCAGTAAAATCTAAAGTGCGTGATGAAGTGTCTAGAATAGAAGACGATTATCGCAAAGAATTAGATGAAAATATAAATGCAAACAAAGATGAGTTAACTACTAAAGTTGACACATATCTTAACTATGTTTGTGAAGAATGGACTAAAGAAAACGAATTAGCAATTGAACGTGGATTAAAAGGTGAGATTGCTGAGGACTTTATTTCTGGATTGAAACAATTGTTTGAAGACCACTATATTGATGTTCCAAACGAGAAGTATGACGTATTGGAAGCACAATCAGAAAAGATTTCTCAATTAGAAGCAAAGTTAAATGAAGCAATCGAAAAGAATGTTTCAATGAAAACTGACAATGCTAAACTAGTTAGAGAACAGGTTATATCTGAAATGAGTTCAGATTTAGCCGAAACAGAAATTGAAAAGTTTAAGTCATTAACTGAAGATGTAGATTTCGAAGACGAAGCTTCTTACAAAGAAAAGTTAGAAACTTTAAAAGAAAACTATTTCCCAAAACAAAAAGCAGTTGTGGCAGAAACAGTTGATAATGTAGAAACTGGCAACGCACAGGACATTGATGTAAGTAATTCTATGACAGCATATATGTCTGCTATCGGTAGAGTTGCTAAAGGTCAATAGTGCAAAAATGATTAAATTTATAAATAATAGTAGAAAAAATTAAGGAGAAACAAATGTTTCAGACAGAACATCTACAAGAAAAGTGGCAGCCAGTCCTAGAGCATCCAGAATTACCAAAAATCGAGGATTCTTACAGGCGTGCCGTTACTACAGTTATTCTTGAAAATCAAGAAAAAGCTTTAAGAGAAGATAAAAACTTCTTGCAAGAAGCTGCACCAACTAATTTTATTGGTGGTAATGCTTCTTTAGACACATGGGATCCGATTCTAATATCTTTAGTTAGAAGAGCGATGCCAAACCTAATCGCATATGATATCTGTGGTGTGCAACCAATGACTGGCCCAACTGGTCTTATCTTTGCAATGAGAGCAAGATTTGCATCAATGGACGGTGCAGAAGCACTTGCTGATGAAGCAATGCCTGATATCTCTAACCAAAATGCTGCTGGTACAATCGGTGGTGGTGACATTGGTGCAACAGAAACTAACCCTGCTGTATTAAATGACTCTCCATCTGCTGGTACTTACACATCTGCAACTGGTCAAACTACAGTTCAAGGTGAAGCATTAGGTGATAGTGCAACTAACGCTTTCGCACAAATGGCTTTCAGTATTGAAAAACATACTGTTACTGCTGTAACTCGTGCAATGAAAGCTGAGTACACAATGGAATTAGCACAAGACCTTAAAGCAATTCACGGTCTAGATGCTGAAACTGAATTAGCAAACATCTTATCTGCTGAAATACTTTCAGAAATAAACAGAGAAGTTGTAAGAAACATTTATGTTTCTGCTGTGTCAGGTGCTCAAGTTAACACAACTACTGCTGGTATCTTCGACTTAGATACTGACTCAAATGGTCGTTGGTCTGTTGAAAAATTCAAAGGACTTATGTTTGCTCTTGAAAGAGATTCAAACGCTATCGGTCAACAAACTCGTAGGGGTAAAGGTAACATAATCCTTTGTTCTGCTGATGTTGCATCTGCATTACAAATGGCTGGTGTTCTAGATTACACTCCTGCTTTAAATAACAATCTAAATGTAGATGACACTACAACAACTTTCGCTGGTGTTATGAACGGTAGATACAAAGTGTATGTAGACCCATATGCTGCTAATGTAGCTGCTTCTCAATACTACATTTGTGGTTATAAAGGTACATCACCTTATGACGCTGGTATGTTCTATTGCCCATATGTTCCATTACAAATGGTTCGTGCAGTTGGTGAAAGTTCATTCCAACCTAAGATTGGTTTCAAAACTCGTTACGGTATCGCTGCTAACCCATTCTCAACTGGTACAGTTGCTGCTGGAGCAGATGGTGCAATCAGTATTTCTGCAAGCACTAACAAATACTACAGACGTGTTAAAGTTACTAACCTTATGTAATCATAAGAGTGCAGTTATAAAACTAGAGAGGGGTCTTTTGACCCCTCTTTTTTTTGTATAAATAGTAGTATGACAACATCACAATCGCCATTATCAAGACAACCCACAAAGTTAGACTATGCGAGTCCAACGCAGTTCAGGTTTGTTCTTGGTCAACTTCCAAAGGTTGAGTTCTTTACTGTAGCTACAAACTTGCCTGGCATTACTTTATCTGAAACAGTTCAGAATACACCATTTAAAGACATACCAATTATGGGTAATAAACTTGACTATGAAGATTTAAGTGTAACTTTCATTTGTGATGAGTATCTAGAAAACTATACTTCTTTGCATGAGTGGATGACTGCAATAGGATTTCCAAAAAACCGAGACCAGTTTAGCACATTTAGAAGTACAACATCAAACGCACCTACTGATACTAGAGGTTCAAGTAAAGATATAGGAGATGTGGGAGTATCTACAGCTATAAGAGGAATGTTTTCAGATGCAACTCTTGTAGTATTATCTAATAAAAATAATCCTATAGTACAAGTAAAATATGCAGATGTATTTCCAACTTCACTTAGTGCATTAGATTTTAATCAAAATGCAACAGATGTGGAATATCTACAAGCAACAGCAACATTTAAATACAAATTATACGAAATAGAAACTATATAAATAATTCCATATAATGGAGTGAATATACTATGACACTAGATGAATTGCAGGCACAAACTGCAAAAGACTTAAAAGTAAATGATGAACATCTTGATACAGAATCCCTCAAAAATCAAGAAATAAAATCAAAGTATCTCAATCACAAATCAAAGTTTGAATTACTATTGTGGAAAGCAAAAGGTGATTACAAACGATTGTATCGTGATAAATGGGAATACTATGGTGGTAAAGCTGATGCAAAGGTTTATGTTACTAAACCCTTTGACCTAAAAGTTCTCAAAACAGATTTAAGTGTCTATATCGAATCAGATGATGATATTATAGATGCAGAAAATAAAATAGCATATTTACAGACGGTTGTCAAGTATATTGATGGTGTAATTAAATCTATAGACAATCGTGGTTGGGATATTAAGAACGCTATAACTTGGAAACAATTTGAAGCTGGTATGATGTAATGCTGAAATGGATAAAAAATATAAACAATATAGTTTCACATGAAATGTGTGACAGTATAATGAATGAAAATTGGGATTGGCAAAGTTCAACTTTTGCAAATAATAACGAAAATATTGGTGTTAAAAAAAGTAAAGAAAGAGTTGTAATGGACGAGGCTTATATTACTGATAAAGTACAAAAGTATTGGCCTGGTTTATTAAATTGTACAAAACTTGCGTGTGATGAATATAAAAAATTTGCAGACCTTCCTAAGAT
>Ga0208919_1001950_pt1 | contig 11262 bp, 18 predicted proteins | sample 4_EtaG_FD_184076 | JGI IMG/M metagenome (GOLD analysis project Ga0208919, IMG submission 184076) | Marine viral communities from the Subarctic Pacific Ocean - 4_ETSP_OMZ_AT15127 metaG (SPAdes) (version 3) | ecosystem: Environmental > Aquatic > Marine > Oceanic | place: Pacific Ocean | collected... | reverse complement strand
CCAAGTAACCATCTTCTTTGGCTACGGCATCAAAAATATCTTGTGCAGATGTTTCAACAAAACAATAAGGATAACAGTTTCTTTCTACTGTTGTCTGTCGGTTGCCATCTGTGTCACGGTATCTGATGTGAACCGCGCGTCCTCGTCCGCGTTCTACTATCATGCGCTCACCGACATTTGATATACAAAGTCATTATCTATTGTGATAAGCAAAGCCCATGCACCTGCACGACTACCTCTCTTCGGGAAATTATGGAAATTTAACATTACTTCCCCTACTATTGGTTTCATAACTTCTTCAAGACCACCCTCAAAAGTCATACTATCTATGCCCAATATTGGTAAATTAGATACAGTAGTGCGAGTATGCCCGTGTATTTCCGAACCAACGTCAACATGGAACCCGTCCTCGTCAAAGACGAAGTTATATTTACCTTGCTTCTTTCCGTTGATACCATCACAACGTAGAGCCTCAAACAAGTCCGTTGAGTCTACCGCAAATGACAGTTTAGCAACATTCTCTTCTCCGCTTTCTAAAGTATAAGTGCTTGGACCATACTTAGGAAAACTAATTTTCTTTGCAATTGCTTCTGACTTATTAGACCACTCCTCTAGCGTGTCGGGAGATGAAGAAGTAGCCTTTGCTCGGAATGATGTCGCAAGCGTCGTTGTCTTTTTCCCCGACGCAATCTTTAGTTTGTCTGACTCATAGATGAGTTTAACAGTTTGACTGTGGTACTTGAGTACGTTTAACAAATGAGAAATGCTGGGTACAGGAATTCGCAGGTCTTCGTGGAACGGGTCAGAAGACGCATCCAGACTAAATCTAGCAACACTTGACACGCCGTCCTTCACAAGAGAAGTAACATATAACTCATAGGGCTTAACACAAAGCACACAGGAGTCTACAAGAAAGCCCTCAACGGTTTTCCGTTGTACTTTCTTTAACAGTTGTTGTAAATCATTCTTTTGTATCACTTGTGTTGTCATCTAAATCACTCCGCAAGAACGGAAGACCAAACCATGTGGCCTTCCCGCCTTTTACTGTTAGAATAGTATGTGTCTGTCCTACAAACTGTATGAACTTACCTTTCATCTCTTCGATGGTAGCCTTGACGCACCACTCGCCTTCGCTGAGTGTTCTGTCGCCCTTGACGCCAGCAGCCATGTCAGCCTTCTTCATATAGCGCGATAGGAATATCTGCTGAGAGAATCGGCGCATAGTCCCCTTCTCCCAGTCGGGCCTCTCGCCTACTGCCATGAGAACCTTCTTGCCCGAACCGTCGTCCATGTACTGCTGGACGGCCTTCAAGTGGAAGGTGTTGAATATCTTGTTAACAGGTAGAGCGTGTAGTCTGTCAAGAACGTCACGGTTCAACTTGTTCCGCTCTCGCCACTCTTTCTGATTGAACGAGTCGTCCTCGTTCTCGATGACTCCCTTGCGTAGTAGTGCCGCTCGCATAGCAAACTCGCACCACTTTAGGAAAGTAGAACCGCCATCAAAGATGACACCACCTACATCTTCTCCGTTCTTGATGTTCTCAGCAATCACGTTAATGAAGTACTTTGTCTTCTCAATCAGTTGAAGGTAGTTGACACTATTGTCCTCGTTGAAGATAGAGTCATCCATCTCGTCTAGTAGAGGCAGTACATTGATGTTAGTTGCATCTGGGTAAAGGTCCGATAGTGTGGACATAGCCGAGTTATCTACATCGAAGACATAGATGTTCTTACCCGCAAGAATCTCCGGCTCTAGCAAGTATGCCGCTAGTCCTGTCTTGCAAGTGTTCTCATGCCCCACCAAAGCAAAGCGCCCTTCGTTGTTGGCGGCGCGCTGACTGTTGAATAGGTTAGAGTAGTATGTCCTATCGTAGACAATCTTAGGAACTGCTGGTGCAGTTTCTTTTGCCTTAGAAGTAGTGGTAGTTGTACCCCAATTACTCATTCGTACAGACCTCCGTATTCATCTTGTCCCTCGTCGTTGAAAAGGGGAGTCTGCTCGGTCACAGGCATGGCCTCGATGGTATCGTAAGCCCACCAACCGGACACACTCATCCTTTGCTCGTCATCCTTAGTCCTCCAAGTCTGTCCGACAATGAGACACTTGCTTCCGACCGCGAAGTCTACAAGGTTCTCATGTTCTGCGCCGACGTACACATCAATCGTGGGGGCCGTTGAAGACATATCTAGGTCAGCACATACTAGCACCATACCACCGTTGTCTCTTGGGTCAATGTGAATGACCTCAGTAGGTACGGCGATAACCTTGTCCCACCAACCGTCTTTACCATTAAACTCATCGTAGTAAGCCCTAAGAGAATCTACGCTCTCCAATAGGTCAATGGGTAGGTCGCCCTTAATCATGTCCAATGGGGATGATGGGAACTTCTCAACAAGAGAGTCATCAGCCGTGAATACTGAAACGTTAGGCTTGCAGTAAGCCGTAGTACCATTAGCACCTAGTCTGACAGGAATAGTACCTGTTACGAAAGTAGGATGCTGAATGTCAGCGGCGTTGCCCTGTGCCTTGACAGTCAGTAGTTTCATATCCGTAGTCAAGAATAGGGATGTGCGCTCACGCTCATCCTGCGGTCTTGGCTTGCCGTACTTGAAGTTGGTGTCACCAGACGGGAAGGTTGGGTTGTTCTTGTCCCATACCACATAGAAGTGGGTGTTCTCGTCTAGCCTTTGGGTGTGGCGTGGTAGTTCTGATGTAGTACCGTCGCCTCCGAACTCTTCCATAGCCATTCGTGAGAATGTACCATCGTGGTTATCCTCAAAGACAACGATAGCACCGCTATTTACGAGAGCGTGAATGGCATTACCATCAGCACCCCTAAGTTGGTTAGCCATCTTGTTGTAGAGAATCTTACCCCACTCCTTCGGTCTTGGAGAGGAAACGAACATACCCTCTATGTTCTCAGCACCCGCTCTCCGTAGAGCAGCGTTCTCGGTGTTAATCTGCCTTCCGGCAACCCTAAGTGCTAGTATGCTACAGTCATCCGCAGACTTACCTGCGTTTTCCCATGCCGCACCCTGTAGGGCCAATACTTCTTGTGCCTTCTGTTGTAGTACCTCAGCACTTACATTCAGCGTCTTAGCCATATTCTTAATCATTGTATCTTCCATTTGCGTCACCTTTTGTTACTAATTTTCCCTTGCCAATCACACATATAAAGGTGCCGATAACACCATACTTCGGCAAAAACCGGCCTTAACTATGGGTTCCGGCATACCAAACTGCAAGTCACGATAAGCCGTGACTATGTGTGAAACTACATTCATGTTTGCGCCCTTACTAATTGTATGAGCCATAATTACATTTAGGGTATTCCTAATGTCCGCAACCGAGTCCATTAGTTTTAATGCCTTTGTGAAATCCTTGTCGTTGATGTGTTCGATAAACTTATCACAGGAGAAAGCGCCCTGCATATTCTCGATGAAGGATAAAGCCTTCTTATCTCCTTGCTCGCGGAGGATAGATACATAAGTTTGTAGTGCATTAACCATAGAGCGCAGGTCGCCTTCGTGTGAGTCCAAGATTGCGTTCATCACAAAGGCACCACCATCCCCAAGCGCTACGTTTTCTTCAAGTAGTATTCCATGTAATGCTATGCGACACTCACCTCCGTTGATTGGTGTGAATGCGAACGTCTGACATCTTGACTTGAGTGGTTCTATCAAACCGGAACTGTTGTTGCAAGTAAGAATGAAAGTACAAGAGCAGTTTTCCAAGACTCCCTTCAATGCCATCTGTGCTGACTTTGTGATTTGGTCTGCTTCATCCAAGAGAATGAGGCAATCAATACCACTTCTTGCGATAGGAATCAATTCCTTCTCGATAAACTCTATCCCTCTTGTGGCCTTGCTACTTGCATTGTAAACGTGCAAGGTAGTATCAAGGTGGTCTGCAAAGGCGTGGGCCATGCTTGTCTTACCTACCCCTGCGGGGCCGTGGAATAGAAGGTGAGGAAGTGATGGGCTTTCATCTTCTTTAGTTATGGTACGGAGGTACGATACCACTTCATTCTGAGAAGCGCCGGCCATCGTTTTGAAAGACGGACGGTGCTTGATAGCCCATACTTCGCTCATAGATTATGCTACCCTTTCATGCTTATAAGGGTGTCTATTCACTAATACTGTTCTCCAAAACGAGGGCTTGCGCGGCCTCGTAGAGTTTAGCGAGTATGAGGTGGTTGGGGTTGTTCACATAGAAGGGGCGCTCGGCACTTAGTATTATGATAATACCACACATGAGTCCCTGTAAGAAACGGTTATCCAATTCGTGAGTATCAAGAACCTCATCTAGTTTCTCATCGACGCCCTCTTGATAAGTAGGGTCAGTAGCCACCCATAGTAAATTCTTGACAAAGTTAGCATCCCTAATGTTGCCTTCAGTTAGGATATGCTCTATCTCCTTTGACCTGTCAGCGTTGAGAACCATTTCGATAATAGTCGAAACCTCAATTCCCGGTAGCATTACGTTTCCCCCAATTTACTAAATGAATATAGTGTCTTATAACCCTTGTCTTGTGCGATTGTGTTCACGCTTTCAATTTTTTCTGGTACCTTTTTATCTTCTTTTACAGTAATTTTTTCTGCTTGTTTGGCTTTACGGGCTTGAGCGCGTATAGTTTTCGCACTAAACATGGCGCGGCGGCAATCAGAACAAGTGACTACTACGATGTTGCTTTGTCGTGCTATGTTCTTCTCCTTTTTACCACATAGTTTACAGGTAATTTTATAGGGCATAGCCATTAAATCAACCCAAATACTTTTAGCGTAACTAAACTAGCAAGTATTACATTGACGACTCCTAAAACAGTCCTCCAAAATGCCATGATACCCATGTGTTCCATATACCACCTTTCACTCAAAGTATCGCCTCTCTAGTCTAGCAGCATATTCCGCTCTTTCTCTTCTGCCTCTAACAGTCACATGAGGGGCCATCTTCACATACATAATCATATGCTTTAAGTCTTTTTTTATCTGCTCATACTCTTCCTCTAGGCTCATGCTATAGCCCCCATCCACCATGCGGGTGCGTCTGTGCCTTTGTCCCACTTGGCAAAGGTTTTGCTATGATAGTAACGTCGGTAAGCCTCTACTGCCGTAGCACCCGAAGCGTGGAACAAGTAACCGTCTTTGATATGGCAGGCCACAGGTCTGTGTTCATCGGGCATAGCAAGAGCGAACGGCGTGAGTGGGCCTTCGGGTATTAACTCGGCCATAGTAAGTAACTGCTCAATGCCTGCCTCGCAGAAGTGAGTCTTGCCAAACCTTTTGGTGTACTCGTCACATAGGGCTAGACCATGCTCGATTGCCCAGAAGAAGTTATCGCGTGAATCGCCTACCCAGCGTGTGCAAGGGTGATTGTGATAGCCTCCCTTGAGTGGCGTACCCTTCTTGGTAAGTGGCATCATGTCGGGCGTAGCACCATGACGTATGACGGCAGAACCACCCTGTTGCAATAATTCTACTACCATCTTAGGAGTATGTTTGTCGCAGTACATTTGTGCCGCTACGGTTGGGTTTTGGTCTAAGACAAAGATGTTCATTCGTCTTTCCCCCGATAGTCTGGGTGAGTCTTAGGTAGTTTATGTACTCTTCGTTGTGCCATGTTCTCAAGATATTGGCAGATGTTTTCTGCCCCCTTTCTAAATCTTTTCTCCGCTACTGTGTCACCTTCGGGTATCATTTGCGCCATTAAGTCATCTAGGTAGATGTGGTTGCCAATGTAATTTACTACTTCGTATTCAACATGCGTTGTGCTTTTCGCCCTGCTCGCCATACTTAATGGTAGCATACCACACTTATATACATTTCGTTAAAGGTCTCGCACACAATGTAAGCATTCATCATAACCGTCTGGGAAAACCCGATGACGACCACAATGACATTTACGAGCCTGCTTCTTTTGTTGGGGAGTCATAATGGTAGGTGTTCTTGTCAGCATAATATCATCCTTGTTTTGTATTAGGTTTCTATTAATATCATAAATCAAATGCTTGGCTTTAATTCCTACGATGTTCTCAACTTCTTCCTTACCAACTGCTATTATCTGTGGGTTCTTCGACAGTAGAGCAGATAAAGTATGTGGTGATGGTATTGACCTCACGTTTTTCTTTTGTTGTAATAACTCAGCCATGCGTTCCTTTGTAGACGGGCCAAACTCAAAAAGCAAGTCTACAATTACTCTCCTTATTCTTTTATTATTTGCGCTCATATTTAACAAGATGACGCAAGTGTTTATAAGTCATTCGTTCTGGGATAAAAACATAGCCGCATTGATGAAAGAGTCGCCCTCACCACCCACTCCACTACTACCTTGTTGTGCCTGTTTCTTTTGTGATACATATTCTAGAGTCTTTTTATCAGTATATAGACACGCCCAAACAAACAAAACAAAAACAACAAATAAATAAAAATTAATTACTATTCCCATTCGTTCACCTCCATTGTCTTCTTCATAAACTTAGGAACATCGTCGTTCAGAAGTCGCACCTCGTTCCTAACTCGCCAGTCATGCTTAAGAATGTCTTGCCAATAATTATCGTCGTGCTGAAACGGGTAAGGAACATCTATCGCTTGTGACTTTCTTTTAGGCCAATTAATTCGCTGTCGTTTTGGCTCAATTGCTGTCGCAAGAATCCCATAAGCGATTTCAAGAGGTAAATCCATAACCCCATTCAACTTACGCCATCGAGCGGCTTCCATGTCCCTTCTGTTCTCGCATAGGAATGAGATAATTAGAGGTACTGATGGCTTGCTATTGCATAGGTGCTGATAAACCGCCGCCCTATCTTGCCACATGAACAGGGGCGTTATGTCCTTGAACGGATTACTCATCTTCCAACCCCACAGGGAATGGGTCATGCACATAGATATAGTTGTTAAGTCTTGTGAGTTGATTACTACTCAGTCCCCACACGCTACGAACGGACGAGGGTTTGACTTCGTAGCCACCAGCGTACCAAATGATGCCACCGGGACTGATGATACCCATCAGACCAGACTCTTGCATAGCCATTAGAAGTTTAGGCCAGTCCTTCTCGTAGATAGGCCGAGCGTGAAGATAACGTCGTGGGCCGTTTCGCCATTCGCGTTCATAGCCTGCGGGCCAGCGTGTAGAAGGTTTCATAAGTTATCCACCGCTACAAAATCTGCGTCTTGAATCAAGATGGGTTCCTTGAGAGTAGCCATCCTTAACTCCACTTGGTCTAGTAAGTCTGGGTGTTGCCCTAGAACATCCACCAACAATCTGCTCATGTCATTCATCTGCGCTTGAGCAAGAAGCAACTGAGAATCCACTCCTATTTCCTTCTTGAGATGTCCAATTAGTTTTAGACTATTATTAGCCTGCCCGATGAGTTTAGCGGCGTCGGCAACAAACTCGGAGTTCATTCCCACTATTTCTTTCTGCTCTTCCAACTCGTCAAGATAACCACGAATCCTATTTACTATGTCCTCCGCAGCATCAAGAGTATCAATAGACTGAGAGCGCGCAGTCTCGATGTGAGTCGCTTCCTCTATGTCGTAGTTGATGTGGTTATCCATGTGATTCATCACGGTGTTCTCCGGCCAGTTATATTTAACCTCAAGATAACCAGCGCCGTATTCTTGAGTGTGAAGAGCAACTTCAAACTCGCGCCTCTTAGTGTGTTCGCACATAAGACAATCACTATCTAAGACCCAGCGGAGAGTTTCAATCACAAACGCATCGCTCGTAGAGGCAAGCCTTTCTTGTATCTCTCGCTCACTCTTCATCTTCATACCTCCAAAAGTATTCCATCAGCGGCGGCCCTCTATATTGATTGCGTAATATTCTACCTATTTTCTTGTGACCTCTAAGCCCCTGTGATAATTGATGCGTAGTTGGACACATCTTGTTAGTAAGTAGTTTCTCATGTGTTCTGTCTTGCCTACTTGTCTTAGTGACTAACGTAGCATTTTGAATTATTTCTTTTGCCGTAAAAGCGAAGCCCAAATTTTTTTGCAAAAATTTTTCAACAGACTTCATCCATATCTTCTTGCCACCACTTAGTGTTCTTGCTCTAACCATTTTCACACCTACACTTTTCAACAACGATAGTCATACCAGATTCAAATGAAGACAGTCTTTTGTGACAATCGACACAGATGATAACGTATGTCATACTAATTCATCTCCTGCATCCGGTCCAAATCTGCATAGTACACCCTTTCTTCCTCGCCTGCTTGTGTTCGGCTCGTACTCGTAATACCATGCCTGTCCTTCAAGGTTTTCCATAATCCACCTCTTTGCGGACTGATAATCACCATTTGTAATCATGCGAGAGACTTCTTTGACGACTTGTGACTTGGGTAGGTCTTGCTTCCAGAACGTACTGCGAATCAGTTCCATGTCGGCGTCCATGACTGTTCTTCGCATAGCGAGAGAGTCATTTAAGAGTTGCCTCAACCGGTCGTCTAGCGTGACCAGTAAAGGCATTCCCCCGTGATAGTCTGGTTGCATCATGTGATACCCTATAGCAAGACGGCGGAACAAGTCGCTCTCAAACGACCGAACAGTAGGATGGTCTAACCACTCGCCTATATCATCATCGAAGATAACACCCGATGGTGGGTTGGCTATCGCGGTTTCCATACGGGTACGAATCCATGATTTCAAGTCTATTCCTAGATTAGCCAACTGTACTCGCTCTTCGACCGACATGTTAGAGGCTTTGTGTTGTGCTTTCTTGTACTCACGCTCTTTCTGTGGTGTCATGTCAATGTCGATGATGAAGAATCTGCGGTCAAGCCCAGAATCCAACTCAAACCGAGCGGGTTGTGTTCCAGCCCATACTGTATAGCGCGTAGTGTACTGCACCCATCCGGCCCTCATGGACTTCTGCACCCTCCCATTGTCTAGAGAAGTCAGCAGTTGGTTCTTCATGTCCATACTGTGGTCTTTCTTGGAAGCATCGGACATTGAGGAGAATTCCTCAAAGCCAAGAAATCCACCGCATAGTTCGCGGGCGAGCGGTCGGCCCATGATGTTGCCTTCGTCATCGACGCTACCGAACATACCGGCTTCGGTCACGGAGTTCGGTCCCATCATAGTGCGGAACCCTACACCCATGTCTTGATTGGGACTGTCAAGCAGACCTGCGCCCTCGGACAAGAACATTAGTATTAGGATAGATTTACCCGAACCTTTGGGGCCACGAAGCATGATATTGATGCGCGTATCAGCAAGTCGTGAGTGTGGTGTGTAGATAGGCAGGTTGGGATGTCTGAGAGGACAGTTTATTATGGTAAAGTCGTTATCCTCATCGACCAATGGGCTTTCTGGGTCGAAGTCGCAACGGCTGCACTTATTAATAGCATTAAAGATATGGCCGCCGATACTGCATAGAAAGATTGGTAGTTTATCTGCTATGTCAATGTAGTAGTTGCGCTCGGCAAACTCTAGGGTCTTATCAAATACGTCAAATCCACTCATCCATGAAACCCCCCTGTAAATTATCTAACACTCTAGCCTCCGTCAATGTCTCTATGTCATGGAGAAGGTCTTGTACCTTACTGACCTGCTCTTTGCCATCATAACTAAACCAAATGTCATGCGTGTCTTGTAAGTAGCGAGTAAGTGTGCGCGCCGCCTGCTCGTCCACAAACTCCTTCCTATCCAAACCACAATAGACCAGTAAGTTAGTATTATTATTACCACAAAAAGAATTGAACAAAGAGCAGAAATGCCATGCCGGTGAAACTGTGATGAGGTCGTTGTGATACTCTTCGCCAAACTCATCTACCACCAGCGCTTCATCATCCTCATTGTTGTAATCCATGATTGCCAAATCAGTTGGTGAGATGTGGATGTAGGTGGTTCTATCATATCCTACAGAAGCCTGCATTTGATTTGCGCTCATGTAAATCAATTCATCAACGCCATAAGAAGAGAGGTGCTTAATCACATCACGCACTACTGGATAGGTGTAAAGCCATGAGTGGTCTGCGCCACCGTTCTTTGGCATTGGATGAACGTGGGTTAGGCGCAAGACCCACACTCTCTTTCCGGCCTTCGTGCAAGTCTCGTACATTCTCCACTCGGGGAATGCTGGTTCGGGTATGCTATTGAAAGCGGCTACATCGAATAACTTACTGTAAATGCTGCAAACGGGCTGGCGAGAACCTACGATACCCATACCGGTCTGAAAGGTAGCGAATCCCTTCTCATTCTGATGGAAGACTATTAACTTGGTATCTTCGACCACAGGCTCATGGTCAGTCTTCCACACGAAGTCGGTGTCAGTCTCCTGTCTGATATTGTCCCATCTCATATCTTCAACCCCCTGCTCTTTATCTCTTCGCGTATTACAGAAGGCACTCTCTTCCTAAGTCTGTGAGTTCTCAACTGCCCAGTATTGTCTAGCATATTATCTACTACAGTTGCGACCGGAACAATATCATATAGTTTCGCTTTATACGGACTCCTAGTTTGGCCTTGAACCTTTTCCTCACCGATGGACTCAAAGAGTGGGCTGGTTCGCATCAAGCCCGAAATCTGCTCGCTCGTCACAGTAAATTTAAACTTGTTGCTTGCGTTGCCTTCGCTTGTAGGTCGGAAGTCATTGTTGAGCCAGTCCTTTATCTGTGCCGTAGTTCTTGGCCCTACATCTGCTAGGTGATTATAGAGTCTAGTAGCCATCTTTAGGTTAGAGTTTCGTGGTTGCTTTCGGTAGCCTGTCATATATTCACCTTGTCATTCATACTTATAATGGTTTGTATTTTTTTATTCCTTTTGTCACTCTCAGAATTAATGTTTCGCGGTACTGCTCTAATGTTTCCTATTTCTTTTATTTCTTCATAGACATTTTTAGATTAGGTATTAACAAAAACACTAATGAAGTAAATAAAGAATTCACAAAAACGTGATACTGCCCCCCATTTATTTATTTTGTGGTGTACTGAATCAATAAACTCTATTGATTAACTGATACATCCTCTCTTGTTCCAAGAGATTTCTATCGCTGAAATTTAATCTACCTGTCGGATGTTGCTGGTTCGCACTTATAATAGTTTCTGCGTATGTTTCTATGCTTTTTTCTGCACTCAAAACCCAAAGTTCTTCGGTCGCACCAATAAATAAGTCAAGTTTATTAATGTGTTTATCATATGTGAGTGGTTTGTTTAGCATAAAAGTATATCCGGTCTCACTTTGGTATCTATGACCTATCGTAGTTTGGTATTTATTTATTAATACCTCAATAATACTGTTATCTTTGGAAAAACACGCTA
>Ga0208919_1001948_pt1 | contig 11269 bp, 16 predicted proteins | sample 4_EtaG_FD_184076 | JGI IMG/M metagenome (GOLD analysis project Ga0208919, IMG submission 184076) | Marine viral communities from the Subarctic Pacific Ocean - 4_ETSP_OMZ_AT15127 metaG (SPAdes) (version 3) | ecosystem: Environmental > Aquatic > Marine > Oceanic | place: Pacific Ocean | collected... | reverse complement strand
TAACAGTCCCTGTGCCTAGGACTAATTCATTTTTGACTGCAGTAAGATTAGAGTCCCCAGTAAGAGTTAAACTTCCAAAACCTAAAGTAAGTGGATTTGGAGTAGGTATTTCTGTAATAGAATCTGCGGTAATACCTGGATTTCCAATACTAATAGATAGTTCATTTTTAGTAACTGAAATAGTTACATTATTCTCGGGTCCTGCCGAAGAAATGGGGTATTCTGCAAATGCGCCAAAGCCTAATAACATAAAATATAATCCTTAGAAGGAAGCAGGGGGTATGTGGTGGATCCCTGCCTCCATCCAAGAATTATATCATCGTTTAAACCAAGAAGGAAGTCCTAAATGTGGACGTTTGTCGAACATATTATCCTTCGCTCCAGGGGTCTTACGATTGTTATAATGCAGAAAAACTTGTACGCATTCTTTACCTTTGAATTTTTCTCTCCAATGTTCTATCTCACAGCCAGAATAAACGAGCATATCGCCTGGTTTTAAATCTACCGTAATCCCTTTCGCTTTGCTTTCAGTAGTAATTTTTTTCCCATCTGGTATACCCACATTTTCATTAGGGCTTAAATATAGAGGCCAGTCATCGCCACCGAGATTCATAGTCGTAGATATCTCACAACTAAATCTGTCTTTGTGTCTTTTTAAAACATCTCCTTTTTTATAAATTCTTGCATAAGAATATGCAGGATATAATTTTAATCCCGTAGCTTTTTCCATGGTTGGTTGGCATTTCAACATTAAAGTTTCCATAGCTATATTAGAATACTGACTATAAGTTTCTGGTATCTGTTCGTCTTTACCTTCATAGTGACCTATAATATTTTCAAAAGGTGAAAGGTATCTTTGTGCTCTACAAGTATCATAAACTTGTTTCTGCATAGAAAAATAATTTGCAATAAAAGCTGCTAGGTCTTTTGATATTGCTTGACGGATAACTGTATATTTATTTTTTTTAAAACTCATATTACTTTAAGTACTTGCTCGTTAATATTTTGAAACTCTAAATTAAAAGAGACAATTGTTTTTCTATCTTTTGTTTTCATTTTTTCTGATCTGTGTATTACAAAACTTGGAAAAATAACTATGTCTCCTTCTTTAGCTTTTATTTTAAATTTATTTTTAATATTAGTAGGATCAATTAATTCAGTTAAAGATGCAGATTTTGGTAGTTCTAAATAATATACTCCTGTATAGTTTTGTTCGTGGACGTGCCAGCCGTGTGTTCCATTTTCACCATATTGTTGAAACCATAAAGCTCTAATATAAAAATCTTTTAAATTTAATTTTTTTGTGCACTTTATAAAATGTTTTTTTATAAAAGGTAATAAAACCTGTACCCAGGGTCGGTCTAATTTTTTAGAATTATTCCAATCTAATCTTTCAATTAAATCATCGTAGTAAAAATCTTTATGTTTAAGTGAATCTGCTTGGTAGTTATTTATTAAGTTTAACAAATTTTTTTTAATTTTTTTATGTCCTTTTAATTTATCTAGAAGTATTTTTGTTTTTATTGTTATTTCTTGCATATTAAAACTCATACTAATTCAAACCATCCTGTAATTATCATTTTTTCTTTATCTACAATTTGACCTTTATGTGTATGTGTAAAATCTGGAGGCCAAATTAAAGTTAAACCTTTTTTAGAAGGAGTAGTAATTTTTTGATATTTAAATATTGTTCCTCCATTTACTATATTATTTAAATATGTCATAAAAACTAACAGTCTTTTAGAATATAATGAAAGTGTTCTTTCATGATGCCATTTTTTAAAACCACCTTTTTTAGGATATTTTTGAATGTTAGCGTCAGCAAATTTAAATTTTTCACACTTATCTACTTCAGGATATTTTTTCATATATAAATTTAAAACTTGTTGTAAACATTTTTGATATTTAATTATTTCTTTATCGTGATTATGAATGTTAATTCCTAATTCTATCGAATCTTTAATAGATTTGTTAGAATAGTTATTTTTAACTTTACCAGGTGAGGCATGCATATTAAACTCATTGTAATAAGAAATTAATTCATTACAAACATTTGTAGGAATAAACCAACCACCTATAAAACTTTCTTTAGGGAGTTTATATTCTTTATACATCTTTAGCGTGTTCCTTTAATACAGCTGTTATATTAAAATGAATAAATCTAAAGGGAGCTTTACCATAATCAACAGAAAATTCGTGTTCTAAATATCCTGGAAAAAACATAAGTAATCCTGGTTCAGGTTTAAAATGAATTAATTCTGTTCCAGGCCATACTCCTTTTTGAGGTTTCATATGTAATTTAGTTGCTCTTGCTCCTGTTCGCGGGTCGTGAAAAACAGGAAACGAAGTCTTCTCACTAGCTTTTAAAAAATAAAAACCATTAACGTGAGTGTTCCAATGAATGTGAGCTGAATGATGTCCTCCACCTTTCTTAGCAAATTCTTGTACCCAACATTGTTCAAAGAAAGTTGTATACTTACTCATATCAAATCCTGAGTGATCTAAAAACTCCCAACATTTTTGACCTACATAATTTCTAAAATCCATAAATTGAGTATCCACTAGTAATTGAGTTGAATGCCACGAACGACCAAAGTCTCCGTGAGCCTTAAGATGAGCTTTAGCTTCCTTATTTTTTTTAGCTTCTTTAATATATGGATCAGACGCTTTGTTTAAAGATTTAACAAAGTCTGGTTTCATTTCATTCCATACAGGTGTTACAAAATAATTATTTATATACATACTATTTAAAGGGATATCCTAAATGCCATACGACAAGTGAGTATCTCGTTCCTCTCGTTACTGGTTTAACTCTATGCCACAAATGTGAAGGAAATACTACGATAGAGCCTTTAGGTAATATTTCAGGTACGCTTCGTATATGTTTACTTTCATCTCTCAGATTTGGATCATAGTTTCGAAAATCAAATTCTAATTCTCCACCGGTATATTCTGAACCATCTGTTAATTGACAAGTCATAGATAATTTTCTAACTTTACCGTGATCAACTGCATTCTTATCTTTTCTATTATAGGGTTTATGCCAAGGGTCAGAATGCCAATCGTAATATTGATTTAATTTATATTTTGTAAATTGACAAGACTCAGACCAATCCCATTCAAAATTCCAACCAGCATTTTTATTAGCCATATGAACGTAGGGATGTAATTCTTTATATATCCACTTATCATTTAACCACACTAAATCAGAGTTTCTTTTTCTTTTTAAATCTTTTACTTCTTCTTTTTTTAATTTTCTATCACCATAGCCACCTGTTCTAGCCATAACTTCTTCTTTAGATAATGCATATTTAATAACCTCATCACAGAACTTTGGTGTAAGCGCTGCATTAAAATACCAGAAATAATTAGATAAATTCATTGATAATTAAAGTTTATTACAACTCTCCTTTTTTTATCGGTACAAGATGAACCTGTGTGTTCTAATATAGAATCAAACTCAACGTACTTGTTTTCTTCACTTTTAATTTTTTTACCGTTTTTAAATTTCGTATATCCATTACTATTGTCTAAATACAAAATACCTGTTTTACCTTTTTCTTGATCAATATGAAATTCGTGTTCGATTATTTTATCTGTTGCTGTTAATAAATTAGCTTTTATTCTATTTATTTTTTTATGTTTAATATGTTTTAATACTGGAATCATAACATCTTGCCATTGACCCCAACATTGATACTGACCATTTTTTATAAAAACAAAAGTAAATTGAAAATATTTATCAGGTAAATTATTTACTCCATCATTAAAATACCAAGGAAAATGATCTGACATCATAGAGTTTTTAAGTTCTTTATAAATATCTTTTGGTAAAAAATTTTTATATATATTCATAACTAGTAGTTAAAATAAAGTTTAAGGAATCCTTTTGAGTGTTAGTGATGTAATACATTTGAGTAGATGGAAACATAATAAAATGGTTATTTTTTAATGGTATGTCCCAACTTCTTCCCGCTCTTCTGTTTGAATCATAATGTATTCTAACACTACAGTCTTTAACATTTACTCCATAAAGGAATGTGTAATCAGGAGAGTTTCTTAAATCAACTGGGTCAATATTTAATAAAGGGATAGATATTTCTTTAGGTTTGTACATATTTCCCCACGTTTCTTTATTCACTAAAGTAAATCCATATTCTAGGTTTATATGCTCTCGCATATAAGTACTTAATTTATCCCATTCTCTTGAGAATGGAAATTTTGAATTTTTAATTTGTGATGATAAAATATCGGATTGAAGTTTGTCTCGGTCTATTTCAAAACCTTTAGGCATATCTATTTTGCCATAATGTAAATCGATTTCTGAGAGTACTTTCTTTTGCATACCAATTCCTTTTATAAAGGAAGGTATTATAATGTCAATGTAATTTAAAAGATTTGATCTAGATCAATTAGGCTCTAGCGTCTACTATATCCCAAGATTGACCAGCCTCATTCCACACATAATACCACTCATGAGTATCTGCGTCGTTTTGTGCTTGTTGTTCAGCTGTTAAAGCTGGAGCATCACCGATTGGTGATTTCCAATTAGCTGTAGCTACGTCTTTTACCCAAGAAGCGTGAGGTTTTTTAGACCAAAAGATATTATTATCTTCGTCCCATTCATAACCAATGCCTGCGTAATTTCCTCTAAATGCTTTTGAATTGTCACCTGATGAATGTGTATTAGCTACTGTGTTGTATGAAGTTTGAATCCACATTTGTGCAGGCCAATTATTGTGTTGTTCTAAATATTGTTGTCCTACTGTTTCATCTTCAACGCCATCAGCGTTTAACATATCACTATTATTCAAAGTTAATACTTGAATAACTTTTCCGTTTGATCCTAGTTTTGCGAAATGTGCCATAATGTTTCTCCTTATATCTTAAAATTAATTCTTAAACAATACATAAATATTATTGAAATTTGTACCTTATAACTACATACCCTGATCCACCAGCTCCACCCACTCCATATGATCCAGCACTTACAAAACCACCGCCGCCACCACCTGAACCTGTATTAGCTGCCGCTGTACCACCAGCAACTGCTGCTTTACCGCCAGCGCCTCCACCACCTGGTCCCCCAGTTCCAGCAGATACTGCAGCACATCTTGCTCCACCACCGCCGCCGCCACCTTTAATTAAAGGGGCATTTGTAATATTTGTTGTACCACCGGCTCCTCCTGGGCCTGCTACTCCTGGAGGGTTTAATCCAGTTGTACCTACTGTAGTAGCACCGCCACCACCTCCGGCACTGTCTTTACTAGATGCACCTGGAGAAGCTGATCCTCCTGGATTTCCTTGAGGAGGACTTACAGGCGGGGTATTACCCGCTCCTGCACAACCTGTACAAGCACCATTTCCGCCTCCTGATCCACCGGCTCCTCCTTGACACGAGCCAGGTCCTGGTACATATCCTGCACCAAATCCACCGCCTGCAGATGTTACAGTTGCAAAACTTGAATTTACTCCGACTACACCAGGGGTTGCAGGTGAAGTACCTGTACCTCCAGCACCGCCACCACCGACTGCTATTGGATAACCTTGTACTGCAGCTACAATTCCTCCGCCTGGACTTGCTAATGGACTTCCAGCCCAAGCATTACAACTAGGAACTGATTCTCTAAAACCTCCAGCTCCTCCGCCACCACCAGCTCCATTTCCTCCGGATGCACCGCCGCCTCCACCACCTAATACCCAATAATCTATTTTATTATTTCCTGGAGCAGTTCCTGCGTTAGACACACATAAAGTTCCTGGACCGGTAAATACATGAATTTTATAATCACCAACAGTTGTTCCCGCACAAGGCGTTCCCCCTGTTGCCGCAACGTATGCTGCCCCTACTATATTTTCTGTTGAATCAGATGTTGTCACCCATCCCTGAGTGCCATCTACATATACTAAAGTTATCGATTGACCTTGTGTACTTAAAACAGCATCAGTAGTTAATCCAGCAATTTTTTCTGAACCATCAGCTGAAACTGTAACATTATTTGAGTGCCAAGTATTGGCGTAATCCGCTAGAGAAACAATTGAACCAGCAGCTCCTGCTGGTAAGTTAACTGTGATTCCTCCTGATGTTGTATTAACAAAATATCCTTTTCCGGTAGCCGCTGTTACTGTACCGGTTTGAGGAGTTGTAACCCAATCTACCGTGCCTGTTCTACCAAAACCTGTTTGAGTAGCACCACTTCCTAAAGCGATAGTGTCTCCACTATCCCCTAATGTGACCGTACCACAATTTGTTCTTGGTGTTAATTTATTTACTTTTATTTCACTCATTATTATTGATATTTATATTTTATTACCACAATTCCAGAACCTCCACGTCCAGCACCATAGGCATTTGCAGGGAAAGGAACATTTCCTGCTGCTCCACCTCCACCGCCGGTATTTGCAGTGGCATCTGTTGCAGGACCACCACTATTTCTACCATCCGTTCCACCTCCTGCGCCACCAGCTTGTCCCTCGGGATGAACCAGCTGACCAGCTCCGCCGCCACCACCAGAAAAATATCTTGCTGTGCCAACAGGTCCAGGAGTTCCGTAATTGCCACCTGGAGGGCCAAAAAAATTTGCACTACATACATAGGATCCCGTTCCACCATATTTAGCTCCATAATCGTCTCCAGAGCCACCCGTTTGACCAGCTCCGCCACCACCACCACCGTTTCTGTGAGGTCCTGGTGCAGGTGAAGGTCTAGCACCTAATGGAGTTCCAGCGCCACCGTTTTGACCTTGAGGTGGTGCTACGGGTGGAGTATTTCCTGCTCCGCCATCTGTAAAGTTTGCATTTCCTCTGCCTCCACCACCACCTGAGCCACCGGTTCCAGCAGGTTGAGGAGGGGGATCTGAACCGCACAATGCTCCAAAACCACCACCAGCAGATGCAATAGATCCAAAAACTGAAGAACTTCCTTGGTTACCCACAACAGCAGTACAAGAACCAGGGAAAGTCTTAGCAGCACCGCCACCGCCGACTGCAATAGAGTACGCCCCCGCTGTAACCGCAACTGCGGCTGGGGCATTTAAAGGGGGAGCAGTTGGAGCTGGCGAACAGCCATCATAAACTCGAAAACCTCCGGCTCCTCCACCACCTTCTCCTATGTTAGTATAATTAGCTGCAGCTCCACTACCACCGCCGCCTACTACTAAATATTGAGCCTCGTCATTAGTTGGGTTTCCAGCACTACTAACTGTAAAAGTACCAGGGGATGTAAAAACGTGAACTTTGTAATCACCACAAGTTGATACTGAACCACCTGTAGCACTTATGTATGTAGTTGCTCTTATATCACTTGTTGAATCCATTGTATTGACCCAACCTTGTGTTGAATCTACATAAACAAAAGTAGCCGCTTGTCCATTTATACCTAAACCTACTGTACCACTTAGTCCACCAATTTTTTCCGAACCATTAGGAGTAATACTTAATGTATTGGTTGCAAAAGTAGCCGCATAGTCTGCTACTGCAACTATATCTCCTGCTGTTCCTGCGGGTAAATTAAGAGTAATTGCTCCGCCTGTAGTATTCATAAAATACCCATTGCCTGACACACCTGTAACTGGAGAATCTCCAGTAACTTTTGGAGTTGTTACCCAACTCACCGCACCTGATGCTCCAAAACCTGTTTGACTTGCACCTGATGCTAAAGAAACTGTATCTCCACTTTGTCCCAGTGTAATTGTTGTCCCGCACTTATCAATTATATTAGTGCCTGGTTGATTTTGTACGTTGTCTACTTTTATTGTTGATGCCATAATTTTTTCCTTAATTAATTTTGGTATTTATATCTTATTACTACTATACCACTTCCTCCAGCTCCTCCATTATTAACTCCTCCTGGTGAACGATTAACTCCTCCAAAACCTCCATTACCTGTATTAGCTGCTCCTGAATCTCCGGCCGTTCCTCCTGGAGTGGTAGCCCCAGCTCCAGAACCGCCTTTACTATATACTACAGGGGAAGCTGTTATACAAACTGTACCTCCAGCTCCTCCAGCACCACCTGTTGATGATGTTGCAGCGGCGCCAGCGGCTGTTGCTCCACCTCCTCCACCGGAAGCTAGAGTTGGGGGAGATGGGTCGTCTCTACCAGCACCACCTGGATTTCCTTGAGAGGGAGTTACTGGGGGAGAATTTCCGTCTCCTCCTGCACCTGAATTATCTGAAGGTCCTCCACCACCAGAACCACCGACTTTAACTGATGGAGCACAAGGATTTGCTCCTCCATTGCCGCCACCACCACCTGTGGATGTAATTGTTGAAAAACTTGCATTTGAACCTTTTTTACCACCCTTATCAGGAGAAGTTCCACCTACTCCACCTGCACCAATTGTAATAGGATAAGCTGAAATAGTAGCAGTAAGAGCATCAACACCTGATTGAGGAGGTGCTACTGTATAAGGTCCAGTTGATGTACCAGCAGAACCTCTAAAACCTCCACCGCCACCACCGCCACCACCGTGAACATTGGTAGTTCCATACTGACCTCCTCCAGCACCAGCTACTACCAGATAATCTAGTGAATTTCTTGGTGGAGTTGTAGTTGAAATAGCAGAAACACAAAAAGTTCCTGGCCCTACGAATTTTGCAATTTTATAATCTCCAGATGTTGTTAAAGTATTACAAGCTCCACTAACAGTGGCTGTCATATATTCCACATCTCCAGAAGCTACTGTTGTTGCTTCTCCAACATCAACCCACCCTCGAGTACCATCAACATATACTAAAGTCATAGAAATACCTCGTGTACTGAGAGTCATATCAGCTGCTTCTCCTCCTATTTTTTCTGATCCATTGGGAGCAACTGTTAAATTATATGTTGCAAAACTATTTAAATAATCTTTTACAGCGATAACATTACCTGCGGCACCTGCTGGTAAATTAACAGTAAAAGCACCTCCTGAAGTATTACAGAAATAACCACTTCCTACTGCTGCTGTAAATGTTGCAGTTTTAATTGAAGAAGTATCCCAACTAACTGCTGAATATGTTTGCCCAAATCCTGTTTGTGATGCACCACTACCTAAAGCTACTGTTTGTCCACAACCACCTAGAGTTAAGGTTGTTCCGCATTGTGGTTCGACTGTATTTACTTCTATCTTGCTCATTAAACTACTACCAATGTCCCTGTTACTGTTATTGTTGAAGGAATAGTTATAGGTCCTGCAAGGACTCCATTCTCTACAGTTTGAACACCATAAATCGTTGCCGCTTGATTAGATATAAAATCGTTAGGGCTATACTGCCCTCCAATATATTGGATTCCATTTATTGTTGCCGTCATAATTCCTCCTACGAACTAATTGTGTCGATGTATGATAAACAAACATCTAATGAACTTGCGGTATCACTAACTGCTTCTAATACATCACCACTTGCTAAAACAATCTTTGCTCCGCCTTGGATCAATTCGATAGCTGAATTAGGTGGAATCACAACGCCTTTTGCTAAAAAGTAGTCGGCTCCTCCTTTTGCAATTTTAACATCAATTTTAATTGTTGTTGTTAAAACATTACAGCATCTAATACCTATAACTGCATCATAATTTCCTGCAGTTAAGATACCAGTATCGCCTGTTCCAATGACTCTCGTTAAAGTGTTTCTAAAATCTTGTGCCATATTTTTTTCCTATTTATAATGCAACCGCCATTGCAATTGCAAAACCTTGTCCCGCCGCTCCTACTGTGTTACCTGTAGCATCTAAATAAACTGTTTTACTCGCGGGCATAGTACAGAAAACGTCTTTAGTACCTGAAGTAAAATTTACTGCTGAATCAGAATTAGAACTTGAGATAGGTGTAGTTCTAGTTAAGTTAGCACTTGAACCATCTAATGTACCAAGTCCAACTTCCCATTGTGTTGTACCCTGATTAAAAATTGCATAATACGTTGTATTACTATTTCCAATTCCAGCTGCAAAAGTTTCAAAACCAGTTACCGCTCCTCCAAGTGCCATAGCACCTGTGCCAGTTGTAGTACTAGTTTCTTTTACTCTGTCATTTATTACTAAAGCCATTTTACTTTTCTCCTATTACGCCATGCTTATAATTGCATTTGACGCTGTTGCCGGATTAGGGAAAGAAACTTTAAATGTACCATTTGTACAAGTAAAAGTTCCACCAAAATCCAATACCACACACAATTTATCACCTTGGTCATCATTATAAAGTGCTGCATGCGTTGCAGTAATTGTAGCTGAACTCCACGTCGAATCTGCAAAATCACAACTTGCTACTGCCGTAGCATAAACAACGGCATTTCCAGTTAAAGCGTTTCCAGTTGCAGTATAATTAGTTCCAGAAGAACTAACTTCGTTGGTAACAACATAAACCGTACTAGATGTGTTGTAAGGATTTGAAGTGTATAAAGCTAATTTAAAGCTATCTCCGCCTGAAGCAAAATTATGTGTTCCTGTGAATAACTCTCCACGAAATGCATAAGGTATTACGTTTGCCATATTTTTTTATCTCCTTAATAAGTTGATGGTGATTCAGATTTAATTGGAAGACGAATAACCCCATCTTGATATTCGTTTCTGCGTCTACGACCCATTTGTTCAGTCGCGTACGTTTCTAATGCTTCTTTATAAGCCTTATCGTAGTATTGTAACATATCCATCGGTCCTTTCAAGTACCCATATGCATTTACTAGACATGCGTATAAAATAAGGTCTGGATACTTATTGGACATATATGTTCCAGTTCCAGACTTGGTTGCATCCGTTAAACTTGTTGGTTCTTTATTATAAGCTAAAGTAATTGCGTAAGCAGTATCAGGGGTAGGTGCCACCACCCAGTTATCTTCATCCCAATTAGCGTAATATTTGGGAATATTAGTGGATGAAGAACTTGGTGTTGAATAGTATTCAGCCATAAAACTAGGGTCTCTTTGTTCTAAATACACCTGATCTCCAGCATCATTGGTTAATTGGACATATCTAATAACTCTTAAATCAGCAGGAATCGAGACATATCTGTTCCCAATAATACAAGTTGATGTAGCATAGAATCGTTCTAAATCAGCATCAAAAGCTCTATAAATTCTGCTCTCAGCATTTATTATAAATTTACTTAAAACACTTGAACTGAAAACAGAACTATCTACTTCTGTATAGTTTTTAATATCGTCTTCTAAATTTGTTAATGTGTATGTTAATCCTGCAGGCATATTATTGTGGTCCTATCGTTTTTAAGGTTACTGGTCCAGAAGATACATTATACCCTCCACCACTAATTTGTCCAGTAGTAGCTGTTCCGCCA
>Ga0208919_1001944_pt1 | contig 11284 bp, 21 predicted proteins | sample 4_EtaG_FD_184076 | JGI IMG/M metagenome (GOLD analysis project Ga0208919, IMG submission 184076) | Marine viral communities from the Subarctic Pacific Ocean - 4_ETSP_OMZ_AT15127 metaG (SPAdes) (version 3) | ecosystem: Environmental > Aquatic > Marine > Oceanic | place: Pacific Ocean | collected... | reverse complement strand
CTTGAGATATCATAACGGCAGGTTTTAAATCTTTTACCTCTGATGCTTCCGCATGCCCGCTGTCACCGCACGGATCGTTCCATACAATCTTGTAAAAGTAATACTTCTTCTTACCAATCACTGCGTGTTTATATTTGCTCTTCTTCCTTTTCATATGTCTTTATAACCTACTTTCTACAATTCTACATATATAGATATAAATTCTCAATTATAATAAGCGCTACATCAAAATGAAAAATAAAAATGTAGAAATGTAGAAAAAGATACTATTAGTAAGGAATACCAACGTTTCTAGCTTCTACATTTTTCATTTTCTTTCTACATTTTTTTGTAGAAAGCTTAAATAAGCCTTATTTGACGCCAAATCCTTTCTACATTTTTGTGCGTCAGAAGTGTACAATTCTATCATATCAGCTGCCTCTTTGACCCTATTTAGCCAGTCCCTCGCCACTCGCTGCCTGTCCCCAGCTGCAGATTTGTAGAAACGAGCAGCCAGAATATCAGCTTCTCTACACTTTTGTTTTATAATATTCACTTAATCTCCAGAGCCATTTCCATTTGTATTGCCTAAATCTTGACCCATTTAGGACAAACTTTTGAAAAAATAAATCAGGCGTACACATAAGAATCACGCCCTGTTCAATTCGGGTCCCGTGTATAGCGTCATGTGCCATGGCATAGGCAACCATTTGATAGTAATAATCTTCAATCCATTCTTCTCTTTTAGGCTTGTTCGATTGCTTAAAGTCAATTATACTTTCGCGCCCTTGGTAAATACCACAAAGATCGGTTTGACCTGCATACAACCCTGGGTAAGATAATACTACTTCCGAACCCCATATCTCATCTAAATCAGTAAAACCCTTATCTCGTATCACTTCGGCCATTCTCTTGGCCTCTACGCCCTCCTCTGTGAGATCTAAGAGGTTTTTTCCAGCCACCATATACTCTAAATAATTATGCATCGCAGTGCCTCTTTTACCTGCCTCATTTTTAACACGTTCGGCCTCAGTCTTGCCTTTTTTAGCAATCCATTTAGCCAAAGACTCTCGCTTCTCGTCGCTCTGTGTAGCAGCTAGTATTGTGGTAACAGACGGCAGTTTCTCGCTACCCACCTCGTAGTGCCTAGCGTCATTCACAAGAGAACGCACAGACTTAGGATAAGTAAATCTTTTATTCCACTTCATCTTTACCTTTAAAAAATTGCGCTAGATATTTTGAGTATTCCTCGTCTTCATTAATCCAGAATATCTCATTCGGATCTTTAGGAGCATCATCAGGTTTTTGCTCAATCTTCTTATCTTTACTCTTCATAATTTTTCCTAAAAAATCGTAACATCTCACGATATGCAATTGCTGCGTTATACTTTCTATCATACTTCTTTTTATCTTTCACCACTTTAGGTCTATATTTTTTAGTTCTTAATTCTTTCGCAACTGGATTCTTAATTACCATCTCCAAATCTTTCTTTATAAAAACCTAGATATCTCTTCGCAATCATAGGTGTCACAGATCCTTTCATATTATTAGCTTGCCAAGAACAAAACATTATATTTTTACGACTATAAGGCAGAGTACTATCTATTCTATCTTTAGAAATATTAGTTGCGCATTTTCTAGCACCAGACTCACTATTATTGTTACCTAAATTTCTAGTCATCTCTATGTTTAAATAAGGACATCTAGTTCCGTATGTTTTCTGTTGTTCAACCCAACAATCAAAAAATTCTTTAAAATCTTTAAACTCAGAACCATGCTTACTCTTTTTTACACCTTGCCACATATTCATAAAATAACCGTGTTCGCTTTTTCTGTAGTTTAAATAGTTTGCTTTTATTTTCCCTTTATATACTTTTTTGTATACCTGGCTTCTACTGTTTTCACAGGCTATACAATATGTACTGTATTGTGTGGCATTTAAATTTGTTTGATGTTTTTTAGCATAAAAATATTCTGAGTTTCTTGGAAATGTTTTTTTACATTTCCCACATTCTTTTTCCAAAAGACTACTATTAACATATAACTTTCTAAGACTCACGATAACCCGTCCCTGTTTTCCTGTTAGACCATCGTTTACGCCATGCGTAGCCATTCATCCAGCTACCAAACGATTCCATCCAAGATAAAGGAATGTCAATGAGTCTTTTATATTTTCTTTTTATAAGATCAATTGTGTCTGGCAGGGTTCTAATCATAGAACTTTTCTCCAATGCATACAACGCCGTACTTATAACACAGCTTAGATATCAGATCCCACTTACCTCTGTCCCTACATTTTTTCAATATACATTTTAGTCTAAACGTAAAGCTAGTTTTTCTGTTCATATACTTCCTTTGTTTCTAAACTGTTTTAATTGATCTTCAATTTGTTTTGTCAGTCTAATGTTATCAGTTCGCAGTTCTTTTATTTCTTCATATAGTTTGTCTATATGTTTGTGTAAATATTCATTTCTCTGCGCCCAAACTTCAGCAGGAGCATCAGCATTTATATATTCTTGATGCTCTGTCATGACTTCTTTTTTAGTTGCTTCGTATAGTTCGTCGGTCATTTTGTACAATTCTCTTTCGATATATTTACTTCACCTTTTTCTTTTAACCAAACATAACTCCATTCAGAATTATTTGGTGTACATGCTTTTCCAAACTGAACCCTATAAGTACAGCTTGTTAAAAATAAGGCAGCCACTATGGCCAATAATATTATTATTTTCATTTTTTAGGTCCTTTCAATATTTGTTTAACGATTGTTGATGTTGGATCCAGCAAGTCATTTGGTTCAAAAGTCTTACTGCAACTTGTTGTGATTAATACCACTATAATCATAGTTAAAGTCTTCATCTTCTATCTCCCCTGCTGATTCGCATTTTGAACATTGTATTGTTATTTTTTCTCTCTCCGATTGATCTTTCCAGATCCTTCGATAACCATTACCCATACAGGCATCACATATTTTACGAACCATTGGGCAACCATTTGTTGATTTTATTTTTTGCTTTTCTCAGAATATATCTTGGATCATACCCTGCAAAAGCACATACGATACAAAAGTCCTTATTAGATAAGTCAATCCACTCTAAGGCAGATCTCATCTCTCCGTAAGTTAAAGGCAAAGCTTGTGCTCTCTTTGAGCATGCTTCGTAAACTCCCTGTGATAACACAGCTTTCCAAAGTTTTTGTTCTGGTGTTAATTTGTGTTCAAAAAATACACCACTATTTGCTAACTCTGCCATTTAATTTTCTCGCTTTCTCATTTACTAACGTCTTCACAACTTGACTTCGACTCAACTTAACATCTGATGCTAGTTTGGTCTGAAGCTTTGTTATTGTTTCATACGTGGCATTATCCACCGTTATGTTTTTATACTTGCTAAAGTCTGTCATAGCTTGTAACCTTTCTTTATATTAATTGTTTTCCTAAATATAGGACATTAACTCAAAATATACAAGGATAAAATGAAGTTTTTATTAATAATGCAGGTGTGTTCAGCGTTGCACATGGCCTGTATGAATGAAATGCCTGCAGGCGAATATAAGGCCCATTTTGACTGTGCAACCGCAGGTTATCTCAATGCTATGGGGTTGATGAGAGAATTAGGAGAAGCAGAAGTTAATAGAAGCTTGGTCACTGTCAAGTTTAAATGCATAGTAACTAGCGATCCAGTTTAGAATCATTCTATTGTGGAGGATCATCTCCACATATATACCCAATAACCTGTTTATCTTTGTATGTGTGATAGTAGTGATTACTAAATACTTTACGCTTTTTACGTTCGTGAACTCTTACATTTGTGTGAAACCAAGTATCACAAGATTCAAATATCTCAAAGCTGTGTTGTTTAACATCTCCCATGGTTGTTAAATATAACAACGTTATAATCGTAACTTTCTCAAACATTAACGCCCCTGTCCTTTATATTTTTTCCTATGAGGTTTTCTTTTGTTTAATCTTTTGGTGTGTACACCTGGACGTTTTTTAGGAGTTCGTTTGTGGTAATTGTTTACCCCAAACATAGGTTTTTTCTTAGCCATCTTTCTCGTCTAGTTCTTTTGATTTTTCAATAAACTCTCTATCTTTGTCATCAAGTTTTAAATATTTAATAGATCCATTTATATATTGTCTTGTTTCATGCCCACACATTGTGCATTTATAAAAGTCAGTCACAATAGCAACTAATAAAGTATCCTCTTTACAGTGAGGACACTCACCATGAACAGTGTCTATGTAACCTATTCTAACCATGGTGTGTACGACACTTTACCATCGACTCTTTGTGCTCTTAATGATTGATTTCTATTATGATCTGTTGAATAACTACAATGTATCCAGCCCGACGTTGGTTCGTTATCGCGATAAAATTCTAATATGAGCTGGTCAAATTCTAGCTCTGATCTAATCCAGTGAGCTAATTCTCTGTTATCTACACCAGGTATTTCAAAGTCAGCCGCTGCTGCATTGTTGTCTGCCACATGTTGGCTATTAACTGAACTTCCAATCTCTATGCACAGCTGAGCACAACGGAATCCTGATGATATAATTAAAGGTTTGTCAAAATGTGATCTGACTGGCTGTAATATATTTGTGGCTAATGCTTTTAAATTTTCTATCTGTGCAGGGTTAGGATTATTATTTATTCCTTTACGTTCTGCTGTTTGACTCTTGGTAAGCTCATCCAAGGTTATGTTAGCTGTCAATTTCATAATTTATTGTTATCGTTTAACCCTACATATATTACTACACAAAGCAATAGGAAAGCTATCAATGTGTTAACAGGAAAAAAGGGTTCCATTATTCTAATATTAGCTTTTTGATTGCTTTTGAGCCATCAATATTTGTTTCTATTTCTGCTTTTGATTTGAGACATTTGTATTGAACGTTGGGTGTAAACTGTCTCTCCGCGATACGTTTATGGCGAAGGCATTGGGCCATACCCTCTGGCTGGATACGATGCTCCTTAATTTCAGGCCCTATGAACATGAGGAGGGCTACCACTTCAGCGATCATTGTTTTGCTCCGTTACCATTATAATACATATCTCTATTTTTATCTTTTAGTTCTTCAATATCGTCAAGAACTTTTTTCATTTGTCCTTGTAAAAATTCAATATTAATTCTGTTGTTCATCATGGACTCAATGTGTTTGTTGATCTTATCAGTTGTCTTATAAAGATCCTCCAACATCATGTATTGCTCGCTATCTGCGGGCAAAGATCCCATTTCACCACGAGGCCATTTTATTCTAAACTCCGTGTTTTCTTCAAGATCTTTTTCCATGATCTTAATTTTAGTGTCAGCAATATTAAGGCGCTCTACAATTTGGAAATAGCCCATGGTGCCCAAGGCCACAATGACTATCAAACTGACAACCGTTTTCATTGGCATCTGCACAGCTTGTTCTTCTCCGATTTTTAGCGCCATAAATTACTTATAGAAACCTTTAAAGATCCAATTAACCCATTTATTCCATAAGCCTTTTACTTTTTCCCAAGCTCTGCAACAAATGTTTTTACATTTATCAATCATGTTTCTTCTCCTCAATTTCGTAAAAGAAGTTATCCGTATCTTCGGTCTTCCATTTACTTGTGTTTTCTACATTCCACTCAGATGTCTGCACTTTCCAATCTGGGATGTTATTCTTCACTGTAAACGAAGGTATGTCCCATATACATCTATTATTAGGTTGTGCTGCATAGTTCCCGTCATCAAGAGCTATGATGTGAGCACATTTATGCTCATGCGGTATCTCTGAGTGATCCGTATCCAGTATATTACTTTCAGGGTGAGCAAAGTCAACAGTGAATAAATACTGCCCATGGTGCCATTTTTTGTCTTTACCTATGTATTTACCAGCTTGTCCGTCTAGGATATCCCAAGAAGTAACAGCAGGATAATAACTGAAACAATTCCATAACTGTAACTCATCAAGTCTACGCCTAGGAACATCTTCCGGTTTGAAGCCGCGTTGTATAAACGCTGTAATCGGGAGACGATAGAAGATAGCACCGTTCTCCATAATTGCATGGAACAGAATCGACTTACCAGTGATCGAGCTAATTCCGAAAATAATACAGTCTTCAACTTCGCCATGATGACTTTTAAGATCATACAAATACTCCTTTTTTATTTGAGCATATGTTACAGGAATGTTTGCGTTTAGGTAAGCCATAATTATCCATAAATATCACCCCAAGTTTTGCCTGATTCATAATCAACTTTATTGGGAACTTCTAAATTAACAGCATTCTCCATAATTTCAATTATTTTCTTTGCTCGTTCATCAGACTCAACAGAGATGTCTAGTTCATCATGTATTTGTATGTGTGGTATAATACCCTCGTTGTATAAATCTACCATGGCTTTCTTTGTCATGTCCGCAGCAGATCCTTGTATTAATTTATTTAAAGCTTTGTAAGTAAACGCTCTTCTAATTCTACCTCTTCCATAAGTTCTCTCAGCTTCTTCGTAATCCATAGGTTTATGCATACCAAACTGAGCTGGTTCCCATTTGTTAAATCTACATCTACGACCTAACAAAGTTCCTATTGATCCAGATGTCTGAGCTGTTTTAGATGTGTAGTTCATAAGATCTCTAACGAAAGGCACGTTCTGATGATATTGATTAAACAAATCTTCAGCTTCTTCTTTTGTATTTAAACCAAGTTCAGCTTGAAGTTTTGCTTTACCCATACCATAGAAAAGACCTAAATTAATTGTCTTGGCTTGTGTTCTAGATATGTTTGCCATGTCAGCCACTGTCTGGTGGAAGTCAACGCTGTTATCTTTAAATTTATCTACAATACTTGATACAGAGTTATCAAAACATATTGGTTCTGTTGTTGCAGCATAATGCACTACAAGTCTTGGCTCTTGTTGACTGTAGTCAAAGCAACCCCACTTATGATCTTTCTCTGGTATAAATAAAGATCTAATCATTGGACCTAAATCTTTATTTCTTGCAGGTATCTGCTGTAAGTTTGGATTAGAATAACTAAACCTACCTGTAACTGTTCCACCTTGATCTGATCTTATAGGGTTTATGTCTGCATGTATTCTACCTCTATACTGATGTTTTAATATAGTATCTATGAAAGTTGTGTGTGCCTTGTTTATCTCTCTTGCCTTTGCTATACTTTGAACTACAGGATGATTATGTGTGGAAAGGAAGTTTTTTGTAAATGAAGGTGACCCCGTTTTCTCGGTTGTGGCGTAAGTTAAAGACAGCTTATCAAATACTTTTGCGATCGATCTTGCAGCCCATATTTGAACATCTAGTCCTGTTTCTTTTTTTACTAACAATAGGAGTTCTTCTTCCTTTTGTGATAACTCTTTCTTCAATTTATGAGCACGTTCGACATCGACACACACCCCTTTAAATTTCATGTCAATTAAACATGGAAACAATTGTGTTTCTAAATCAAATATGTTTGTAAGATTTTGTTTACTTATTTCTCGAGATAATACTTTAAATAATTCTAACGTAAGCTCAGCATCTTTTTCTGCATAACTTCCAACGTACATAGCCGGTAGTTTATATAATTCTTTTTTTGGATCTATACCCCAAGACTCTGCGGCTTCTTTCAAAGCTTTCTCATCTTTTACCTCTCTAAGATAATCAAATGAGATACTGTTTAATGAGTACCATAATCTATTTTCATCAATTAAAGATGCCATAACCATGGTGTCCATAATATGTCCATTCAGAGATATACCATACGCTCTTATCCAACATACATCATACATCGCATTGTGAAATATTTTTACAGCGTCTGTTGCACAAACTTTTTTAAACCACTCCAAAACAATTCTTCTATCCATATTACCACCACCCTCGTGTGCAATAGGATAATAACCAGACCAACCATCTACAGCCACAGCAAAACCTACGATTTCACCATGACCTTGTATAGCTCCAGATCCTTTAGATTTAAGATCAGGATCTTTTGTTTCTAAGTCGATTGCAATATACTTTGCATCAGATAAATCTGGAAAGCTTTCAGGACAATCCCATTCTGTTTGAGCTGTAAACATTATTTCTTTTTCTTATCTTGTAACTTAAGTATCTCTAATTCGCAATAGTGAATTATCTTCTCTAGATCTTCTATCTTATTTTTAAATAAATATCTACAGACGTATTTCACAACACATCCTTGGAAGAAAGATAAATTATTTTTAGAAATAAACTCATACGGCTGTATGTGAAAATCCTTGTAGTGACTCCCTCCTACCTGCCTTGATTGTGGTTTTATTTTTTCGAACATATCTGTACTTGTCATATTATTGGTGCTCCTATGTTGTATTGATATTCATAGTCTTGATTGACTATAAATAAATTTTCTTTTGCTCTTGTTATACCTACAAAGAATGTACGGTGTTCAGCGTCAGCGTCTTTCTGTGATGATTCGTATATGATTCTTTCTAGATCAGTAAACAAAACAACGTTATCACACTCTTCACCTTTTACACTGTGTATTGTAGATAATTTTATTCTTGCGGGTTTCATTAGGTCATCACCGTTCTTTAGAATGGTTCTAATGTAGATCTTACTGCTTTCTGGAAAGTTTAGTATTTCCCAGCCCCCCGCCGCTCGCAACCCGTAGTGTTCTCTCAGTCCTTGAATATCAATCGAGTCAATACCCTCTAGAGTCTTATTGCTTGCGTATCCTCTTACGAGATGCCCATGTTTTACAGTAAGATAGTCCCACAAATCTTTTAATTCTTCTTTATTTACAGAAGCTCCTTGGTTTAATCTAATCCAAACTCTGTATGCATTTAACATTTTCTTCGGTAATAGATCCTGCTGCTTAGCATCGAACCTTAAATTTAAATCATACAAATGGTCTTTTAATGCAGACAACATCTTATTGGTTCTAGTTAATATCATCCAGTTACCTGTAGAAAAATTTATGTCTTCAAACGGTATATCATTATAGATATTACCTTCAGCATCTCTTGGCTCCCATTTCTTTTTTAATCTGTTCGTCATGTGAGGGAAAATAGATTCTGCTAACTTGTGTATCTTTCTAGGAACTCTTCTTGATTTTACTTGTGCATCAAACTCACCTTTCAAATTTATAAATATATTAGGATCTGCACCTTGAAATGTATAAATAGTTTGATCATCGTCCCCTGCAATATATGAACGAGTACACTTACTCTCTATGTAAAAGAACATGTCCCATTGCAGAGGACTCAGATCTTGGGCTTCATCGAGGAAAACACAGTGTAGTGGTGGACACTTGTCTTCCTCGACAAATTTGGAAATCATATCAGAATACTCAAACATACCTGTAGATTCTTTGTATGATTTTAAGTCTGAATAGATTTGTTCTGTTAACCAAACGTCTGTGCCGTAATGTAATTCTAATTGTAGCGCAGACTCTTCTATGGATATTTGTTTATTTCTTGCATACTCAATAATTTTCATATGATTGTTTTTGTATTGTGGATAGCCAGATTCATTTATGTAGCTTTCAAAAGAGAGTTCAGAACAATAAGTAGAAAAGTTTTTAAAACCTTTCCATTTATCTCCTTTTAATAAATGCGTAGACGTGCTGAGTTGCAGCTCTCTACTTCCAAAAGCATGCATAGTGCTTACAAGAATCTTGTCATTAGTAATTCTTTTCTTTGCCTCATCAGCTGCAGCGTTACTAAAAGCTATGTATGCAATCTTATTAGGATCTGTTTGTTTTAATTCCTTTTCTAAGTAATACATAAGTCTATGTGTTTTACCTGTGCCTGGTGGTCCTGGTATTATTGTTCTAAGCAAAAGGTGGCTCCTTCATTTTATTCTTTCTTACAATAGGTTTATTTACTTCTTGTTGCTCCACTGCAATATATCTAACGCTCTTGTTATTTATCTTACCTGGGATCTCTTCTGCGTTAAATAATGTTTCTAGTAGTCTAGCTGTTTTTTGTTTTGGATATTGTTTATCTGGCCATGATTTAGTCCTTAATAAATATTTCCAAAAGTCTTTGAATTTAAAATAACTTACACCTTTTTCTGTGTATGCAAGACCTCTTAATATATCTTTCCAATCTTTGCCTGGTATCTTTGTAGTATAATCCGTAAGTATTTCTTTTAGTTGTACGTCAATCTTTGTAGATTCTGGAGCTTCTATCGGTATAGTTTCTTTTAATAATTTATTGATTGCCTTTCTCCATATGTGTTTACCAATAGGTGGCATGGCTTGATTAATTTGTTCTAGACATTTTAATGAAAACTTATCAGGCTCGTGTAGTTCTGCCGACTCTACTTCAACTTGTTTATCACCTATTGTTACATAAAATAATGGTGGATCTGAGTCATACTTTTGTATTTCTTTTATCTCTGCACCAGGTAATTCATCATCACCTACACCATATTCTTGTAGTACACACTTCTTAGAATTACAAAAAGATGCAATAGGTTCGTCTTTACATTTGTATTGATAGTCTTTACCATCGATGGATTTTATTAAAGTATCTATTTCTTTTTTATCTAATGGTGGTTGGCAATAAGATTCGTTATATTTAAATATTTTTGTATCCCAGTCTGTGTATCTTTTCTTACAATATACACCAAAATTATAGATTGCATTGTTTCTTTGACCGTTTGGTATACCTTGTTTTGCAATAGATATTAAACATGGTGGCGCACCTTTTAATAAATCATCTACAACTTTCTCTTCCTTAACTTTTAATTTAGACAACTGGTCCTCTGCTAATGATATTATATTGTAATGCAGAAAAAATTCTGACAATGTCATTGCCGAACCATCTTCTTTGATAGCATACCTAGTTGTCATCTTGGAGTTATGATAAGGAAGATTTAAGAAACTACCTGTGCCACCCTTATGCATATCAACCTGGTTTTGTTTAGGAAATATCTCTGCCCTAGAATAACCCAGAATGGCCGCCATATCTTTTAGCTTTGATCTAAACAATGCTGCAGGTGCAAATTCTTTTGTAAATAAAAATACGTGTGCACCACCAGACTTAGATCTAAATACTGTTAATGGAAATTTGTGTTTATTTATTTTTGTAATTAATTCTTTGTGATCAAAGCCGTTGTACAAATCAATATCTATACAGGCCCATCTACATTTGTTCTGTTCGTTAATTGGTATAATACCCAGTGCTGGATCTTTACCATCCAAATGATCTTGAAACATTTGTGTGCTCGGAGTTTTCTTTATTATGAAAGATTTTGTTTTGTGTTTACCTCTGTCATCAAACTCATCTGTTTTTCTAGTTTGACCATAGGCACTGAACGACCCACCAAATATATCTATAAATTTATCTATTCCT
>Ga0208919_1001942_pt1 | contig 11289 bp, 9 predicted proteins | sample 4_EtaG_FD_184076 | JGI IMG/M metagenome (GOLD analysis project Ga0208919, IMG submission 184076) | Marine viral communities from the Subarctic Pacific Ocean - 4_ETSP_OMZ_AT15127 metaG (SPAdes) (version 3) | ecosystem: Environmental > Aquatic > Marine > Oceanic | place: Pacific Ocean | collected... | reverse complement strand
AATCACAGGTTTGTATTTAGTTTTTCCCTCTGATTTGTATGCGTGCAAGAATTGTTTTCTTGGTTGGTCAGTAGTATAGCTACAATGTATCCACCCACTGTTTGGCTCACCAGGAGTATAGAACTCCAATATTAATTGATCGTATTCTAGGTTTGCATGAATCCAGTCGGCTAATTCAGCATTGTCTGTGCCCATACATTCGAAATCGGCCGCCTCGGCTTTGGCATGTTGTGAATTTACAGAGCTGCCTATCTTAATACAAAGCTGTTCACTACGAAATCCTGACGTTACTTTTACTCTACCGAAGTGATCACGTACTGGCTGTAAAATATTTTCACAAAGTGCTTTTAGTTTTTCTATTTGCCCTGAGTTAGGGTTGTTATTGATATCCATTCTGATCGCTGTGTCAGATTTAATTAATTCTTGAAGGGTAAAATTACGACTTAAATTCATTGTATCATGTTCATGATCAAGGCAAGTATTATAGCTCCGCCTCCACCCATGATCATCTTCTCCATCCTTGATACACGTTCTTTGATTTCTTTTATTTGTTCAAAGGTTTGCTTTTGCATTATTCTGCAAAGCTTTTCGTGATCTTCAATTTTTTGTAATGCCGATTTTTTTGCCATTATGTTTTACTCGCTATTACTTGTTCTTCTGGTGATAATAACGCCTGTTCTGTTCGTGTCAAGTTAGTATTTGGATCCACATTCTGTGCTCTTGGTTGAACAACTGGCGTAGGTGTTTGTGGTAATGCAGCAGTATTACCTATATTCATTTCTCTCATTAAGCTTGGATATGTACCATCTAAATACAATCTATATAATTCTCGTATAACAGAATTAATCTGTCTAAATGTTTCGTTATTTAAAGGGTTTTGATAACCGTTAACTCTAGCATTTCTTATATACTCATCTATAAGTCCTTCAGGTAATTCAAACGGTTTAAATTTATTAGAACGTAATGCATTAAAATCTTTTCCTAAATTACGTCTATCAAATATAGTTCCTATTTGTTTATCGTTAAAACCTAAATCTTTCATAGCATTAATATCTTTTCTCATGTCTTGTTGTGCTTCAAACCATGATTGATTACCTCTTATCAAACCTTCTATAATATCTTTTGATTGTACATTACCTCTAGGTCTAGGTAAAAATTTTCTACTATCCCTAAGTGCTCCATTGTATGCTGATATTTTGTAACCAAGTGATTCTGGAAAATCAAACTTTTGATTTCTAAAACCAAAGAAACCACCAAGTTCACCACCAACTTGTAAGTCTCTTCCTGATTCTGGATCCTCACCAAATATAGCAGCTTGTCCTAATCTTTTTATTTGTGGATAAGATAACGGAGCTAATGCTTCAGCTAAATGTTTTAAACCTTTAAACATCTTATCACCTTCAGGATCTCTTGGGTTCCATATCTGTGAACCTGTATCTGTTCTGCCACCTCTTGCATATAAATCTTGTAATGCTTGGACCCAAATAGATTCACTTATAAATGGATCAACAAGTCTACCCACAGCTTTTATTGTGCCATCCACTAAACCTTTTATTAATGGTGCCTCGTCATTACCCTCAACGTTTGCAATAACTGACTGTATAGGATTAACGATAGTATCATACGCAAAACCATGACTAAAATCTGTGTAATAATAATTACCATCTTTATCTTTACTTGGTATGATTGTAGATTCTCTTGACCATTCAGGTAAGAATCTTCTCATCGCAGATAATTCATCTCTTGTAATACCGTACATGCCTCTAAACATTTCAACTACTGTTGGTGGTATAACTGTTACAGCTGTCCCAAAACCAAGTAATCTTCTTGCTCCAATACTTCTTAGTGCAGGGTCTTTTACTTCTCTAATACCTTGTTGAACAATGTTGTGTGATGTTCTAATTATTTCTGCAGGAAACGATACGAAGTTACCAAGAGGTGATCTACGTAAACCTTTAATAAAATCTGACACATAAGAATAGTTTGGTACAGTATTTCTAACAATACTTGCTGCTCTTTTTGCAAGTTCTAAATCAGGGACAGATCCTTTGTAAGCACCTTTTAAATTATCAAACTCTGCTAAGAAATTGTATATTTTATAGAAGTCATCCTCTGCAACGTACAAGTCTTGTGATGTTCTAAATACTTTATTTAATTTTTTACCTAATTTACCAAATACTCTTTCAATTACATCACCACCTTTTGCGATATCTTTTAATAATCCCTGTACGTCTTGAAACGTAGAACTAGAATTTACTACACCTTCTTCTAACATAAACTGGTAGAAAGCCTGGTCTTTTGGTTGATTCCTGTATAATAGTTGCGGCTGTATTGTATTAAATGATTGTTTAAAACTATCTAAAACGAATTTAGGATTTTTAAATAAATTACCTGTACCTAAACTAAATGCAACAGCACTAGTAAAGTTACGCATGTGTGTAAATGGACTTAAAACTGTTTTAGCAACTTGGGCTATCCCTTTTGGTATTGCAACTCCGTATCTATAAATATTTGTTTTCATCAATCCATCAAGAGGCATAGCTTCTGCAAATTTTATTGCAGCTTCATACTCTGATGATGTAAACTTACCATTTAACGGGTTAACATATGCTTCTTCACCTAGAGGTGATTTAATCTGCATACCATTTCTACTCATTGTATACCCAGGTCTATTAGGTAAATTTAATTGTGCTTGTGTTGGATTATCAAAAACAATTTTACCACTTTGCGCTATCTTGTTATAAAACTTATCTCTTGCACTAATTGCAGACATTGCTTGCATATTGTTTACAATAGTTCTTCTTGCATCTTTTATTTCACCGAATAATTCTCTAAATGCTTTGATATCTTTTTGACCTGTAATTAAATCTGTTGGTTCAAATTTGTTTGCTGATATTGCTTTAGATATATTTATTTCTTGTACAACTCCATCGTACATTGCACTTTTACTTTCAAACTTAAACACTGGAGACTTTGTTACAGGATCCATCTTTACGTTTTCTAAAACTTTATCTACATCCAACATAGCATCTTTTTCTGTGTAGTTTCTTACTCTATTATTCTTTGCATAATTCATAAACAATTGTGCAACAGCTTCTCTTTTTTCATCTGTTGGTATGTAGTTTGTAGTTTTATACAATTTACTGTTTTCAAATATTTTATAATCATTTGATAGTGTTGATTTTAATCTGTTACTAAAAAATTGTAATAACTCTGACTGATTTGATGCAGTTAAATTACCGCCTCCCACAAGATCAGATTCTAATCTGTTAAATGCTTTTTTAGAATTTGTAAGAGCTGTAACTAATTCTTCTTGTTGTTTCTTTGAAACTTTTATATTTTCCATTGATTTGTAAAAATCTTGTAACTTCTTTTTATCAAAGTTATTAAATATAACTTGATTATCTTTTATGGTATCTTTCCCTGATTTTAAAAGATTGTCCATCTGTGTTAGTAGTTCATCTTTATTTTTTATTTTGTCTGCTACAGGTGATGATTTGTTAAATATTTTTTTGAATGAATCATCTATGTCTTTTACTAAATCTTTAGCTACAATGGCTGCAGCACCTTCTTCACCTTCAACTCTCATTTGTCCTTCAAACAATTCTTGTGATTTTTTACTTCTAGGTCTGAAGTTTGATGCAAACTTATCAACTAATCTTTCAAACGTGTTGTTGCTAAATGCAAGTTCTTTACCTTTTTTAGCAAGCATACCTCCAACTTTTCCTACACCATACGCAACAGGAGATATCAAAACACCTTCACCAAAAAATTTAAATCTATTTTCTAGTCTTCTTATGGCATCATCGTCACTTTCATTTCTAATATCTCTGTCTAAGTTTGTGCCTTTTTCAAACAAATCACCAAATGTACCTATGTCTTCTACATCATAAACAAGAGATGCACCTGCTGCACCACCTGTTGATATTACACCGTATCTTGCATATCTAGACGCTCTATTTAATTTATTTGCTGCTTGTTGACCTTTTTGTAAATTTTTTGCAGTCTTACCTGTTAGTCCAACTCTTCTACCTTTTTGTATTGCACCAATAGTTTTTGTTGCGATCTGTCCAGCTATTTTAGCACCTCTTGCAGCTGGTATACCTACTTGAACTAATGCCTCTGTAATTCTTCCTGCTGCCGTGTCTCTTGCTTTATCTTCTAGACCTTGCATAACATCACCAACAACACTGTCATCAATAAATTTTTCTAATCTTGCTACAGCACCTTCATCTATTTTAACACCTTCACTGCTTACAGCATCGTACACTTCTGCTGCAACTGATGCTAAACCTACTGGAATTTTTATTAGTCCTGAACCTATACCTGCTGCTACTGACACAGCCAAGTTAGTTTCGTTTTCTGGCTCTTGTATGGCGTATCTATCGTACTTTTGTACCATAGCTGCCTCCCTATATCTTTATTTCGACTTCTACGAAACCTTGAGGGACTCCTTCGCTTGCCTCTGCTCCTGAGTCTCTTCTAAAATATTTTCTTCCTACTGGATCATAGTATACAACACCCTCTTGATAATCAGGTCTTTTAGGTTCCCAAAAAGGATTCTGTATATCAAAGTTAACATCTGGATTTGCTTTTTCTATTCTATTATAGTCAACATAAAACTCTGCTTGTCTGTCAGCTTCGATCGGTGATATTCTTAGAGTCTTTTGTAAATTATCAGATATTGTTGCAATTTCATTTTGTCTTTGTTCTCCTGGCATCATTTGAACACCAAACTCATCTTTTGTTAATAATCTTCTAATACCTTCGTTTACGTCATCATAATATCCAGCATCAACACCTTCTTGTGCTTTTTTCATTAAAGCAGATCTTTTATCTTCATCCAAATTTTTTAATAATTGTAATTCAATAGCTTCTTCTTGTGCTATATCACCTTGAACTGCAGCAAGTTTTACTTGTCTCTCTAATTCTTCTCTTTCCTCGTCAGCAGAAAATAGTTCACCAGATGGCCCTTTAGCAGCCTCTGCAGCTGTAGCTAATAAACCACCTCTTGGTGTTGCTGATGCAAGATTTAAACCAAAGTTAATTAAAAATTTAGATATGTCTTGGCCTTTATCTCTTTGTCCAATTGCTTCTAACATTCTTTCTTCTCTTGATAATTTTTTAATACTAGGTGTTCTGTTTTGATTTAGACCTATTTGTGGAACCGTCACTGATCCTTGATCCGTGGTCGGTTGTTTACCTGCATTCATTCTTTTAGGAAATCTATTGATAATGTCTAATGCACCTTGTGCAACGCTATCACCTGGTCCGTATGGAAAAAATTTATCACCTACAGTTGTACCCATTTTATATCCAGGTCTATCAAGTCCTGATGTAATACCAGTTCCTGTAGAACCACCCATTCTAAACATTGGTCTTTTTAATGTTCTATTCATTATGCGAAAGGTCGCCCTCCTAGATATCCATAAATACCAGCAAGTGTGGATCCGACCCCTAGTGCACTTTGTAATGGCGTAGGGTTAGGAACGTTTGTTGTAGCTGTTCCTGATCCTCTCATACCGCCCATGATTCCTGTTGTAATATCAGCGAATCTGTCTAGCTCTTCTTGTGGTTGATACGCTGCCATTCTTACACCTTCTCTTTGTGCATCTAGTTCAGCTTGTTTTTGTGCTTGGTTAATCGCGCCCAATTGACCTAAACGTGAAATATCTGTTCCTTGTAATCCAGGTAATGCTGATGCTATTCCCATCTGATTTGCAAAATTTTGTTGTGCAGCTGCTTGTGCTTGACCAAAACCTTGTTGTAATAGTCCTGCTTGCAACGCTGCTCTATTTCTGTCAGAGGCTGCCCCATACTCCGCCAAAGCAACTCCTTCCCGTCCTCCACCGAACGCCCCTGATGCTACTGCTTGGTCCCTAATCGTTTGTTGTTTAGCTTGCGCTTGTCTATCAAAGTCAGCTAATGTTGTATCAATAACTTGTTGTTGATACGGTGACATGAATTGTTGAAATGCTTGTGGACCTGTTGAAGCTTGTGCAGCTTGTAAGAATGGTTGAAAAGAACCTAAACCTGCTATTGCTCTTTGTTGAGCTGCTTGTTGTAATACATCTTGACCTGCAACTTGTGGTGCAAGTCCTGCTAAATTTTGTTGTCTTAATGTAAATGCTTGTGCTGCTTGTTGTCTTGCTTTAAAACCTTCTGCAGTTTCACCTGGTTGTTGAGAGATACCTGTAATACCAGTTGTTACAACAGGTACTTTTTGTAAACCTACAGCTTGTTCGGCTAATTGTTTACCTATATCTTCTACAAAAGGTGCTGGTCTTGATATCGTAGTTTCTGTTGCCATTATAAGACTTCTCCTAATCTTTGTGATGTTTGAAACATTTTTCTAGCGCCCTCCAAACCTTGTGATTCTTCGGATACGTCGCCTCCATCTTCGAGGTTTTTCATCATGTTATACATGACTTCTGCGCCTTTGTCCACATCTCCATCACCTGCATTTCTAACAGCTTCAGCTGTAAATACAAACTCATTCTTAGATAGTCTAGCAGGGACATCATCTGCTTTTTCCATTCTACCTATTGGCACAAAACCACCTTCAGCTCTTAAATCCATCTCTTGTCCACCCATATCTAATAGCGGCATAGTTTTTTTAGCTACGGGTTCTTTTTCTGTAGAACCACCGTCAGCAAAACTAAATTCAGAACCAGCTATTCTACGATTTAAAGGTGCGTTAGGGTTTAACGCATTTTGTCTATAATATTCTTCTATATCAAACTTATCTTCTTTTTGACCCATTAATAATGGTAATAAAGATGCACCACCTATTATAGATGCGATACCTTTACCTGATAAATTACCTAATCCAAAACCTTTTGCTGCATCTTTTAAAAAGAAATTTTTCATTCCTGCACCTTTTAAAAAACCAGAGCCTGCTAAACCTTTAAAAGGTCCTAAACCAAAACCATATCCACCTGCAGCTGCTGCAAGTGCTATTTTACCTAGTGGTGATTTAGCAACTTTTTTAATACCACGTGTTATACCTTTCAATCCTTTTTTAACTCCTTTTACAATACCACCTAAAAACAGTTCTTGTCTTGCAAGATTTGCTATACCACCATCAGCAGCAAAGAAAGTCGGATCAAACTGTGATCCTAAGATACGAGTAGATAGTATCTGTCTTGGATCTTCTGGAGTTGGTGTTGTTGGTGTTGTTGGTAAAATAGGTAATATTGGATCTGGTCCTCCATCGTCTTGTCTCATTATTGGATTACCATATGCATCAATGTCTCCTCCCATTCTTCTATCCATGTAATCACCATAAACTTCTTGCATCTCTGTTGGAGATAAAAATTTAAACATTTCAGGTGTAACTCTTTGACCTTTGTATGTAAATTTACCAGCACCTAAAACATCGTCGGTAAAAAAATCTTTTGTTTTTCTAGATCCTTTTTTTAAAGGACCTTCAAATAATTTTAAACCCATACCTAACAATCCTGGGAGATCGGGTGTATCAAACTTTTCTTTAAATGCTTCCATCTCTGCACCAGAAAATTTATCTGATTTTTCAAAAAGACTAGCAACAGACTCTGGTAAACCACCATAAAGAGATGAACTAGTTAATTCAGGATCTGTAAAACCTTCTTCATCATACAATCCAGCAGCTTTTAAATCTGCTAATTCAGTATCTGTTAGTCCAAAAGGATTTTTAGTTTTACGAGCCAACACATCTTGAATTCTTTGTTGACGTCTTTTTTTATCCTCTGCAAGTTTTTTACGCATTTCTTTTCTTGTTGCTTTTGCATCAGCTTTAAATTTTTTTTCTATTTCTTTTTGTTTTTTATCCGCTTCTCTTTTTTTTCTGTTTACCTCATATTCTTTTCTAGCTGCTACATCGTCTGGTCTTGTGCTATCTCTATAATCACCTGTTCCAGTATCTCTTCTTCCTGATACATCAGAACCAGCTTCTCCATAACTTCCACCTGGTCCACCGAAAGATCCAGGACTTGTATCTACTTGTCCAGTTGGTGAACCAAAGTCACCTTCCAAAGAAGGTATACCACCAGGTCCTCTATTTGGTTTACCATCTAATGATCCATATAAATTTAAATCTATAAGTATATCTTGTTCTTCAGGTGTAATGTAAGCTAGTTTTGCTGTAGGTGTAGTAGGTGATGATTTAGCTATCTTTGGCACAGTTACCATTTCAGATGGCATGTAGTTCATAACTCCTGCTTGTTCTACAGGTTTCTTACTACCTTTTTTGTACATCTGTCTTGCTTGTTGAGTTCTTGTAATCGCCATCGTTCTAGTATACTATAATTTTGTATCTCCTCCAAGTGGTAAAGCTTCTACAGTTACCTTAACATCTCTTTTAATATCGTCAGCTACAGTCTCTGTTTCAGGGTTTTGTACGTCTTGCATAGCCTCTGCGTCTGAGTTATACTCTTGTCCTGTTTTCATATTAGTTAATGTAACCTCTGTTTGTGGTGTAATAATCTTAACTGGTTTACCATTTATTACTTCTATTCTGTACGATGCTTCTGTTTCTATAAATGACATATTAATCCCTGTTTATCTCCAATAATGATACAACCATATGCAGCCTATCGGCTGTAGCAACTTGTGCTTTTAATATTTCACTTTCCTGCAGTATGATTGGTTGAGTTATTAATTCAACAGTTGCTTTTGCAGAAATAGCTTTATCTTTAAATACACTAAACACAGCAGCAGATGCATCTGTTATTGTAACAGAAATACTGTCTGCGTTGTTAGAGTCTTCTGATACTACCATATTTTTTATAATAGCTCTAGAGCCAGCTGGCACCGTATAAACTGTAGTATTATCAGTGGTAGTAAAATCTACCTTTGCATTTTTGTATATATTAGCCACCTATAAACCAAGAGAATCTCTCTTGCTCCTGTTTCACTTCATCTAAAAATGTAGAATTTAATTGATCCTTCATAATAGTTAAAGCTCTGTTAATTTGTTTTTGGTTAGACACATCGTATTCTGTTTTTGGTTCTGGTATTCTTATATTAATCTTTGTCATTATCTTTTACCATCTGCTTGTAAATCAAGTCTTAAAGTTCCAAATCTCCATTCTTCTCCAGAACTATCATTTTCTATTTTAACATTTACAAACCTACCTCTAGCTCTTGTATCTTTTTTAAGAGTTGAAGATGTGACTGTAAACGGACTTAATGAAGTTGTTGTATCAGATTGTTGCGGATATCTTTTTACACCTAGACTTACTTTTGCATTACCTGTTAGTGTTTTAAAATCAGGTACAAATCTTCTCATTGCTAAAAATACATCACCTGCTAGTTTTAATCCAATCTCTCTATTATCTTTATTTCTTTGACTCTGTTGTAAATCAATATCGTATGATTTTACAAAAGATGTAACTGTTGTTGTAGATCCATCTTCATTAACTTGATCTGTACCAACTTCGTGTTCAAAGAATTTAGTTTGACCTAAACCATCTTGACCAACTACTGCTGGAAACGTACCATTACTTGATGCATCATATTTAGTTGCAAAAGGTTTTGGATATACAATTGCATCAATCCAACTTGTTCTTGCTTCAGTGCCCGTGTACCAAACACCGTTTCTCATTGGCTCACCATAATTAAATACAACATACTTATCATTATAACTTGCACTTGATGATGGATAGTACCAAATAACTTCTGTAAACAAATTATTAATACCTGCCATAACTTGTTGTCCTTTTGTAGTATCAAAATTATCATAAACAAAATCTTCTACACTACATGGCAGTGATTTAACTGTACCATCAAACATAAAGAAACCATTTGCAGATAACCAGAACGCAGCTCCATCTACTTCAACAACTGCATTCTTACCAATCAATCCACAGTTCGTACCAACTTGTTCAAAACTAAATGTAAAAGGTGCGCCTACAAATTTCATTGTGTACAATGCATTATCTGTAAATACTAAAATTGTTTCTTTTGCTTTGATAGCACCAACTATTTTTGTACCATCTTGCAATCTAAAATCACCTGCAGTATTAATAGCAGTTGCTGCATAATCATTAATATCTTCTTGATCTGAAAATCTAATAAACATATCGTCTTGTGTTGTCGTATCTCCAATAGTTGTTTCAGTTCCAAAATGACATAAATGTCTAGTTGTTGGTGACACTAAAGTTAATCTTGATGCAGTTGGATTTGATGATGTGGAAAAACCAGATGTAGATGTAGATGCTCTTGTAGTCAAAGGTGTTGCTGCACCTGCGTTCCATGTAAATGTTTTACCATTTGCAATAGTTGCAATTAATACTTGACCAAAGTTATCTAGACTCCAAAGACCTGGTTCAAGAGTTACTTCTGATGCTAATACACCTTCACCCCAATCAGAAAAATTTGTAGCGTCTACAACTGATGTGCCATCAGCATGAGCTGCTTTACTTGTTCCATCAACTTCTCTTGTAATTGTTGTTAAGTTTGGTGACGATACACCTGTGTATGAAATTAATTCGTTCTCTACTAATATTCTACCTGCAGCACTAAAGTTTGTTGTTGCATCTAATGTAATTGAAGTTCCTGATCCACCTGTACCAGCGGTGTCATTTAACAACGCTCCATCTAAATTAGATGTTGCAGCTCCAGGAACTGATCCGTTCCATTGTGATATACCAAAACCATAACCATAAGATTGTGCAGCTGGACCCACTTTCTCATAAGGCTTGACTGCAATACTTCCACCTGTTGATACAGTTGCACCAGCATTAGAACTTTGTGTAATTGTAAAAGTTGTTGGTGTTGGAACTGATGTCACTTGAAATAATTTATCTTCAAAGTCTGATGCATTAAAACCTGTACCACCTGGTAATGTTACACTATCAAATAAAACAATATCTCCAGGTTCTAAGTTATGTGATGTAGAAGTTGTTATTGTACAAACAGGATTGTTGTTAACTGTTGCAATTGTAGAAGAACTTAATGTAGATTTTAAAGGTGTGATGTCGTGTAACTGTCCTTCAAAATATAAAAGTAAAAACTTATCTGTTCCAATTGCAACGTATCTATTACCATTTAAATCAACGAAAGCATGAAGTTTTCTTGCAACACCTGTAATACTATCTGATATTAGAGAGGACCAGCCGCCTACTTTTTCTGGTAGACCATATCTAAATCTAACATTGTCAGAGTCTATCCATCTGTTCTCCGCACCTGCAGTTGTATCTTGCTTGTCAATTCCAGGTAAGAAATTATATTCAATAAGGGCCATGATCCGTGCTCCTTATGCCGTGTTAGTCTTAAATGCCCAGCCTCTTGTTGCGTCTACATACACTA
>Ga0208919_1001941_pt1 | contig 11293 bp, 17 predicted proteins | sample 4_EtaG_FD_184076 | JGI IMG/M metagenome (GOLD analysis project Ga0208919, IMG submission 184076) | Marine viral communities from the Subarctic Pacific Ocean - 4_ETSP_OMZ_AT15127 metaG (SPAdes) (version 3) | ecosystem: Environmental > Aquatic > Marine > Oceanic | place: Pacific Ocean | collected... | reverse complement strand
GGCATTACTTGCAAGATTATGGGTAGCTAAAGATCCATAGCCTACCGCTACGTTACGGTCACTTAGTATGTTAGTAGATAGTGAAGTTGCTCCAATAGCAGTATTTAAATCTGCGGTGGTAGCGGCATCTAAAGCCTGGTATCCAATAGCAACATTATTATCACCCGTAGTAATCGCAGTACCTGCTTCATCACCTACGCAGACATTATAATTACCGCCTGATGCGATTGAGTTACCAGCGTTTACGCCAGCTCTAAAGTTTGATGTTCCAGCAGAGGCTGTAATTATATCTGCACCATCTGCATACGTTACGTCTGCGGCAAAGTTAACAGCTCCGTCAACGTCTACGGCATCTAAGTTAGCTGTACCATTTACATCAATAGAACCTTCTAAGTCTATGTCTCCATTAACTATAAGATCATCTGTAACTGTTAAATCATCTTCTACTTTTAAATCTACTACATTTAAACTGGCAAAAGCATCAACAACCGCAGCTCCTGAACCAGCACCATCTAGGTATACTGCTTTAGTATCACCAGCAGGTATAGTTACGTTGGCCCCACTACCTTGTGAAATTATAATGTTTTGCGAACCACTTGTGCCATTCTCAATAAAGTGCAAACGACTAAGTGTGTTTGGTGCAATCGTAATAGTACACGCTGAATCGAGTGTTCCTGTATATTTGATATAGATTGACCTAGCAGGGTCTGTTGCACCATCAGCTACAGTTGAAGTGTGCGTGTCTGCATTTGTTGTTATTGCTTCTGTGCCAAAACTTAATCCTTCTGCAATAAGTTCTAAATTTGTATTAGTGGTATCGCCCCAGGTCCCGGATTGTTCACCCGTACCAATCTCCTCTAATCTTAAATCGTTTACGTATGTGCTTGCCATAATATTTCCTCTATGCTACTTCTTTCCAAGTTGGTGTTTGTGAATCATCTATAGAACCCCAATTATCTGTTTGTGAATCATCTATTTGACTCCAAGTTGGTGTTTGTGAATCATCTATTAAACCCCAAACATTAACTATTGTTGTTTGTCCGTCCCCTTCTACTCCTGTTGGTTCTACTAAAGCCTTACTTATATTAGTTACATTTCCAGTAGCAGTAGTGCCTGCAAAACCTGTAACCGCTAAATTATTGTTTGTTATTAAACTTTCATCACCAAGTCCACTTGTTGATGCTACAGCAGTTACACCAACTACGGCTACAGCCTGTACTACAACTTCGCCTTGTTGCGTTGTTCCAGCATTACCAGTAACTTCTGTTAACGCTTTTGCTATTACAGTTTCAGCGCCTAATGCTGTTGTTCCTACATTTCCTGTTACAGCTATATTTGCAGCACATATAACACTTTCATCTCCGAGACCTGATGTCGATGTGACAGCAGATAATCCCTGTACTGCCTTACCTATTACAACAGAATTTCCTAGTGCTGTCGTTCCTACATTTCCTGAAACTACAACTAATGATTTTGCAACTACTGTTTCTGAACCTAGTGCAGTAGTACCAACATTACCAGTAACTTCTACAGGTGTGTGAGATCCCCAACTTCCAGCGTTCCAAGTGCCTCTACCCCAACCTGCTACATTAGCCATTAAGCTATTCTAATAATTGCGTTTGAAGCATCGGCTGTTGGAAACTGTATTGTAAAATCTCCGTTTGTGGAAGTTTTATCCCCTCCAAATGCTAAAATACAAACTGCTGGGTCTCCAGAAGCTGAATCATTAAATATCATTGCACCATTAGCAGTAATTGTTGCAGAACTAAAAGTTAAATCTGAAAAATCAGTCAGTGCGGTTGTCCCTGAAGTAGATGGATCTACTCTAGTTAGTGAACCACCTTTAGCCGTATAGTTGGTACCACTAACTTCATTAGACGTTGTATATGCAGTTGTTGCAGCCCCTAATGAAGCCGAACTTGTGTATAACGCTAAATTAAAAGTGCTACCCCCTGAGTTTTTAAAATTATGGACCCCCTCAAGAAGTTCTTGCTTGAACGAAGTACACATAGCTTGCGATATAGCCATTATAGTCTCCTTAAAATATCAGCCATATCTTTATGACCTTGTTTAGTTAAAAGATTGTGCATTGTAGTCCTATCGCTATTTATTGCATCTTTACAAGCTAATACGATAACATGATACACCCTACTTTTGAAAGCTTCTGCTTGCGCTTTTACTTCAGGATTAGCTCCCTCTGCGACAGAAACTATTTTTTCCACGGCTCTTGCCGCAATTTCTTCTGGGGAAAACCCCCTATTTTTAGTAGTGTGTACGTTTACACTACTTATATCTGCTTTTACTTCTACGTTAAACATAAATTTATTTTTTCTTTTTTAAAGATTTTTCTATTTGTAATGCTTGCCTAGAGTGCATTTTAGAAGCTTTTTTTAATTCTCTTACTAATTTTCTTTTTTGTGCTACGGTTAATTCTGCCACGATAACTCCTTATTGTTTATCCCGTATGACTTGCCCGGTCCTGTATTCATCTGTGCTTTCTCGGGACTCTCCAAGCATTTTAATAGAAATCATTGCTTCTGCAAAACGCTTTTCATACTCTTGTAAAACATCTGCTTCACCTTTCATAAAAGTATATGCTTCTACAAGAGACCCATAAAGCATAGCTTGTGTAGCATTTTCGCTTAACCACGTAGTACCACTATCTGAACCAGCGGTTAAACTAGCTGGCCTGTAGTAATAATGTAACTCTGAAGAATAATTACTATCTGGCGTTGGACCAATAACAAACGTGTTAACGTCAAACTGAGCATAGTAACGCGGAGTTCCTGTGGTGCTACTGTTTGGATTAAACGTTTGTATAAAGTTTACGTCTTTAAAATCTAAAAAAGTTTTTACGCTACTGGATGTAATAGAAAGAGAAAAAGGGGACAAAAAATCGCTAGGACTACTTAAATACTCATTAGAAGCAGTCATTGTTCCAGTAACATTTTTTCTAAAAATATCTAAATGTGTGTTTTTTAAAATACGTTCTTCGGTATTTGTTATAAACGTGTTTAGTGTAGAGGTAAACGTAGTTTCATCATTCTCGGTATAATTTTGTATTGCTGTTTTTAATGTGGCTAATGTAAAACTCATTATGTACTCACCGTAACTTGACCAACAACAGCAAAAGCTCTTATTGGAGTAAATGTTTTTTCAGACAGCAAAGGTGTTCCGACATAAGTAACAACGGGTTCTACTCTGTCTGGTCTTGGGTTTTTTAAAGCTTGGGGATCAAAAGTTTTTCGTCGTGGCTCTATTTGTGGGTGTTTTGTTTCAAACTCGTCAAAACCCACTAGCATACCGGTCCATTCTTTTCTCATTTTATTTAATGGATAACGAAATCCAGATCTATCTGATATTCCGTAAGCATTTTTTCCAGTTGCATATTTAGCCATAACTAACCGCCATAGTAACTAAAACTAGGTGTTATCTGCAAAGAAGCCCGATCTCTGTCTTCTTCCCTAGCTCTATTAAATTCTTCTTCGTAAATAGCTTTTAGTATTTCAATTCTTTGCGGCGCACGTTTTATAGCTAAGTAATAAGCCAAACCTGCGGCTAAACAAGGATAAAAACGAAAAGGTATCTGTAAAGTGTTGGTGTAATCGTCTGCGTCGTCCATACGAACTAAACGGTCAAATTTAACAATATCTGTATTGTTTTCTGGAACAGGCCAAAGTTTTAAAGTTGGACTTATTTGGCGATCTAAAAAAAACTGAGAAGGTCTTCCAGTTTGCGATTTAGTAGGTATGTTTAAATATTCACTTCGGCTTAAACGAGTTAAAGCATAGTCTGTTCCGTCTCGAGTAATTACCACGGATAAAACATCAATTGTTTTTTGCACCGGAGTTAAATCAACTGCAGCAGATAACGTAGTTGTAGCGGCACTTGTGCCGCCTGTTAAAGTTTCGCCATTGCTAAAAGTTCCAGAAGGAATTGTAATAGCCATAGAAGTAGACGAAGGTAAACTTGTTATCGAAGCAGTTGCTGCGCTAGTACCGCCGGTTATAGTTTCACCTACAGTAAAACTACCGCTTGCGCCAACTGTCATGGTTAAATTACCGCCTGGATAATTACCTATATCCGAAGCTAAAGTAATTGAAGTTTGGTCTATAGTCCATTGATTTAAACCACGATTCGCCCAATCTGCTAAAAGCAGGTTCAAAGAACGTCTTGCTGTTTTTAAATCGTAACCCGTGCGTACTTCTAAACCGCAACGTTCAAAAGCTTCTTCTACGTAGCTTGCTACGTCTAGTTCAAAGTTTACTGATGATGAAGTAGCCATTTATTTTTTCTTCTTTTTGTCTCTACGAAAGTATTTGTCAAAAGAATCCATCATTTCTTTTTGCTGTCTTCTCTGTTCCGCTGTCATTCCCATAGAATTACGGGTTTCAAATTTTTGAGGGTCTTGCATATTTTTTACTGCACCACCGGCTGCCATTTCAGCAAAATCATCAATTGCCGCGCCTGCAGCTACATAACCAACTGCTGCAGCAGGGTCTGCTGCGCCCAAATTAACTCGGCTTTTAGCTTTTGCCATTTTACTTTTAGGCGGCCTGCCCTTACGTTTTTGTTTATCAAATAACTTTTTACCGGCTTTACCAACTTCTTTAGCTGCTTTCATGCCTGCGGCTACTGCGCCACCGGCTGCCATGTAACCCATGTTGTTACGTACTTCTTCAGGTAACTTTTTAAGGCCTACCTGACCTTTACCGGGCTTTTTTAGGCTTTTCCCCTTGTTAACCATGCCGCCGGCTCTCATTCTTTTCTTGACGCCGACTTTCTTAACCATGCCGCCGCCGGCCATTTTTTTCTTGACGCCGACTTTCTTAACCATACCTCCGCCGGCCATTCTTTTCTTAACGCCGACTTTCTTAACCATGCCGCCGCCGGCCATTTTTTTGCGGACCATACCTCCGCCTCTCATTCTTTTCTTAACGCCGACTTTTTTTACAGCGCCGTTCCCTAAATTAACTCTGCTTCTGTTCATGTGATCTTTCCTCTGTAAGTTTGTCGTAAAAATATTGTCTTAATTTAAAAACATGGGGCGTGTTATTGTCACCAAAGTAATACTTATAGTAACCCATTTTTTGCAGTTTTTTTGCAGATTGTTGTAATTTTTTTAGTCTTTGAATAAAAATCATAGCATACTCATTTTCTATTAAAGGCTCAAAACTACCATCATCTATTACTTCATTTGTTTCATCTGCTGGGTGAAACCCCATTACCCAAATATCTTCTTGTATAAAAAATTTTTCTGAAATAGCTTCATTTAAACCAACTAAGTAACTGTGAAATTTTTCTGGATCTTCTTCGTAGTCTATGTCTACTAAAACAATAACATCGTAATTATCTTCGTATGTTGAAATTAAAGAGTATAGCGGCTGATAACCTGGGCCGTATTTAAAAGAAAAACCAACTTTTCCATCTAACCAAGCTTTTTTAGCATAAGCGCAAACGGGTAAATTGCCACATTCCTCATTAGGAACTTCTAAAGCGTGTTGCGACCAAGCTTTAATTTCGTCGCAAATTTCTTTTTCTAAATCCGAATAAAAAGAAACGTGGCTCATAATTTACCTTAACCTTTACGCATGAAATACCGTCAATGTGTTAAACGTAGCAACGGTATACTGCACATAAATACCACTAGCAAAAACTACACCCTCGTCCGGTATAGTTAAATCCCTAGTTACAGTAGCACTTGCTACCGTTCCTACTTTATACAAAGAAGTTCCTGTAGGAGAAGTAGTTAAAAAATCTAACACACCTGCGGTAGCGGTACAAACTAAATTAATACCTTGAAATCTAGCTCTCCCAGCAAAAATTACGTCGGCTGCCGCCGCGTTAACACCTGCTGAAACATTTCCTGCTGGATTACCTACTGCTGTAATACTGGCTACTGTTTTAAAATACTTACTACCGGTAGCTGTACCAGCGTTTGCACCTGTTATCGACTCGGTTTGAGAATCACCATTTACATCTGTTCCAACAACTGTAAATGATTTAGCGGAATCATCTCCAGCAGAAAGAATAGTCACTACTCTCCCTGCATCAAAAGTACAAGAACCGCCAGAGGCTAACGCACCACCTATAGTAAGTGCTGCGTTATTACCAACTGCCGCTGCTGTAGAAATCCCATCAGCATCTAAAGCTTGAGTGTCGGCGGTAATATGTACTGCTTTTACATCTGAACCAGCCATAGTCTACTCCTTAAGCTATTTGAGTGTATTCAATAATAAACGTAAACGAACCAGCAGTTGTAGCATCTACTGTGTTAGTAATGTTGCAGTAAATAGTTCTTTCAGTGTCTGTATATTGAACAGAAGCTGGAGCAGTCGTGCCGTCTTGAGTTTGTAAAACCAAACTAGTCACAGTTACATTGTGCGCAACAACAGTTGTACCGCCATCAAGTATTTCATCAGTCTGAGCGGCTACTATTTGTGCTCCAGAACTACTTGTTCCTACTTCATAACCAATATCACCTGTTCCTATTACTGGAGCAGTATCACAGAATATTTTTATATCTGTAATGATTGTATTAGCTGGTTGTGTGAATTCACCTATAGTTGGACTATCTCCTGCTGTAGTATTTACTGTCACACCCGTTGCAAAACCAACGTGTTTTACATATTTGTTAGTAACAATACCCGTTGAGGCAATAACTGCTGTATCAGTAAAAGCTCCGGTACTACTGTTTTTAGACACGACTTTAAAACCGTTTTCGGACCGAACTGGTCCATTAAAAGTTGAATTTGCCATATTACTTTCCTCGAAAGAAAAACTTTATCGTCTTGGCTTGTCTGCTAGGTCAGTCGATAAAGAAAGTTAACCCTAGTTATAAATTACTAGTTAAATATACCTTAAAAAGAAAAAGGCGGCAAGAAGCCGCCTTTCTTTGTAGCTTAATTTTAAACTAAGCTCCTGGAGTTCCAAACACAGAGCGCCAGTCAGATACTCCGAAACTGTAACGCTCTCTAGCTTTAAAGCGAGAGTTTCCAGTATCAAAGTCACCTTCCATCGCAGTACGAATAGGAGTTCTTTGGAATAGTTTAAAACCATTTGGCGCATCAGTTTTGATGAAAAACGCATCAGTATCTGTCAAGAAGTGGTTTACTACCGCTCCTTCAGGGATCATACCCATAGAGTTTACTGCGTTTAAATCATTATCTGACGACCCTGGTCGCAAGTTTGAAGCAATAACACGTTCTGCGATAAATTGTAATTCTTTAGGAATAATTAGTTTCATTCCTCGAACCGCAATTTTAAGACCGCGTTCATCAGTTAAACCTGCAATGTCAATCAACATCTGTTCAAGTGAAGTTTCATTTAAATCTGCTGCCGTTGACAGTAGGTTTCTTTGATTTCCACTGATAGATGGGTGAGAAGAAGAACAAAGTGCAGCACCGTCTCCTACTGGACTGCTAGTAGAAAAGGCGTTGTTTAGTATCGAAGCAGCTTTGATCTGTTTAGATTGACTCATAGATCTTGCTAGTGCGCGTGTGTAACGTGCAGCTAAACGGTCATATAAGTTATCTTCTATCGCTTCTTCTGTAATTGAGAACGCTAACGCAATAGTTTCATGCGTGTAACGTGCAGTAAATGTTTCCTGCGCATCATCAAAAGAAATTGCACTACCTTCAGCTTTTACCGGTGCGGTACCAAAGCCGGATAGCATTGTTTCTTCTTCAAACGCTCGATCAGAAGTTTCAGTTTCAAAGATCTGTTCGTGTTCTTTTTCGTATCTGTCGTATTCAAGTCCGAATAGTGCATTTAATCCGGGCTCGAGTTCTTTAGCTAGCTGTTGTCTTGAAATAGCCATTTTTTATGCCCTCTTATTAAATGCCCGTTGAATCCGCAGTAGTCTGCGAATCAAAACGACGGGTTGACGCATTAAAGTGAGCGTTTAGTCTTACCAACAACGGAATACCCGCCGCTGAAAAGTCACTATTCGCTTCATCATCTACAATACCTACAATACGCAACGGTAGTGTTGCTGTTGTAGCAATTGAAGACACGCTTAATGCTGAGTTAGAACGCCCCGTATCATCAGAACCGGTACGGGCAGAAGTACCAAGTGTAGCGTTTGCAAACACACCTGCTAGAGCAGTTGCTCTATTAGTGAGTGAAGCATCGGATGCAACTTGGAATAATTGATTTGGGTTATCAGCTACAAACGCTTTTACAGGATGATTTGTATCAACGCTGACGCTGTTAGATCCCGGCCAGTAGTTTAGAAAAACTGGCTTTTTCTTAACGGAGTCATGGTACATAACGCCTGTTAGGACACCCAAAGCTTGCGTAGTTCCACCGCTTGTAGCGCCAGCAAAAGTAATTACACCAGCCGCAAGTGGGACTACAATACCGTTTTGGTATATAGCATTTGTGTTGTCGGAAGCAATTTCATACTCGGTTACACCAGTAGAATTAGTAGCACCCCCAACAAGTCCAACAGGGCGAAGACCATAGGCAGTTTCTTGATTTGCCATTTTATTGTCCTCTTAAAAAGTTACTAAAAATTGGTCTACGTTTCTTTACGTGGACCACCAAAAGTTACTCTAGATTGACGATCAGGTTTAGTGATTGCCATTGTAGAGTGAGCGTTCTCGCGCATCATATCGTGGTCAACAGCTTCTAATTGATCTGAGTGTCTTTTTGTAAAATACTCATTTCTTTCTGCTACTGTCTCTAACGGTATTCTAGCGAGAAGTAATCCGCCTACTCCAAACACACCTTCATGTTTTCCCGATTCAACTACGGGCGCTTCAAAATCTGGATATTCATCTTGACGAACAAGTTCGTAACCTTCTCGAATCCTTGCCGAAATATTGGACCTATCTTCTTGTCCTCTAGCTTCCGCTCGAATCCAACGATGTTGATATCCTTCTGGTGCAGGTGGTGCGTCTAACATTGACGGTGGACGCCACGGCTTACGCCTTGTCGCGGCACTCCTAGTTTCTTTTGCACGGGCAGAACGTTGAACATTTTTTACTTCTTCAGTAGTTTTTTTAATATCTTCAGTCATAATAGTCACTTATCCTTTCACGTGTTTGGCGTATTCTTCTAGTGGCACACCCAATTTTTTAGCAATAGCTACTTGGCTTGGTGTGAGTCTAACCTTGTTGCGCCCAGCTTTACTTCCTCGCGAAACTCCAGCAACTGTTTGGGCGGTTTTTTTGCTAGTTTCGTTTTTTCCTTCATCAAACTTGTGAGAAAACTCACTTTTTATTCGTTTGTCTAATTCATCATAGTATGAATCAGACTTAGGATCAAATCCTTCTTCTTCAACTAATTTTTTGTGAATACCAAAAGCAGCAAAAGTCATGGTGTAATCACTCCCAAACCAACTATTTTTAGAAGCCCAGTTTTCAGCTTTTGGATCAGGCGGAGCTTTCTGAACTTCTTGTTGTGGAGCTTGGGTTAACGCCTCACTAGCTGCTTTCTGTTGTTGTTCTTGTTGAGTTTTAGCTTGGTTGTAACGATCTTCTGCCACGGCTAATTGAGTTAACTTTCTTTGTGCTTCTACTGTAGCTTGAGAATCACCAGTTTCTACCGCGTTTTTTAAAGCAGCTTCAGCTTGGGATTGTTCGGCAGTAATCCTACTTCCGTACTCAGTAATGTAACTCTCGTCTAAAGTTTGAAGCCGGGATTTCATTTTTTCCGCTTCAGACTTCATAGATTGTGCATAACGAACCGCTTCTTCACGTTCACGTTCAGTATCTTTCACACGTTTAGTTAATTTATTAATTCTTTTCTGAACAGACTTACCGTATTGTTCTTGTTCTTGTTCAGTTTGAGAGGGTTCTTCAGCGGTAGTTTCTTCGTTTAATTCAGCAGCATCGTCACTTTTTATTTCAATCTCTACTGTTTCTTCGGAAACGTCTAAAGGAATCTCATTATTTTCTACTTCTGTTTCTTGTTGCGCTTCTGTAGCAGCCATAGAACTGTTCCTTTTTAGTTATGTAAGATGTCTTCGGGGTTTTTAATGGTGGCTAGAATTTCATCATCGTTAAGAATACGAACTTCGCCACCTTCAATTTTAAATCTAGAACCAGCATACCGTGCAAAAACAACCCATTGTTTCTCCTCGCACCATGCTCCAGTTGGAAACTTTTCTTTGTCTCTATAAGCCAATGGTCCTAGTTTTAAAACATAACCAGCTACGGTCTGTATTTGTGTTTCATCCAGAGTGTTTTCGGCCAGTAATATCCCACCTTTTGTAGCTTTTGGGGGTCTATACGGTAGTATAAGCATACGCCAACCGGTCGGAGTGGGCAGACGTTCTAATACGGGTTGATCTATTAAGGAAGGGTCTAACGTTTTTTCTTTTGCTTCAACATAAAGCGATTTTAATAAGTCTTTTTTATTTTCTTTTTTCTTTACTGCAGCTTCAGCCATTTAGCTTCTCCTGTTTTTCTAGCATATTAGAGAGTTCTTGGCGTACTAAATCTAAGCCATTTAGCTCTCCCATAAGTTCACGATATTGTTCCATGTTTTTTATTCCGTTATTTTCCAAAAGATCTTTTATCTGAGTTCTTCTTTCTCGAATAACTTTTAAAACAAACTGAACAACATCTATATCATCCATATCTGGATCCCAATATTACAATATATCAAACTTGTTTCCAATCTTTACCTTCAAATAACAAAGACTCTGCGGTTCTTCGTCTAACTAAACCGTGTAAAACTTTACCAGCAGCTTTATTCCATCTTTGCATTTGTTCTGGAACTTCGTCATATTTTTCTTCATTAAGAACTTTAAGCATGGTGCTTGACTTTAAGTTTCCAGCGCCTAAGTTAAAAGTCCATGCAACAAGAGCATCAAATTGATTTTGGTTTAAATCAACCGTAACTAAGTTATCAATGTGATCTTCAAACTCTTTTAAATCTTGTTGTAACAACGCCTCTGCTGTGTCCTCGGTTATACTCATAGACTCAACTACATTTCTTGTATGCCCATAACCTATGGTCAAAACATCAGCACTGCATAAATAAGGTTCTAAACGACAACCCTCAAACTTTTTAATTAAAGAAATACCTTCTGCTGAAGTTTTCACTTTTTTGCCTTTTTCTTTTTTGGGGATGTTTTTTTCTTTTCCTTTTTCTTTTTAGCGGTGTAATTTTTTTGTTTTTTCTTGACGGTCCATGCTTCGTTTACATCAGGCGTAGTAGGATCGTCTGCAACAAATCTTCCTTTGCAATCTTTGGTGCGAACTTTCTCTCCTACTTCTTCTTCAATTTTAGGCGCTTCTGCAACTTTGAACAGTGATTTTAACCAACCTATTAAACTCATAAC
>Ga0208919_1001940_pt1 | contig 11295 bp, 4 predicted proteins | sample 4_EtaG_FD_184076 | JGI IMG/M metagenome (GOLD analysis project Ga0208919, IMG submission 184076) | Marine viral communities from the Subarctic Pacific Ocean - 4_ETSP_OMZ_AT15127 metaG (SPAdes) (version 3) | ecosystem: Environmental > Aquatic > Marine > Oceanic | place: Pacific Ocean | collected... | reverse complement strand
ATGCCAATGAATACAAAGTAGACTTAATTGACAGAATTAAGAAGGTAGATGATAAAATTAAACCTACTGATTTAACTTTAGTATTTAAAGAAATTGGCAAGATTAGAGAACAAATAGCTATGCTACCAGAGCCTGCTGATCTACAACCTATTTTAGAACAACTTCAAATGTTAGAAGAATATGGTTGGGAATTAGAAGAGGATGTTGAAGAGTTAAGCAAACAAGTTGCAATCGTATCTAAAGAAAACGAATTACAAGATATTCAAATAGAAGAAGTTAAAACTTTAAACAGTAATCCTTTAGGCGGCTAATCTAGCCATCTAATCCCAACAACATTCTCATATTTAGTTTTTCATTAAACAATTCTCTATCCTGTTTTTCTATTCTGTAATTAGGCATGACCGCTTGCAAAGCTTGGTCGTATAATCTTGCTAAATCTGGAACGAAAACTTGTGTAGGGGGCACCCTAGAATTAAATTTAATTATTTCTCTAGTCAACTCTTCTATAACTTCTTGCCCTTTATTCATCCTTGAAGTATCGCCAGTTCTTTCTCCTTGAATAATTTCTACATAAGCGTTTGTTATTCTAGCATTCATCTTTGTTTTATATGCACCAGTTGCGCCACCTATTTTCTTTTCCAAGAACAGCGCTTCTCTAGCCGCTGAAATTTTAGCTGGGGTATAACCTGCTGCTTGTAAAACTGCATCTGTAAATCCTAAATCATCGCGCAATAATACGCCGCGCCCACTATAAGCTTCACCAGTGAAAGCATACATGCCCCCCTTGTACGCATTTCGTATAAAGTTTGGTACAAATTTAGAAGCCATTTGACCATAGTTACCTTCTCGCAAACCATCGTTTACTATACCTTGTGCGGCACTTATAAATATAGAACCTGGCGCACCTAAAAACTCTTCTGCTCTAACTCCTGTGTTGATGCCCATAGCTGTTCCTAAAGCTCTTACTTGTGTAGACCAAGGCAAGTTACCAAAACCTACACGTCTTTGTAAATCCATATTACCAAATGCATTAAAAGCACCTGATGTCGCAAAAGTAATCATCTTAGGGCTAAATCCTACATCATATAACATTTGTCTAAATTCATTTCTAATATCTGAATCAATTCCTGTTACTTGACTACGCACCATATTAACAATATCTTCAGCATCTTCGCCACCAGGTACAGCAAATATACCACCTGTCATCATAATCATAAGTAACATTCTAGCTAACATTCTTCGTTGCATTTTATTTTGTGCACGACTTCTGTTAGGATAAAGATGTTGAACTTTAAAACCATCTGCAGTTTTTCTCATTACAGGTGGGTTAAGAGAGTTTACCATTTCTCCAACCATTTGTGAAATGTAAGTCATAAATAGTCCAACAGCTGACCCCAGTCCTCTACCAATGTATTGTCTGTTTATTTTTCCATATACACCAAAGTTTCTATTAGTCATAAATCTTGCTAATATTTCAGGTGTGAGTTTGCCTTTGTTTTGCTCTATTTGGAATTGAAAATCTGCGTTATCTTCAAATAATATTCTAGCATTATCTAGCATTCTTGGGTCATCACTTGCCATTCTGTAAGCCGCTATAAAAGCAGATATACGTGAGAAAGATTCCATAGTGTTAAATGCGCCGCCTATTAAAGTATTTTCTAACAAACGCATTCTTTTTTGATTTTCTGTACCACCCAACATTTCTGTTATACCTGATTCTTGTATAGCTTGTCCTTGTTTAATTGTACCATCTGCAACAGCTCTTAATATTGCTGCTTTAAGACCAGGTTTATCATCAGGCACATTATCTAAATTTAACAAAGCATCTTGAAAAGCACTGCCTTGGTATGTAGCTTTTCCAACCATTGCAGTTGCACTAGCTAATGATTGAGTTAAAGCTTTCAAAGCTCTAGCTGCTCCCAATCCTGGTATAAATTTAGGGTTAGTTAATTGAGCTAACATAGGGCCTGTAAATTGCGCCGCACTTATAGTTTGTAAAAAAGCAGATGATAAGTTGCCCCCCAGATACCACCAGAAACCTAATCTTCTAATACTAGCTAATTCTTGAGTTGGGTCATCTGAATAGTCCATCCATTTATTTATAAGCTTATCTAAATTAACATCTTTAGTTTCTCTATTTTCTTTTCCTTTTGCATAATCATCTGCTGCTTTATAAGACAAAGCAATTTTTTTAGCGAATCTATTTCTAGCAGTTTGTGCAGCCGCTGATGATATAAATTGTAAAGTTGACCTAGTAAAATCTGTTTCATACCCAGGCACACCTTCCATACCTACACTTTTATCTTTAGGCATATAAAAATATTTAAATCCTGCTGTAAAATTATTTTCTTTTTCTTTTAATTCTATAATACTTAGCTTTAATTTTTTAGTTAATTCATTTCTTATTTTATTATATTTTGCTGCATTAGTGTCTGATAAAAATCCAGATACTTCATCAGCCGCGTCTATTTCTCGTTTATAAACGTTTCTTAATTCTTCTATAGTTATTAATTCTGGTTTACTTACTGTAGCGTCAGGATATTGTAAGACTAATTCATTATATCTTTCTCTTGCTTTTCTTTCTGCTCCAATACCAAACGCTGCATCACTTTCAATTTGTTCATACCAAATTAATCTATCTTGCTCATCTTTTACAGCAATAAAATGAGTACCATATCTAGACATAGGAGCATAGTATCCTTCGCTTCTGCTTTTATGACGTTTAGCTTCTGCTATAAAACCTTCTTCTAATCTTCTTAGAATGTTTCCTAAATCAGTTAATTGTTCTTCGTCCATGTATAAATCTGATTCTATTCCATATAATCTATTTTGATAATTTAAAGCAACTTGATTTAACAATCCAACAATACCTTCACCTTCTTTTAATTCAAATTCTTCTACAAAGTTCTCACGTTCTTCTTGAGACATTTTAGTTAAATCAGGTAATTGACCATTGTTTGGTAAAAACTTATTAATAAAATTAATTGCATCAATTAAATGCACACCATATTCTCCTGATATCTGGTCTTGTAATATTGTTTTATTTACTGTAGCCATGACACGGTCGTAATCTTCAAAAGCATCTGCAACATCACCTGTTAATACAACAACTTCTCCAGCTTTTACTGATCTATTTTTATCACTACTGTCCATTGGTGCTGTAAGAATAATCTCACCTTGAGCATTCTTAGTATATTTAGTGTCGGTCATCAAAGCAATTATGTGTGCTTTATTAATAGCTTCTGCTGCTTTAGGGTCTTCTTTTATTCTTAAATATTTTCTACCTAATTCTCCTGAAAAGAATTGAGTTATAAAGTTTGTGTAACCATTTCTTTGCTGTACAAAATTAAACAATGGTGTAAATATAGGATAGTCAGCTGCAATTCTTGTATAATGTGCAATAAATTTATATAGACTTCCCATTTTTGTTGGAGTAGTAGAACCGCCTTTAGTATATGGTTCATTCATTTGTACAGAATATTTTTCTACATCTCTTATAATTTTTCTTTTCTCTGTTCTGTTAAGAGGTGTATATTGTTCTAAAGGTGGTGAACCTGGGTCATTATACGTTTTAGATATCTTTGTACTACCTGTTTGTTTTGTAGCTCTTATTGTTCTTCCTACAATTTTAGCGTTTGGAAATACTGTTCTTATAGAAGGGAGATAAGTAGCCAACCTTTTATTTTGTTGATAACCTTTTGTAGTATATTTACCCACACCTGTTCCATCACCTTCATAGTTAGTTATAATAACAGTACCACCTATCTTCAAAGCATTTTTAGCTTGTAATAAAATTGTTCTTTGATTATTTGCATTTTCTTCAGGTATTACATTTAAAACATTATTTATAGTAACAGTATCAGATTGCCCATTAGCAGCTCTAGATACCGCTTCATTATTCTGTTCTGGAGTTCTATTGTACGGGTCATAGATATAACTTCTAACACCTTTTTGATTTAAGAATATTGTAGCGTTATTAAACTTGCCGCCACCTATATCCATATTAACAGTGCCTTCTTTCCAAAAATTTTCTTTATCTAAGATATTAAATACAGCTGCTTTTCTTGTTTTGTTTATAGATGTTTCTTCAGATGTTACTACTTGCCCTTTTGTTTTCCATAAGTCTACAGAGTATGATTCTACTCTACTATCTGCAGTTGCTTGATAAGATTTATCACGGTTTCCTATAATACCAGCATCAATCATTTCAAATATATCAGTTACATTATTAAAGCCCGCCCCCCTTAGAGCGTCACTTAATGCATAAATAAATGCTTTTATTCTTTGGAAAGCTCTACCTAAAATTGTACCTGTACTAAAGCGATTAACCATATGATGTGCAAATGCTTCAGATATAGCTTCTTCTACTTGTTCTTCTAAATTTAAATTAGGATATTTAGTTTTAATATCAAATTGGTCAATCCAAGTACTTAAAGCTGCTTCTCTTAATCGTTGATATTCTTGTGGTGTAAATAAACCTAAATCTTTAAGTGCGTGTATAACTTCATGATGTAATGTATACAAAGTTGCGTCTTGTTGATTATTATAAATGTTAGCATCTGGTCTAGCGTTTAAAGCAATCTGTACTAGTCGTTGTCCTATTAAATATTTACCTGCAACTTCAAAGCCGTCTTGTGAAAGAACTTTATCGAATACATCTAATTGTACTGTACTTAAACCTAAAGCATCTAATCTTCTTCTTAGAAGCTGTGCAATTTTAAGAGCGTTGTTTTTAAATGTGTCATTTAATCGTGGTTGTGTATTGGACATAACAGACCACTTTTCTGCTTTTGCTTTTATTGGTGTAACTTTTCTAATTGTTTCAGTTTGTCTTATTTGTTTTTCAAATTTAGCTAAACCTTTAACAGTTCCATTAAATGCATTCCAATTAGTAATAGGTTCTAAAGTAAGAGAAGTCAACAATTCATTTAATCGGTTTCTATTTTTAATTGCTTTCTCAATTACGTACTCATATGATTTTATAGAATCTTCAACCTGTTTACGCACACCAGCATCGTCTGATTGTAATCTAGCATCTTTTCTTAAATTAAGAATTGCTTGTTCAGCTGTAGAGATAGCCATAGGTGAACCTACAGGTAAAAATCCTGGTGGCGCATCCTTAGGTAAGAATGGATTTCCTAAAATGTGGAATCCTTGATTCTTTAAATCTTTTAGTTCTTGTCTTAATTTTGCTCGTACAAAAGGGTCAAAAGTACTGTTTACTTCTTTTTGTTTTTGTTTTACTAACTCTGCAAAAGCTGGGTAGTATGGAGAGCCTGCAATTTTCCAACCTCTGTAATCTAATAATTGTGCAAGTTGTCTTATTTCTCTTATTCGTTGTGAAGCATTCATGTTATACACAAACGTAGGCCCTGCTGTAGGGTCTGCTAACATTTCTCCTGTAAGACTTGCTTTTTCTGTTTCGGAAAGTGGTTCTATTATTTGTACTCTTTCGCCAACTACAACATCCGTTTCTCTATTAACAGCAGGTACGACATCTTCAAAACGTCTTTTATTATCAATAACATCTCTAAGTTTTCTTCTACCCACAGTAGAGTTGCCAACTGGAGTAATATTGTCTTTATAACCTTGTATAGTTTCTCTACCAAGGGGGCCATTAAATCCTAATCTTGTTAATTCTTTATTATCCTCTTCCGATAATTCATTTTCTCGTTGGTCATTTGCTAAATCTACTATTTGTCTTTTTCTTAAACTAGGATAATATTTATTTACAGCTGTACGTAAAGCATCGCCTTCCAAGCCATCAAATTGTTGTGCCCATGCAGGTAATAAATATTCTGCGTATTGAGTTGGTCGATATATTGGCTGATCTTCTTCGGCTTCGTTTTCTAATTCAGCTTCCAGTGCATCTGCATCTTTTTGATTTTTTCTGTCTAATTCTATTGTAGCTGCAACCCTTTCAACTTCTTTTTCTCTATCTAAAAAAGAATCTACAGTTTTATTTGTAGAATCATTTATAACTCCTGTTTGCTCTAATTTCTTTTTAGCTTCTGAGTATTCTCGTCTTGTTTCTACATTATCATCTAATATAGTATCTCGCTCATCATTGTATTTATAATTAACACCTTGTACCTCGTTATTTACTTTAGGAGTTTTTTTAAATATAGCACTGCTTTGGTCTTTAGGGATAAATATAGCTGAACGACTTCCATCTGCTGTTGCAGTCTTTCCTTTGTATTCTACAATTAATTGAGTATTGCCTTCTTTATCTACAGCATTTCCAACTAAAGTTAACTCAGGGTCTTCTACGCCTTTATCTGACTCTTTACCTGTAATATCTTTAACAGTATAAATCCCAGCTACACTAACATTATCTCCAAATTCTAAATCAGAATCTTCTAATATTGTTGGGTCTGTATCAAAGTTTCCATACTCCCCTTCAAAACCTTCAGGTGCCCCTTTCTTACCCATTAATTTAAATTGTTTAACAGTAGGTTGTATTACACCAAATCCAAAACCACCAAAGAAACCAGCGGCCGAAGCTTCACCAATTTGCTTGGCAAAGTCTTTATTTAAATATACATCTTCAAATGATTTACCAGCTTGTAAAAATTCACCACCTGTAATATTAAGAGTTTCTTGTACACCCTCTGCAACTGCTTCACTAGCACCAACTTTAGCCATATGTTTAGCTAAATTTTTAGGATAACTTAAACCATCTCGTTTAACTTTATTTTTGAGTTGCTCCATGACGCCTTTTTTAAGGCTGTTTTCAAATGTCTTTTTTCCTATAGTTCTAGAAATAAATTGATTTGATACACCAAACAATCTTTCAGCATATGCATACGGAACACCTAAAGCAAATGCTATACCTGCAATAGGGTCTTCACCATCAGCTGCATCTATTTGTGCGCCGTATATATCACCAACACCAAATAAGTATGAAGATAAAAGTAAAGCTGATGTACCACCAGCAGCAGTACCAATACCAGGAAATATAGAACCTGCAGTAGCCCCTGCAATTGTTGCAAGTGCTATAGGTACACTTGTAATTGCACCTTCTGAAATTGTGCTTCCTAGATACTGTGTAAATGCTTTGAATTGTTTTTCATCATTTAACACATCTTCTATTGTGCTTGGTCTAGGTAAAACAGAACCGTCTGGTTGTTGTCTAAAAATGTAAGCTGTTCTATCTAGTTTGTATTGCTCGTAAATTTCTTTAGCTTCTTCTTGTGCATCAGTTGCACCAAAGACATCATAGATGCCTCCCATGAGATTGTTACCAATTTGTTTTAAAGTGAGAATTGCCCCTTTAGCGCCAGAGGTAAAAGAGTTGTCATTTAGATTATCTGGTTCAAGCATGTTGACAGGTTGCAGTCCATACTTGTATGCAAACCCTTCACCTACCATGAAGTTTTCAAAATCAGCAGATTTTAATATTTCTGCAATTTCTTCATATGATGCATCAGCGCGTACTTTTAATTGTGGTGCACCTGGTGTGTCAAACGTAATAAATTTTACTTCTTCCATAATCCTTACAACAATGTATTCAGGGTCGAAACCCTTAGTTAAAAACCGAACTTATAATTTCTCGTCTTTTTTATTCTTTTTAGTGCTATCATAAACAGAGGTAGCAGATTCACTTGTACCTAATCCAGTACCACCTGTCAATGCATTAATTTGTGATTTAGTGCTAGCTATTTGATTAGCTATTGAGGCTTTTTCTTGGTCATTAGTTGCTCTTTTTAAACTTGCCTGTAAATCAGATAATTGTTTATTTAAAGCAGTTAACGCAGGAGACGCTGTTATAAATGTCATCATCTTTGCTATAGCCGAAGCAAACTCTGGAGTACCTTCTTTAAATTTACCTTGACCTTTTACTATTGTATATGCATTATCATATGCAGTTGTATTATCTGGTCTATCTGCTTGCCCTGCTAATGCACGTTTGTAATCAGCTTCGGCTTCTGCACTTGCCTTTGCCATAGTCTTACGCTCACCTGCCGCTGACCCTTCTACAAGGTCACGAACAAAGCTTCTTGCTTCACCTGGTTTTGTAGGTTGAACTAATCGTTGTCCTATTGAACTAAGTTGGTCAAACAACTCTTCACGCTTGTCTGCGTTCTTAGAAAAGTATTCTCCAAGTTTACCAAATGGCCCTTCATATGGTTTATTAGCTTCTTCTATTGCTTCTTTAATATCTTTAGTAAGATTACCTCGAGCAACAGCTAGTGTTACATCACTTTCTTCAAAAGGTTTTGGTACAATGTTTCCCTTAGAGTCTTCCCTAAATCCTTCAAAGAAAGGACTTCGCATTATCTGTGGTTGAGTTAAATCATCTTTTCCGCGATTTGGATACTGAGCATTTAAAGCATTCTGAAGTTGTTTAATTACTTCTGGTGATATATTAACTCCACTTCCTTTATAACCACCCTGTGCGTTATAATATGAAATGTCTCCAAAAAGTGTATTAAAATCTTTTATACTTCTAGTTGAAGGGTCAGCTTTTAAAAAGTCTCTAATTTCATTATTTAACTGAGTAAAACCTTTAGTAGGCTTTTTCTCAATCTTTTTATCACCACCCTGTATTGGTTCAGGGTCCTTTGGAAATAAAAAATCTAATACGCCCATACTACCTCCTACTTAAATGGTGACCAACCAAGGTTACCTGCTATGCCCGCTGCTTGCCCTGCCAAGCCTAAAGCTTGTTGGAAGAACGGTGCTGGTCTATCCGCTGGTCTAGTGTCTTGTGTTTTATAAGGTGCAAACTGTGCCTGACCTGTTAATATATCAGATACAAATCCAAGTTGTTCTTTTGGATAATTCTGTTCTTTTAAGAAATCAGTATAACCAATATCTAAAGCTTGTTGTTGTTGACCTCTTTCTAGTGCACCTATACCTAATTGTTGTTGTACGTCTGCTTGACCAAGAGTTTGCGCTTGTCCTGCAGTAGTGCCCATACCTATAGCCGAATCAAGTTGTTGTTTTTTATCTTGTTGCGCTGCTTTTAAAGCAGTGGTGTATGCACTTGCTTGTGCTTTAGTATATAAGTCACCAAGTCCTGATTGTAAATTCTTTTGTCTTTCGGCTTCTAATATAGCAAAACGAGAGGAATCTAGCCCCCCTGCACCAGCTGCTTGAGCTGCAATTTTTTGCTGTTCCATTAGTGATTGTTTTCTTAATTCATCTGCTGATATGTCTGCTACTTGTTTTTGATAATCAGTCATGTACTGGCCAACTCCACCTATTGCTGGAGCGCCTGCCGCAGTTGCCGCAGTAAATGCTTGCTGTCCTTGTAAACCTGCAATGCCTGCCATACCAAGACCTTGCGTCATAGCATCTCTTTCTGCTTGTGTAAATCCTGCTAGTCGTGGGCCTGTGTATGGGATGTAACCTTCTTTAGCAACATCCATTGCTTCACCAATAATATCTGCTTGTGGTTGCGCGATATAACTCGGTACCATTTTCTCCGTTTCAGTTGTTATTGGTGGAGGATTACTACTACCAAATAAAAAATCAAATATTGCCATTATGCTACTCCGCTGTATATTATGTTACCTTCTTCATCGAAGTACTCTGGTTCTTCTTCTCCTAAAAACTTACGTCTTCTCTTTATGTAATTACTAAAAGGTTCTAATTGTGAATAAGCTCCAGTTGTCGCATATTTTAACATATCTTCTGGAGTTGGTGCTGATGTTTGTAGTTGTCCTGTTTTGTCTAAAGCAAACCTTCTACCTACAGGTACATCCATTTCTTGACCCCCTGTATATACATCATCTTTGTAAGGCATTGTGCCACCTACATTAAATTTATATGCATCATCATCTGGGTCTGGAGTTGTATCTGGTGTAGTTACTGGAGGTGCAACGCCGCCACCACCACCTTGTTTAGGTTGTCCTTTTTCTTTACTAAGTGTTTGCCTAGCTTCATCTATTTGTCTATTAAATTTCAAAGCATTTTTATACTCATCAGAATCTCTATCCATACCTTTTACGTCTATCATCTGATTACTTGCTAAGTCTTGTAAACTGCCACTTGTCTGAGGCATGCCTGTAACTTTATAAAAATTCATTGGGTCAAGTCTTTTAACTAAATTAAAAAACGTATCACGACCGCCATCAAGTTTACCAAGTGAATCCATAAAACCTTCTAAAGTCATTTCTTCTTTATCATCATCTCTAAATAGTCTATCTTTTTTCTTTTTACCTAGACCACCCTCTTTTAAACCTTTAAGAATGCCTAATAAATTAAAATCATCTAATCCTATATTACCTTCTAATGGTGTAAAATCATCCATTAAACCTTGAATATCTTTATATCTGTCACTTTCTAGAAGAGCTTTTTTAGGGTCGGATGATGTTAAAATATCTTTAAAATAATTTTGAGCACTTAAATCAGAAAGCATTTGACCCGTTTGAGTATTAGTGTCAAAGTCTATATCTCCTTCTCGTGCTGCAACAGTTTGACCATAAGCTTGTCCTAAATTACTGCCCATACCTCCTTGACCTTGTTCTTCTCTATCTTGATAATAATCTACGACTGTTTGTTGTTCATCAGCGTCAGAAGAAACTGTGTCACCTAAACCTGTATATCCTGTTCCACTACCAAAAGCTGTGGTATATAAATCTTCATAATTGTTAGAACTACCAGAACTACTAGTACTCGAACTGCCAGGACTACTATAACCATATCCCATTCCCATATTTTCATCTTCTTCTTTATCAAAGCTAGGAATACCTTGTGGAGTCATGTCACCAGAACCTCCAAGCATAGCTAGTATGCCCGCTTCTTCTGGATTAATGTATGCTAGTTTCTCACCTTCTGGTGCTATACTATTTAAAATCTTTGTCGCGTCTGTAATACCAAACTGGTCTCTGTCACCTGTTGAACCCATCATTTGTTCATATAACATAATAATTTGGTCTTGATTCATACCTTGTACATCAACGCCTTGTCTAATAAGAACGCCTGCCATGTTGTTTATAGTATCACCTTTAGCCATATCTTGTTTTATACCTGCCTGTGCAGCTTTCATAAATCCTGGCATATCTTTATCTTGTGATGGCAGTTTATAGAATCCAGGTGTGTTTTTACGCACCTGTTTATTCATAAGAGCTGCCGCCCCTACAGGAGCTTCGTTTTCTCTCATAATTATATCATTTTCTGAAACTGGGCCTGCCAGTGTTTCTATACCTTTAGCCATATTTTTATATTATACCCCATATATGTTGAGAAGTAAAGGGGGCACTATACATTATCATCTGTGACCTCCATAATACTTGCTACAACGTTAAGTTCTGCCGACCCCGTTTTCTTTACTTTTAGTAGTTCTGT